>Ga0209677_100619_pt1 | contig 19052 bp, 4 predicted proteins | sample AraplaCvi_mCL_r2_2_FD_184285 | JGI IMG/M metagenome (GOLD analysis project Ga0209677, IMG submission 184285) | Arabidopsis root microbial communities from North Carolina, USA - plate scrape CL_Cvi_mCL_r2 (SPAdes) (version 2) | ecosystem: Host-associated > Plants > Roots > Endosphere | place: USA... | reverse complement strand
GCCGCTTTCGTTCTTGCCATTGTTCCTGGCGCTGCCGCATTCGCCCAATCCAGCGACGCCAATCCACCGCTCGGCGGCCCTGTGGTATCCGGCGTCTGCCTGCTCTCGCGCGAAGCGATCTTCGCCAACGCCAAGGTAGGCAAAGCTGCATCCGCGCGCCTGAAGCAGCTGGCCGATCAGGCGCAGAGCGAGATCGATGCGGAGCGCAAGCCGATCGATGCAGACGTGCAGGCGTATCGCTCACAGGCAGCATCGCTTACCGCCGAACAACGCCAGACGCGCGAACAGGCGCTGCAACAACGCTTGCAGAAAGTACAGACCGATCAGGCCCAGCGTGGCCGCCAATTGGAAGCCACGCGCATCAAGGCGATGGGACAGATCGCGCAGTACGCGCAGCCAGTGATTGCGGCAACCTATCGCACCAAGAGCTGCGGCCTGCTGCTGGATCGCAATGCGGTGCTCGGCGGCAATACGAGCAACGATCTCACCCCGCTCGTCGTGCAAGGCCTGGACGCGAAGATCACGACCATTTCATTCAACCTGGAGCAGGTTCCTGCCGGCAGCGGTGCGTCGGCCGGCGCGCAGCAATGATGAGGTCATGAAGCCGTGCGCGCAGTGCAATTGTCTGTAAGGTTGTTAGGCACGTGGTGCCTGGCAGTTACAGCCGCAATGGTGCAGGCGGTTGCATGCGCGCAAACAGCTTCGCCTTCATGCGTCGACGTCAGCGTCAATGATCGGCCGGCTTTATCGTATGCCTGTCTCAATCAGCGCTTGGCGTCGTCAACGCATTCGCCATCGCAAACGCAACTTCAACTCGATGCCGTCGCGCATGCGCCCAGCAATCAACAGGTGGGCCAGTTCAACTTTTCCGCATTCAGCCACCAAATGGGCAACAGCCTGGGCAAGTCGGTAGTGCCGCAACGTCCGCCGCCGATATCGCCCCCGCCATTGCTGGGCGTGCCGATCGTCACGCATTGAAGTTCGTAGGCTGGGATGAAATCCCAGCATCGCGATGTATATGTGAATGACCATGCAGGGATTTCATCCCAGCCTACGTGGCATCGTGCCATGTGTAATTGCTATGAATACGTGAATTCCCCACGACACGCCCCATGAAATTTTGATGACACGGTTCAGTCCGTCATCTACGCAACGGTCTACTTAGCCGAAGGCCTAGCGAAAAAACGTCCAGGGGAAGAGTTTTGTGATTACACCGGTCGGTTCAGGCAAACGTTCCCGTTCCATACGCACAACAGCGGCCAGACATCCCTTGGCCTATGCCATTGCCTCCGTATTAGCGATGGCAGTCATGCCGGCTTATGCGGGCGGCCCGCAGGCACTGAGTTCCGCGTGGCTTGCGCAACAGGCGAATCGACCTGCAACACAGACGGGTAGTGGAAGTTCGTCGGCGCTCAGTGGTCTTGCCGCACAGACACCGCAACAGTTGTTGCAACAACAGCAAGTCCAACAATCGCTGGCCAACCTCAGCCGCGCCGCGCAAGCCGTCGCCGCGCAGATGTCCGCACAGAAATCGGTTCAGCAGGCCGCGCAACAACAAACCTCGCCGGTGCCGAACGGCCTTACGCCGGGCGGCCTGGTCGTTGCGCCGGGCATCTCAAGCAATCCAACCCTGTGGCAGAACGCAAACCTGCCCACGCAAACCACGTCGAACGGACAAACTACCGTCCAGGTAAAACAGACCGCGCAAAAAGCGATCCTCACCTGGAACAGCTTCAACGTCGGCCGCAACACCACGCTGTACTTCAATCAAAGCGGCGGCAACCAGACCAATGGCAGCAACAACTGGATTGCGCTCAATCGCGTCGTCGATCCCAGCGGTGTGCCTAGTCAGATCTTCGGGCAGATCAAGGCCGAAGGCACGGTGTATCTGCTCAATCACAATGGCGTTCTGTTTGGCGCCGGCAGTCAGGTGAATACGCAGTCGTTGATTGCGAGTTCTTTGGATCTGTTGAGTGGCGATGTTGCTACCAGCAACAGCGCGTTCCTCAACAGTGGCATTGCCAGCAACACCCCGAATACACCGATGCTGGTCAACGGCCTAGTTGCCGACGGCAAGAATCGTGACGTAGTAGTGCAGAACGGTGCCTCCATCACCGGTGGCGCGCAGGGATTCGTGTTATTGGCCGCGCCTAATGTTTCCAATGCCGGCAGCATTGTGGACGATCAAGGCCAGGTGATCCTTGGGGCAGGCGTGCAATTCAACTACGTGGGTTCGAGCACCACGCCTCTGACCATAGTGAATGCGCTGCCAACCAACGCTCCCGCGAACTACGCCGGTGGCACAGTGACCAATACCGGCCTGCTGCAATCGCGCCGTGGCCACGTGGAAATGGACGGCTACAACGTCGCGCAGGATGGTGTGGCGTTGGCTTCCACTAGCATCAACTATCAGGGCAGCATCACTCTGAATGCCCAGGATCAGGCGAACGCTGGCATAGGCAGCTATCAGCGAGGCGGTGCCTTAACGATCGGCTCCAACGCCATCACCACCGTGCTGCCGGAAGAAGACGACACCACCACCAGCTCCACCGCCGCGGCCACCACCGCCTTCAACAATAGCGACAGCATTCTCACACTCAGCGGGAGGACAGTGACCCTGCAGTCTGGCTCACTGCTGGAAGCGCCAAGTGCCAAACTCGGCATCAATGCTTTCTACCAATATGGTAATCAATCCGGCGGCAACAACCATTCGCTGGATGGCCGCATCTATGTCGACAACGGCGCGGTGATGGATGTCTCGGGTCTGGCCGATGTCGAACTGCCTGTTTCGGACCTGCTGGTAACCATTCCACGCATTGGCCAGAACGAACTGGCGAATTCGCCGCTGCTACGCAACGGCTTTCTATACAAGCAGAAGAACGTGGTGGTGGATAGCAGCCAAAGCGGCAGCACCGATAACGGACTTGCATGGATAGGTAGTCCCATCCTGAACGTCGCTGGCTATGTCGACAATGTGCCGCGCACTGTCGACCAGTTGATGACCAACGGCGGCACCGTCAATCTTCAGGGCACCCAGGTCATCGTGCGCAGTGGTGCGCAAGTGAATCTGGGTGGCGGCTACATCGCCTACCAGGCTGGCTGGGTCACCACGCCCAATCTGCTGGCGTCCGATGGGCGCGTCTACAACATCGCCAATGCCGATCCCAATCTCAACTACGTCGGCTTCGCTGGCCAATACGACGTAGTCGACAACCGCTGGGGCGTGAGCACTCATTACAGCAACCCGCTGCTGGCAAGCAGTACGTACTGGGATCCCGGCTTTGCGGTGGGTGGCAATGCCGGCACGCTCAACATCACCACGCTCAACGCACTGGTGCTGGATGGCCAGATCAATGCGCAAGCTTTCGCCGGACGCAACCAGGTGGTGCAGGGTAATCAGCCCCATGGCGGCACGTTGGGCATCACGCAAAGCAACGCTGCCTCCGTCGGTGGGGCTGGCGTCACAACGGCACCTTCCATTCTGCTACAGCAATCGGTGCAACCAGTCGAGCAGACGGATCCCGCTTTCCAGGCGGATACGTCATGGTCGGACGTGCTCGGCAAGGACGACCCCGCCGGCACCAACCCGTATGACCTGGCGCGCTGGATACCGGTTTCGGCCAACTTAGTGCAACAGGGTGGGTTCAGTGCGGTGAACCTGAACCTGGGACAGGTTGGGCTTACGGGAGAAATCCTGGAGCAGGCTGGCACGGTGCTGAGCGTGCAGCCCGGCGGGTCGATCGGAATAACGGCGCCCGCCATCCAGATACTAGGCCAACTCAGTGCACCTGCGGGCGCGATCACTTTGACGTCGCTCGGCGGCAACTTTTCCGATCCTGCCAGCCTCACGGGCGCGGTGATTTCGGGCGATATCACAGTCGGCAATCACGCGGTGCTGAGCACCCGCGGCTTATGGATCAACGATACCGGTGCTATCGCTGACCAATACATTGGTAGCCGCTATATCAATGGCGGCACCATCAGCCTGATTACTGACCAGAACAAGCAACAGTTGTTGAACGGGAGTGGCATCCCCGTCGAGGACAATGGTCACGACGTCTACCTAGATGAAACCGGCTCCATCCTGCTGCAATCCGGCAGTCTGCTCGACGTATCCAGCGGCGGCCATGTCAACAGCGATGGACAGTTGCAACTGGCCAATGGTGTGCCGGTAGGAAGCGGCGGCAGCATCAGTTTGGTCACCTATGCGCATCAGGGATCCAATGTGTTCGAAGGGGCTTCGGGGCCAAATACGCCACCCCCTTCCTCCCTGGGACCGGGCGGCAAACTGGTGCTGGATGGCAGCTTGCGCGCCTACGGTTTCAGCGGCGGCGGCACACTGAGCTTGCAGGCAGACGATATCCAGATCGGCGGCAGCGCCAGTGATCTGGCGCTAAGCAACGGCCTCTACCTGTCTCCGTCCTTCTTCGCGGGCCAGGGTTTCGATAACTATGCCCTTACCTCATTCACGGATGCCAATATCGCGCCAGGCGCTGTTGTGCAGATCAGCCGCGACAATCTGCTGCCCAACGTCCCTGCCTTGCAGGCGGCCCCTACCGGCACGGATATCTATGGCCAGAGTCCACTGACCGATAGCGCTTATACCAGCGAGGGTCAGTTGGCAGCCTACCTGCGCTATATCTCCCGTGGTGCGAATGGCTCGGGCTTTTCACTAAACGCAGGCCAATACCTGGATTACCGAGGGGCATTTGTCCCCGTCGACGGGTTCTCGGTCGCAGTACCACAGACGTATCCCAGTGTCAGCGGCTCGTTGACGCTGGGAGCGGGGGCCGTGATTTCCGCGGATGCGGGCGCCAACATCACGCTGACCGGTACTCAGTTCACTATTTTGGACGGCACCGTCGATGCGCCTGGCGGCACTATCTCTACTCCCAGTAATCGCCTGTCCTCCGGTAATTTCCTCACTGACGTGCCGGAAGTATGGCTGGGGCCTTCAGCTATCCTGAACGTTGCGGGCGTGTCCTTGATCAATCCCCTGGCGGCGGCTGTGCCTGGCAATAGTGTGGGCCTGGGCGTGGCTGCACATTCCATCCCGCGTACCGGCGTGGTGCTGGAGGGCGGCAGCGTCAGCCTGACTTCCGATTACGGCTATGTGCTCACCGCGCAGGGCAGTCAGATCAATGTGTCGGGTGCCTCCGATGTGTACGACCTGCCCAGCGCAAACGGCATACCCGGTGGGGCCGGAACGAGCTACACGTCCACCCATGTATGGAGCAATGCCGGTTCGATCGTGCTGGGCGCCGCCGCGGGTCTGTATGCGGACGGCAATCTGTTGGCGCAGCCAGGTAATGCTCAGGGTGAAGGCGGCAGCCTGCAGATCGTCGGCATGGCTCCCTTCACCAACCCTTGGGTACCCAACCCCGCTGCCTTGGTATTGCAGTCGTCCGGTCTGCTGCTGCCGGGTTCGGGGCTACAACCGGACGGCGGCGATCCTACGCGCATTACGCTTGTCAATCCTGCCACGGCCGCAGTCACGTATAGCCGTCCTACGGGCGTGCTGTATTTCGCGCTGGATCGACTGAATGGCTCGGGCATCAGCAGTTTGATCCTTGGTCCCGATATTTCGGCCGCTGCTAATAGTTCCAACAACAGCAGCAACTTCGTTTCGCTGCCCATCGGCTTTGCCGGCAACATCGATCTTTCACTGGGCAAAAGCTTCGTGGCGGATGGCACCAGCTTTACCGCTTTGCCGGCGGGCAGCAAAGATCTGTCCGGAGTGAGCAGTACTGCATATAACTCAGGCAACGGTACGGTGCGGATCAGCGCGCCATATGTGGAGTTGAGCGGCCTCAGTTTCAACGAACCCGCCATCGCAGGTAACAGCAATCTGGACATCAGCGCTGGCTTTTTGGACCTGGGTGGCCAGATCTATCTGCAGGGCTGGGCCAACGCCACGCTTGCTGCCGGCGACGCTATCCGTTTCTACGAGCCCGTGAGCTTTGCCTATAACAATAACGGCACTGTTACACCCGGCATGCTGTTTAGTACCGGCAACATCACGCTGCAAACGGCCGAGCTTTATCCAGTCACCAACTATGCCTTCGCGGTCGACGCCAACTCCTCAGGACTGAAAGACGCACAAGGTCAGCCACTCAGCACCACATTGACGATCCTGGGCAACGGCACCGCCAGCACGCCGCTGTCGGCGGGTGGCAGCCTGTTGCTGGATGCCGACAACATCGTGCAGGACGGTACCGTCTGGGTACCCTCCGGCAATCTCATTATTGGCGTGCAGGACCCCCAAACTGCGGCGGCTGCTTTCGGAGTTACTAAGGGCTATCAGAGTCTGGTTGCCACGCAGAACGTCACGCTCGGCGCCGGCAGCCTTACCTCGGTGTCGCTCAACGGGAAAACGGTGCCCTATGGCACCACTACGGATGGTCTGCAGTGGAACTATGCCGGGACAAGTACGGCTGCCGTTTCACCCCTGACCGCGCCGCCAGCCAAGTCCATCTCCATCGCGGGTAGCAATGTGTCGTTCGACACCGGTGCCACCATTGATATCCGCGGTGGCGGCAGCTTGCAGGCGTCGGAATGGGTGCCGGGCACGGGCGGTACCGTCAACGTGCTCACCCAATTCCAGACCAGCTACGCCAACAGCACCACCGGTGCACAAGTGCCGCAATACGCCGATGGCCGCGCCATTTACGCCATCCTGCCCGGCTACAGCGCGCCAGTGAGCCCGCAGGATGCAGCGATGAGCAGCGCCCCCAACGCGGGCACTGGCCCTGCAGTGGGGCAATCGGTTTACCTCTCCGGCATCGCCGGCCTGCCGGCCGGCTACTACACCTTGCTGCCCGCTGGCTATGCGACCTTGCCCGGCGCTTACCGCGTCGTGCAAAACACCGGTTCCAATGCGCAGAACGTCGCGCTGGGCCAGAACGCAGTGCTGCCAGATGGCACCCTCAGCGTCACGGGTTATTTCGCCAACGCACTGGACGGTGCGCATCAATCCATCAACACCACTTTCCTGGTGCAGTCGGCGCCGGTGTGGCAACAGTATTCGCAGTACCGCTTTACCAATGCCGACAGCTATTTCGCCGCGCAGGCCGCCAACAACGGCGCGGTCGCGCCTTCGTTGCCCGCCGATGGCGGCCATCTGATACTCAGCGCCACCCAGCATCTGCAATTGACCGGTACGCTGGCCAATACCCCCGCCAGCGGCGGACGCCCCGGTCTGGTCGATATCGCTGCGCAGGCGATCCAGGTGACCGGTGCGCAATCCACGCCACTGCCTGGTTATCTGCAAGTTTCCGCCGATCAACTTACCGCCTTGGATGCGGGCAGCCTGTTGCTGGGCGGCAGCCGCCAGATCACCAGCAGCGGCGACCAGATCACCAGCACCGCCGATAGCGTGGTGTTGTCCAACGACAGTGCCGATCCGTTGCAAGGGTCGGAAATCCTGCTGGTCGCCAACGGCAGTGGCGGTGCAGGCGCGCAAGGTATCGTGCTGCAGCCGGGTAGTTACCTTGCTGCGGTTGGCAGCGGCACACCGAATACCACGCCGCTGCTGTTCGGCAGCAGCCCAGGGAGTGGCGGCAGCGCCGCGGTTAGCGGCAACGGCGCGCTGCTGCGTGTTTCGCAAGATGGCGTTGCGCCAGTCACTCGTTACGACGTGTCCGGTACCACGCTGGGCAACCTCGCCATTGATGCAGGCGCCACCGTACAGGGTGGTGGCTCGCTGATCATGGATACCACCGGCGCTACCAGCGTCGATCCCAACGCGGTATTCACCGCCCGAGATATCCAAGCCGTCGCCAACCAGATCAACTTCGTGGGCAGTGATGCGCCGGCTGGCGTCACCACTGGCGGCCTGGTGATAGGCCCGGACACTTTGAGCCTGTTCAACCAGGCCAGCCAAGTCACGCTCAATAGCCGCGGCGCCATCGACTTCTTCGGCAATGTCAGCATCGATTTGCCGCAAGCCTTGGACCTCAACGGCAATGCTTATGTCAGCGATGGCAACACGGTCAGCATCAAGGCGGGCACGCTGGGTCTAGGCAACGCGGTCGGTACCAGCAGTACCAAGACGGTGGCGGGCACGGGCCAGCTGATACTCAACGCCAACGAACTGGATTTCACCGCTGGCAGCAGCGTTACTCAAGGGTTTGCCAGCGTTACTGCCAACGCAACCCAGGGCATCACTGGCCAGAGCACTGGCGGCATGGATTTTGGTGCGGCCAACGTCAGCTTCAATACGCCGATCCTGTTGGTTACCACTGGCGCGAATACCACGCTTACCACTACGGGCAGCTTTGCCATCAACCATGCCAATGGCATTGCGCTGAGTGATGGCAACCTGGGCGGTTCGTTGACGCTTATCAGCGGCACCCTCAACGTGGGCACACAAGTGGACGCGCTGGCCGGCAACCTCAGGCTCACCGCCGCCAGCGGTGACCTTACGTTGGCCAGCGGCGCCAAGGTCGATGTCGCTGGTGTCAACAAAACTTTCTATGATGTCACCAGCTATGCACCCGGCGGCGTGCTCGCGTTGACCTCGAATCAGGGGTCAGTGACCGTGGACAGCGGTGCGGTGGTGGATTTTGCCGGCGCCCCGCAGGGCGGTACGGCGGGCAGCCTCGGCATCAGTGCGAACAATCTCGCGACCTTGAATGGCAGCTTCCAGGGCGGTGCGGCCACCGGTTACCAGGGCGGCTACTTCAGCTTGAGCAGCGGCGGTGCGCTGGATCTGGATCAACTGGCGCAATTGACGCACAGCGCAGGCACTACAGGTGGTATCGCCATCACCAGCGGTACTGGCAATCTGCTGCTCTCAGCTGGACAAAGCCTGGTGGCGCAGGATGTGTATCTCACGGCCAACGGCGGCCACGGTGCAGTCAATAGCAGTGCCGGCGTGGTGGATGTCGAGGGCACGATCAATATCTCTGGTACCGCTGCAGGCGCCATCCAGCTTTATGGCCGCAACGGCGTCACCGTCAACGGCAGTCTGCTCGCCTCCAGCAGTTTGCCCGGACAGTTCGGCGGCATCGTGGAGATCGGCACCACTGGCACGCCGGATGGCTCGCTCAACACCACTTATGGCTACGAAAACGTGCAGCCCGGCAACGCGGGCAGCATCGTTTTCGGGCCAAATGCGGTGATCAATGTTTCGGGCGGCTCCGGCAACGTGGGTGGCCTGGTCAGTCTGCGTGCACCGCTGCTGGCCAATGGCGACGTGCCGGTCACGTTCGCCAACCCCGCCACGATCACGGGCGCGAGGAATGTCACGCTGGTGCCGTATGCGGTGTGGAGCACGGATGACACGCAAAACAAGGGCACGGCCAAATACTTCGACGGCTTGATCGATCCTGCTGGCTGGTACACCGCAGGGCAGGGCGGCACGCCACAACTGGTGCCCGGCAACTGGTACGACCAAGCAGGCAATGCGCTGTCCGCACCGACCACGGCGGCGATGTTGCAAACCTATTTGAGCACGGACTACTTCATACCCACGACGGTGAACGCCGCGCACCAGGATTTCTATGGTTACGCTGGTGGCACGGCCGGCAATCCAGGCACTTTGATGGGTTACGTGGAACAGCCTGGTTACAGTTTCGGCAGTCGTTACGCAGGCATCGCTAATTTGCAGATCCGGCCAGGTGCCGACCTGATCAATCCGGATGCCAGCATCAATGGTGGCGATATCTCGGTGCTTACCAACTGGAACCTTGGCGCAGGTGTCACCGCGCCGGATGGCACGATCCAGTTGGCTTATCGCTATGGTATCGACCCTGCCATCTCTGCCTCGGGCACCGCGCCTTTGTTGAACGTGCGGGCGCTGCGCAATGTGAATGTCGAGGCGAGCATTACCGACGGTTTCTACCAGCAGAACGCCGGGGCAACGCTGTTGACGCCCGTTACTCCGCCGTCAACAGGTCAGGGAGTCGATCCGCTATTTACGTCGGATAATGACGCCTATATTGCCGTGAACAATTTCCTGGATGGCACCGATCCGAACAATCCCAATTCACTCGTAGCACTGTCCGGGACATCCGGACTTGAAGTGTGGAACGGTGGAACGGCTTATTTCATACAGGTGAACCCGGATGGAAGCTTCAATAATCCATCACTGCTAGGTGGTGGCGGTGGTACGGCAAGCGCCATACCAGGTCTTCAGTTCTACCAGCCAATTCAAGCGCCGCAATTAGGCCAACCCCATCAGTATTACGAAAATTATCAGCTGTACATCAATACAGTGGGACCGGGTCAATCAGTCCTGCTAACTGGAAGCACTTGCGCAAGCTGGGCTTCGTGCTTCGATGAAGGGAATGCCGTTGGATTCCTTCCCTACAACTTGAATCCATCCGCACCGCTGGTTGGAGCGTCGCCGAGCTACGCCGATTATGTGCAGGCCTATTTCAACTATTTGCACGACACCTCCGTTTTCAACGCGGATACGGCCGATGCCACTAGTGCTGATAATTTTCTGCCGAGTATCCCGCTTTCACAGATCCAAACTCCGTCGCCACTGCTTTCGCCCTCTTCATCGGAGGCCGCCAATAATTACAGCCAATATTCGGCGGACTATGGCCTCTATATCAATGGGGTCAACGGTAGAGGCGGATTCATCGATTACTACACCTATGTCGCAAACAATCTGGGTAATGTCGGGCAGTTCTTTATTTCGGGTGCCACTGTCGGCTCCCAGTTCTTCTATGCGCCGACCGCGCCTATAACTCCGGTATCGACCATACCTTCGGCGGCAAACAACTCGCCCTCCAACGGGCCAAGCCTGGGCAATCCCGTGTCGCTGACTTCGGCCACTTTGCTAGGCGGATCGAGCAGCAGCTACCAACTGGTGGCTGGCGCCAGTTTCACCAGCGCCACTCCGCTCGCCGTCGTTTCGAATACCAACGCAGGCAATGTCAATTTCGGCGGCCATTTTGCTGTGCAATACACCGCCAGCGGCGGCGATGGCAAAACGCTGGTTTTCCCCACGGTGGTACGCACCGGCACCGGCTCCATCGACATCGTGGCGGCAGGCGACATCGATTGGCAGGATACGACTGCGCCGGCCACGGTTTACACCGCTGGCGAGCCGGCGGCCGGTACCGCAGCCGGTACTGGCGTAACGGTGGTGAATCCGGGCATCGCTAGTCCTGATCTGCTGGTCACCGACCTGGTCAATCCCGTCAACGCAGGCCATGTCCTGCTGAGTGCCGGCGGCAATATCCATGGCATCGAACAGGTCTACGACAGCACCGGCAGCATCACTGGCACGCCGGGTACATTCATCAGCCAGTTCTGGTGGCCGTGGCTGGAAACCGGCAATAACGGTAGCCCCCTTGCTGGAACCAGTGACACTCGCACGTCGATCAACTTCGCCAACTTCGACCAAGGCGTGATGAGCGTGGGCGGCAATGTTGCGGTGACGGCGGGCGGCAATATCAGCGACCTGTCGGTCTCGCTGCCGACCACCTGGTACGCCAATGCCGCGGGCACCGGCATCACGACGGTGGGCGGCGGCAATCTGACCGTGAGCGCGGGCGGCGACATCCTCAGCGGCAGTTATTTCGTTGCCAAGGGCACTGGTAGCCTGTCGGCCGGCGGCCAGATTGGTTCCGATTTCACCTATGTGCTGCCTGCTGGCAGCGTCGGGCCGAGCAACATCAATATCGCAGGCCTTACCACGCCTGTTTCGACCTTGCTGGCGCTGCAGGACGCGCAATGGAGTGTGCAAGCTCGTGATGGCGTAGATATCGCGGATATTCTCAATCCATCCTACGCGATCCCATCTTCCCCGCTGTTCATCCCCGACGCGCAAAGCTACAGCGCACGCTCGGCGGTCACTGCGAAAACTGCCTCGGGCGATTTGACACTGGGCAGTCTGGCATGGGAAACCCAGGTACTTGCCGACAACCCAACCAGCTATGACCTTGGTGTATTGCCTTCGACCCTGGATTTCAGTGCGTTGAGCGGCAACATGAATATTCTTACCTCGGGTGGGTTGTATCCATCGGCGACGGGCAATCTGAACCTGCTCGCTGCCGATTCGGTGCATTTCGCCCAGCAGAACTACGATCTTGATTTCAGCACCAGCAACGATCTGCGTGCGGCCGGTTTTGGCCTGATCGACGCGACCGCATCGATATTGCCTTCGCCTTTGTTACCGCAAGGTTCCGATCCGGTTCTTTACGCACAGGGACTGTCCAATCAACACTATCTGGATGGTGGAAACGCCGGCATCCTGAGCGTGGATTTGCATCAAGCGGGTCTTCACAACGCCGACAGCACACCGGTGCGCATCTATGCGCTCAACGGCAGCATCGTCAACGGCACGCCGGCGCCCAGCGGCATTTATGGGGACGCGATGGTGATCGAGCCGGACAAACCGGCACTCATTCAGGCTGGCCGGGACATCGTCAATCTGTCGTTTGTCGGCCAACAAACGCATGCATCCGATGTCACTCGCATCGTGGCAGGCCATGACATCTACGACACGCAGTACAACCCGATCGTAGGGTTGAATTTCTTCACCGGTGTGCATTACCAGCCCATACCGGTGATCGAGCAGGCCGGGGTCGGTACGCTGGATGTGGAGGCGGGCCGCAATATCGGTCCGCTCACCAGCCAGGCCGATCTCCTCAACTCAAAAGTAGGTGGCGTGGTGGGTTCTCCCACTGGCATCGCAACCATCGGCAACACGCTCAATCCTTATCTGCCGCACGATGGCGCCAGTGTCAGTGTGCTGTTCGGCGTAGCACCGGGCATCGACACCAGCAACTTCCTTGCGCAATACCTTGGCAACCCTGATGGCGTGGACGGCTTCGGTAGCTTGGTGCCGGATCTGGTCAGCTTCATGGAACAGCAGGCGGACGGCCAGGTGGCCGATACCGGTTTTGCCCAGGATCAGCTCAACGTGGTGTTGACGCCACAGCAAGCCCAAGCTGCGTTCCAGCAATTGCCCGCCTACAAGCAACAATTCTTTGCGCAGCAGGAGCTGTTCAAGCTGTTGGGGCAGGTGGGCGCGGACTACAACAATCCCGATAGCCCGTATTACAACCAATACGCACGTGGTTATGCGGCAATCGAAAGTCTGTTCCCCGCTTCGCTGGGCTATACCAACAACGGCGGCGGCGCCGGTGGCATCAACGGCGAAGCCAAGACAGTCGACACGGGTGACCTGGATATTCGCAGTTCCACCATCCAGACCCAGCAAGGCGGCAATGTCAGCATTCTGGGTCCAGGCGGCCAGGCGCTGATCGGCAGCGCCGAAGCGCCGCCCGTGATTACGAAAAACGGTCAAGTCGTCGCCGGCCCCAACAGCCAGGGCGTGCTCACGCTGGAACAGGGCAATGTGGGTATCTTCATCGACCGCAGCTTGCTGCTGGCGCAAAGCCGCATCTTCACCGAGCAGGGCGGCAATATGGTGATCTGGAGTTCCAACGGCGACATCAACGCGGGCCAGGGCGCGAAGACGGTGGCTGATATTCCGCCACCTACGTACCTATGCGATCTCAACGCGTTCTGCCTGATCGATGCTAAAGGCGAAGTCACCGGCGCCGGCATCGCCACCTTGCAGACAATACCTGGCGCGCCGACAGGCAATGTCTACCTGGTTGCGCCGCGCGGCACCGTCGATGCAGGCGATGCCGGCATACGCGTCTCCGGTAACTTGGTGGTAGCCGCTGCGCAAGTATTGAATGCCGACAACATCCAGGTACAAGGCCAGAAAATCGGCGTGCCCGTCGCGCAAACGGTGAACGTAGGCGCACTTACCAATGCGGCCGCTGCGGCTGGCGCGGTAAGCAAGGTGGCGCAAGACATGGCCAAGCAGCAACAGAACGATGCGCTCGGCAAGCAGCCGTCGATCATTTCGGTGCAAGTGCTCGGTTTCGGCGATGGCAGCACCAGCATCCTAGGCAGTGGTAGTGGCTACAACCCGAATAGCCCTGTGCAGGTGCTTGGTGCCGGGCCGCTCAGCGACGCACACAAAAAATCATTGACCGAAGCCGAGCGTAGGCAACTTAGCGAATAACGATCCCCGATAACCAGTCAGAACTGGAAGAACTGCAACGGCCGGCGGGGACAGGCGCCGGCTTCAAGGCCCACAACATGAATCGGACATCCTCCTTGCGGAATCCGTCCCAGGGATGGGACGGGTTTTTTTTCAACCAGACCCAGGACAAGGGATTGAGGCGAATTACAGTGAATCAGGGTGCGCTTGTCGAAACACTGATCCAGCTTTCCAATTTCCGTCAATACACCATGGCCGAATCGCTATTGAGAGCGTGCACGCGCGAGCAGCTGCAGGCATTGCATGAGATATCGGAGCGTGCTTTCAGCAAACGGCTTATCTATTCTTTGGAGAAGCAGATCAAGCGCTTGGGCAATTCAGCGGACAAGGTAAAAGGCGTTCTGCTCGCCGAGCTGATGAAGATTTTGAACGCATGGTGCATGGAAGGCCATCGCAGTGCAGTCCGATGTGTACTGATGGAACTGATATTGGAGGAGATCGCCGCGCTTGCGCGTATGTCGGAACTGGATAGGGAGGTGTATTCCATGCTGCACGAATACGGTTTGCCGTACGAACCGTCGTTGTGCCGATGACGGAAGTCGACGAGTTTGCGATTTTTGTCTTCCTGATCCGCATCCAACCCCAGTAGCCATTTCTGCCTGTGCCGGGATTGCAGCACGAAATGATGGCGCTAGGCAGTCGTCATTCCGATGAGGACCGAGGCGCTTTTCAACGGCGGTGCTGGTCTGCTTGTCAATCCATTTCCGGCACGAAGCATGGATTCATCGTTCCTCAACGCCGGGCACATCCGTGCACTCTCTGCACAAGCCGGCCTTCGCAGGATTGATGTCAAGCAAGTCGATACCTTTAGGCACTCTCTAAAAGTTCGCAACGTGGGCCTGTCCACCTTGGCAGCGATGTAAGCATCTGCCTGGGTTCGCGGGCTGGTGGAGTATTCATCCCGGTCGTGGTTGCCGCGCCCTACTGCCGGTATTGGCACCCGGTCTACTCATACGTTTTGATCGAGGGATGCCATATAAATCGACGATTGCGCAAAGCACACATATGGTCGTTGCTATTCTAGAAATATAGATGCATATAAGGCGTGAAAAAACTATGTAAAATTCTATGCATATTCTGTGGCGTGTGCTGCATCACGTGAAGTCTCATAATAAAAAGATTATGACATTAAATATTATTTCAATGCGTCTATTTTGTAATTTTACTGGCATATTCAACGACACCAATGCTTAATTGCCCCGTCATTGCGCAGGCGTAAAAAAGCTTGGCCTCCAATTCCGGAGGTATAAGCGCTATGGGGAAAAACCATGATTTATGGATTTAACAGGTTAGGCACCCGCACCAAGCTGATGGTTGGTGCTCTTGCGTTGATCATCGCCGGCGTGTCGCACGCTGATAGCGCCACGCTGGTGGGCGGCGGCGCGACGCTGCCATCGCTCGGCTATGTCGGCCCCAATGCCGCCACCATGACGCAGGTGGCCGGCAGCAACATCGCTTCGAATTCGCTGTTCGGCGTGGCTCTGCCCAATGCTTCCTACTGCCTGACCGGCAGCGGCGCGGGCAAGAATATCCTTGCGGGGATTTCGGGCAACAATGTCCAGACCGCCTGCCCGACCGACTCCTCTGGCAACCATGGCTTTGGTGCGCCGGCTGTCGGCCGCACGGACCTGACCCAGCCGAACTTTGCCGCTGCGGATGCGCCGCTGAGCCAAACGGATTACACCAACTACACGAGCACTCATACCACCAGCAAACCGACCGAATTCCCGGCGGTGGCAGGTGCAATTGCGGTGCCTTTCAACCTGAAGGACAACACGGGCGCTACGGTGACTTCTTCGGAAGTCAACTTCACCAGCGCGCAGCTTTGCTCGATCTTCTCCGGTGCCGTCACGACCTGGAATGATCCTTCGCTGGCCAGTGCGTTCACCTTGCCCACCGGCCATTCGATTCCCGCCAATCCGATCAACGTACAGTTCCGCTCGGACGGCAGCGGCACCACCTTCAGCTTCAGCAACCACTTGTCGGCGGCCTGCAATACCACCACCAACCCGATTGAAACCAGCCAGAATTTCTTCAGCACAACCGCAACGCCGTATGTGGTTCAAAACTTCTACGGCGGCACTCACCCCGCCTTGCCCTCAAATTGGAAAGGTTCCAGCGGCAACGCAGCCGTAGCCACGGCTGTTCAAACTACCGCCAACAGTATCGGCTACGTGGAAGCGGCCAATGCCTTGGCCATTGCTCCCAACCTGCAGTTTGCTGATGTAGACAGCAAGAACCCGCAGACTGACTTCAGCAGCGCGCTTACTCTCTCCGCTCTTTCCGTTGCTACCAATAATGCGATCAGCTCGACCAACAACGCGAACGGTACGCCTGCGCTGGTGCCCATCACGGGTGCGACCGGCACATGCATCAAGCTGGTGAAGCCGTCCACCTATGCCCTGGCCAACAACAACGCGGGCAACATCAACCCGGCTGGCAACTATCCGATCGTGGCCGTCTCGTATCTGCTGGGCAACACGTCCGGCAACGGCGCGGACCTGACCAATACACGGACTCTGCTGAACGCGCCGTATGACGCCACCGTTCAAAGCAAGGTAACGACCATTGGTACCCATAACGGCGTGAGCACCGGCTTCCAGTTCCTGAACGTCAGCTCTGCGTTCTCCGTGACCGCTGCAGGCACTTGCCTGGCCAACTGAGTTTCACGTTTCACGCTGCAGGAAGCAGACAAGGAGGGGATGCATGCGCATCCCCTCTTTTGTTGTTGTATCGATAGAGGAAAGAAGATTTAAACAAGAGCCATTGGAGTACAAGGCCTGCGGCTTGAAGATCAGAGCATCCCTAGTTTTCTGGTGGTGTTGAAAGACGAAAAAGCTCAAGGCGCGCTCAAAAAAAGGGCCATCTCGTGAGAGATGGCCGTCCACGTTTTACTTTTGCAGTGACGCAGCATTGCTTGCTGCTGCGCGGCTTACGTCAATAACGGAGCGGCTGGGTTGCCACGGCTACCGGCGTGTTACCCACAGTGACAAGGGCTACGTGGCCGTTGAGCGGATTGATCACGGAAACCGTGTTGTCGCCCGAATTGGCCGTCACGCCCAAAAGAACAGGAGAGATCGCTACCGCAAATGGATTTGCACCCACCTTCACCGTGCCGAGTACGGCCCCATTGTTCGGGTTGATTTCAGAAACGGTGTTGTCGCTGAAATTGGTCACAAAGCCAAACCGGAACTCTTTGGCCGGGCTGATCGCAACGGCGGTGGGGGTGCTTCCCGTGGCCGTTGCCTGAGTCACAGTGTTGGTGTCGGTATCGATGATAGAGACGGTGTTGGAACTGGAATTAGCCACCAGTACCTGATGCTTGAAGGGATCTGCCACGAGACCGAAAGGTCCGCTTCCCACCGGCACTGTCGCGGCCACCACGTTAGTGGCAGTGCTGATCGCGGAGACGGTGTTATCACTCGTATTGGCCACATACACACTGGCGCCATCGGGGGTGATCGTTACGCTATCGGGGCCGGCACCGACCGGCACTGTGGCGGTCACCGCGTTGCTGGCCGCGTTGATCACGGAGACGCTATTGCCATTGCTGTTGGTCACGTAGACGGTCGTGCCATTAGGCGCGACAACCACGCCCTCCGGCGTGTTTCCAACCGCTATCGTCGCGGTTATGGTATTGCTGGCCGCATCGATCACGGAAACGCTGTTGGAACTCGCATTGGCCACGTACACCTTCGTGCCATCGGGGCTTACCGCTATTCCGTCTGGACTGCTACCTACCGTTACGGTGGCGGTCACAGTGTTGTTCAGGGTGTTGATCACAGAAACGGTGTTATCGCTCTCATTGGCTACATAAGCATTGAGATTCAGCGTGAATGTGCTGGCGCTACCTGCATGGGCAGCAGCGGGCAGCAACGCCAACGCCATCAGCAAGGGAAGCGAACGGCGGGCGAGATTCGTAAGGCACTTGAACTGTTTCGTCGACATGGAACACCTCTCGTAAAGAAGATCATGGGCGCAGGGTTGCGCCCGACACGAAACCATCTCATTGCGGCGGTGTTCGATCTGCTGAAGATGCATGGCAGTGTCACGGAGCGGGCGCATGAACGCCTGCAGCCGTCCTGCTGTACATTTCCAGGGCCCGATGGAAGTGCGGAATATTCCACCAGCGCGCACCGGCGCACGACCTGTCCACTTGTAATGCTGGGATCGCTTTTTAAAGTCCGGTGCTCGCGCGCTTCATGCTATCGCCGTCCGGTACCGTTCAAGCATGCGCCTGGGCTATGAAGTGAATGTGACCTAAAAAAACCGCGGTTAGCGCGGTTTGCCACATTTTTGTCATGGACAATGCCTGAGATCGACGAATCGACATATTGATCGACGCCCAGTCTTCATGAGCATGTCATTGCAAGCATCTACAATGGTCAGGCCCGTCTTCGCGTCGTCGGATCAGGCTTGCTTAGTCAATTGATTGACGTGCTTCTGCAGGGAGCAGAAAGGGAGGAGATGCAGCTCCTCCCTTTTTTTCCTGAGATGAGGCGCTACTTCGCAATCAGCAACAACAGCGATTGTCCGCATTGGCCATAAGTGGCACCTGCACCGCCAATCAAGGTTTCGCTACCCGGCGTTACAAACGTATTGGCGCCGTCATTCCAATCACAGGTATCCGTCACGCGATACCAGTTGGTGCCGGTAGGCGGCGGCGGTAGCGTGAAGGTGACGCTGCCGGACCAGCCGTTGTAGGCGATGTACATGGAGTTGCCGTCGCTGAACGAGGAGCCGTTCACGGTGTAGGCGATGGCGTAGTTGCTGGTGTTGTTCCAGTAGCTACTGTCGGCCACCGCGCCGCTGGGTTCGTACCAGACGACTTGGCTCGATGTGTACCAGGTGGAAGGACGCAATGCCGGATGCGCCTTGCGGAACGCGATGATGCGCGATGCGAAGTTGTAGAAGTTGGACTGGTCCGTGGTCCAGCTGTAGTTGAGCCAGTTGGCGGTGGAGTCGAGGTTGTAGGCGTTGTTGTTGCATTGCAGGCTGCGCAGGTATTCGTCGC
>Ga0209677_100618_pt1 | contig 19082 bp, 19 predicted proteins | sample AraplaCvi_mCL_r2_2_FD_184285 | JGI IMG/M metagenome (GOLD analysis project Ga0209677, IMG submission 184285) | Arabidopsis root microbial communities from North Carolina, USA - plate scrape CL_Cvi_mCL_r2 (SPAdes) (version 2) | ecosystem: Host-associated > Plants > Roots > Endosphere | place: USA... | reverse complement strand
GTGCTCGCTCACGTCGGCAGCATCCTCGCTGCACAGCTCGTTGCGCAGGTACTCCTCGAGTTCGGCCTTCGCCTTCTCACATCCACAGTCGGTCATCTCTTGCTCCTGGAAGTCTGCACGGCGCGGTCCCCCTGGACGGCCGAGAGGCCCCGCTCGTGCGCGTAGTCGGTCAGAAGCTCCCGCAGCATGCGACGGCCGCGGTGGAGGCGGCTCATCACGGTGCCGATCGGGGTCTTCATGATGTCGGCGATCTCCTGATAGGAGAACCCCTCCACATCGGCGAAGTAGACGGCCAGCCGGAAGTCCTCCGGGATGGCCTGCAGCGCGTCCTTGACGGCGCTGTCCGGCAGGTGGTCGATCGCTTCCGCCTCGGCCGAGCGGCTGGTGGATGCGGTGGTCGACTCCGCACCTCCGAGCTGCCAGTCCTCGAGCTCGTCGATCGTCCCCTGGTAGGGCTCGCGCTGCTTCTTCCGATAGGTGTTGATGAACGTGTTGGTGAGGATGCGGTACAGCCAGGCCTTCAGGTTGGTGCCCTGCTGGAACTGGTTGAACGCCGCATACGCCTTCACGAACGTCTCCTGCACGAGGTCCTGCGCATCCGACGGGTTTCTGGTCATGCGCAGGGCAGCCGCGTACAGCTGGTCCATGAAAGGCAGGGCCTGCTCCTCGAAGAGGTGGCCCGCATCCTGGGTCTCGGTGCTCATCACCGGCCAGTCTAGTTGCGCGAGCCCCGCATCCACTCCGGCGAAGGACCCCGCGGGGTCGGTGAGCCGACGCGTCAGGACGCTGGGGACGTCGAGCACGGCGGTTGCGGCCACGGGCGGATCCTTCCTCTCGGCGTGAACACGGATAATCTTGACAACAATGCTGATTTCGAAATATTCCGCTCCCGACTTCGATCCGTACGGCGACAACCGGTCCGACGAGCCGAACACCCTGTGGCCTGCCCCGGTCGCCGACGGGCCGGTCTCGGCGACCGTCGCGCTTCCGGGGTCGAAGTCGCTCACCGCGCGTGAGCTCGTGCTGGCAGCCCTGGCCGATGCGCCGTCGTTGCTGCGCGCTCCGCTGCACTCGCGCGACAGCGCCAACATGGTGGAGGCGCTGCGCGCGCTCGGCGTCGGCATCGACGAAAGGCCGGGCGCCGGAGCCTTCGGCGCGGACTTCCTGGTCACCCCGGCCGAGGAACTGCTCGGCAGCACCACGATCGAGTGCGGTCAGGCGGGAACGGTCATGCGCTTCGTCCCGCCGATCGCGGGTCTCGCCCTCGGCCCGACGATGTTCGACGCCGACGACTCGGCGCGAGGCAGGCCCATGGGCGCGATCATCTCCGCCCTCCGCTCGCTCGGCGTGGATGTGAACGACGACGGCCGCGGATCCCTGCCCTTCACCGTGCACGGCACCGGGCGCGTCGCCGGCGGCCCGGTCGAAGTGGATGCGTCCAGCTCCAGCCAGTTCGTGAGCGCACTGCTGCTCTCGGCGAGCCGGTTCGAGAACGGACTCGACCTCACCCATTCCGGCGACCGCCTTCCGAGCCTCCCGCACATCGAGATGACCATCGCCGCCCTCGCCGCGCGCGGCGTGACCGTCGAGTCGCCGGAGACGGGACGCTGGACCGTCGCGCCGGGCACCATCGCGGCCCGGGACGTCGACATCGAGCCCGACCTCTCCAACGCGGCACCGTTCCTCGCCGCCGCGGTCGTCACGGGCGGAACGGTGACGATCACCGGCTGGCCCGAGTCGACCACCCAGGTCGGCGCGGATCTGGCCGAGCTGCTCCCCCTGTTCGGCGCGACCGTGACGCGCGAGGGCGACCGGCTGACGGTGACAGGGCCGGAACGTCCCCACGGCGTCCAGCTCGACCTCAGCACCGGAGGAGAGCTGGCCCCGGCCCTCGTGGCCATCGCCGCTCTCGCCGACGGGCCGAGCGAGATCACCGGCATCGGGCACATCCGCCACCACGAGACCGATCGGCTCGCCGCCCTGGCCGCCGAGATCAACGGGCTCGGCGGCACCGTCACCGAGCTGGAGGACGGCCTGCGCATCGATCCGCAGCCGCTCCACGGCGGGGTCTGGCGCAGCTACGAGGATCACCGGATGGCCACCGCCGGCGCGATCGTGGGGCTGGCGGTTCCCGGCGTGGAGATCGAGAACGTCGCCACCACCGCGAAGACCCTCCCGCAGTTCACGCAGCTCTGGACGGGGATGCTGCAGGGCGGGATCGCACCGCGTGACTGACCGCACCGGGACTGGCCGCGGCGCATCAGGCAGCGGCTCCGAGGGCTTCGGACCGGAGAGCACCGGCTCCGACGGCACCGGAGCCGAAGGCTTCGGACCCGAGAGCAGCGGCTCGTGGTGGGACGACGGCGACGAGGATGAGGAGCTCGACCGGTACGACGAGTCCAGCATCCGCAGCCGGCCGAACCCGAAGGGGAACCGTCCGCGCACCAAGACGCGCCCCGGTCACACCGACGCCGAGATCGCTCGCGTGCTCGGCGTCGACCGCGGCCGCTACACCATCCTGCTCGACGAGGACACCGACCGGGAGCGCCAGGTCACCGCAGCGCGCGCGAGCGAGCTGCGACGCAACCCCATCGTGACCGGGGACCGCGTGGCGGTCGTCGGCGACACGACCGGCGAGGAGGGAACGCTCGCCCGGATCGTCCGGGTCGAGCCGCGGACGACCCTGCTGCGGCGCAGCGCCGACGACACGGACGAGGTGGAGCGCATCGTCGTCGCCAACGCCGACCAGATGCTGATCGTGGTCGCAGCCGCGAACCCGGAGCCGCGCACGCGCCTCGTGGACCGCTACCTCGTGGCCGCGTACGACGCAGGAATCGAGCCGATGCTCTGCGTCACCAAGACGGACCTCGCCGACCCGGAACCGTTCCTGGCGAACTTCGCCGGACTCGGACTGCCCGTCTTCACCAGCCGGGAGGACGACATCCCGCTGCGGGAGATCGCGGCCGCCCTCGTCGGGCACGACACGGTCGTCGTCGGGCATTCCGGAGTGGGCAAGTCGACCCTGGTCAACGCACTCGTTCCCGGCGCCCGGCGCGCGACTGGACACGTCAACGTGGTGACCGGACGCGGCCGGCACACCTCCTCATCCACGGTCTCGCTCCGCATCGAGGACGGTGCCGGGCATCACGGCTGGGTGATCGACACCCCCGGCGTGCGATCGTTCGGTCTGGGGCATGTGAACACGGACAGCATCCTCAAGTCGTTCACCGATCTCGCGGCGATCGCCGAGGACTGCCCGCGGGGATGCACCCACCTGCCGGATGCGCCGGACTGCGCCATCATCGAGGCCGTCGAGGAGGGCCGGCTGGGCGAGACCGGACGAGCGCGCCTCGACTCCCTCCAGCGCCTGCTCACCACCTTCGCCCGCTGACCACCTGCCGGCGGGGCCGGCACCGCCCGCCGACGGGAGCTGCCATGCACGCTTCCGACCGCGACTGCGGTCGTTCGGAACGTGTGCGGCTGTTCGCCCCACAGCATTCGTAACAAACGACCGCAGTCGCCGCGCGACCCCCCGAGCGCGACTGCCGTCACGTCCCAGCTCCGGCGCGACTGCCATCGGCCGGCTCCGACCGCGACTGCGGTCGTTCGGAACGTGTGCTGCGGCTCGCCCCACAGCATTCGTAACAAACGGGCGCAGTCGCGCGGGAAGCCCTGCGCGGGCGCCGGGCGGGCGCCGCGCGGGCGCCGGGCGGGCGCCGGGCGGGCGCCGGGCGGAGGTGGCGCTCAGGCCCGAGGGGCCGCGTCCGGGGCCGGACGGACGCGCGAGGAACCGAAGGCCCGCCGGTGCACCCAGACGCCGCGCGCCAGGCCCGCCCAGAACACCGCACCGAACGGGATGACGTAGGTCGCGAACGACAGAATCGCGCGGCCCGCCGCCGCCCGGGCTGCTGCGACGAGCGCCAGCGCGACAGCACCCGCGACGGCGAGCGCGACGATGAGCACGATCAGCCACCAGAGCCCGAACACGGCCGCCAGGACGATCACGAGCAGCGCCAGGACCGGTGCCACCACCAGCGCGAGAAGGACCAGGTTGCGCACGAGCCCCGTGCCCGCGTAGCTGTCGACGAACAGCGTCCCGCGTACGAAGGCGTGCCGCAGGAACCCGCGCACGGTCACCCGCGGACGGTACAGCGCACGGAAGCCCGGGTCGATGCGCAGGGCTCCGTGCTCCGCGACATGGCGCAGCAGGCGGGTGTCGTCGGACACGAGGTCGGCGTTCTCCTCCGGCCACGCCGCACGGCATGCCTCGAGGAAGGCCTTGCGGTCGATGACCAGGCAGCCCGTCCCCTTCGGCACCCGGTCGAAGTTCGCCGGTGTGATGTCCGTCGGCACCGGATGTGCGAGGTATCCACCCCAGAAGACGTGCGTCGGCACCTCCCAGAACCGCCCGACCAGCGGGGCCGCCGGGTCGGTCGGCACGTGGCCGATCCAGGCTCGGGCGTCGGGCCGCAGGGCATCCACCTGCTCCAGGTAGGCGAACGCGTCCTCCTCGATGAGCAGACGCGAGTCGAACAGCAGCACCCGCTCGCTGCGAGCCGCCTGAACGCCCGCGAAGCGGGCGAGGAAACGGCCGCGGTTCTCCTGGGCGATGACGCGGATGGGGACGCTCGACTCCGCCGCGAGCGCGCCGAGCACGGTCGCCGTGTCGTCCGTCGAGCCGTCGTCCACCACGACGATCTCCGCCTCCACACCGCTCCGCGCGAGTGCGCTGGTGAGCGAGCCGATCGTGCTCGGAAGCCACGGCGCCGAGTCGAAGGAGGCGATGACGATGCTGAGCTGCGGTCCGGTCACGGTGTCGCGGGCTCCTCGATCGCGCGTTCCTGCCCGGCACGCCGGCTCCGGATCAGCAGCGCCCAGTGGATGCCGTAGAGCGACAGGAAGATCGCCAGACCGATCAGGCCGTTGCCGATCAGCCACGCATCCACATCGGGGAGGGTCGCGGAAGCGACCAGCCACTGCGCGACGGCTCCGAGCAGGAACACGGCGAGCGCCGTCCGGGACGCGATGGCCGTGATCCGCACCAGGACGCCCTGCGCGAGCGCCCACGGCAGCCAGGCCACCGAGAACGCCACCACGATCTGCGCCGTCTGCGCGTAGTGGGAGCCGAAGAGCAGCCCGACGATCCACGGTCCGAGGAGCGAGACCGCGGCGAACATGACGAGTCCCGTGAGCAGCGTCACCGCCAGGATGACTGTGACCCCCAGGTTGGTGAGCGCCGCGTTGCCCTTGCTGCGCACGAATCGCGGCAGCAGGTACAGCGAGAACGTGGAGGGGATGATCAGCGTCGTCTTGATGAGCACTGCGGCAGCGGCATAGGCGCCGGCGACCGCATCCGGTGCGTCTCCGCGGACCAGCACGACGTCGGCGTTCGTCAGCCAGGCGAAGCCGACCGTGAGCAGGAGCACCACGGTGCTCTGCATCGTGAACGGCGACCGGCCCACCGCGAGCGCGCGGCGCCGGGCCATGGAGCCTGCTCCGATCGCGCCGGTCAGCGCGGTCAGGACCAGGATGGCGAGGATCGCGATCGAGCCGCCGCCCAGCAGGATGGCCGCCAGGGCGAGCACGGCCTGCGCCACCTGCGCGCCGGTGGACCACCAGACGACGGCGCGCGAGTCCTCCGCGCCCTGCAGCCGGCCCTGCGCCAGGGCGAACAGGAAGTTGGGGATCATGGCCGCGGCGGTCAGCACGATGGTGACGACCCCGAGGGCGCCCGGCGCGGCGAGCCGGGAGGACAGCGCGAACACGCCGAGCGTCCCGATCCCGCCCAGGACCAGCGCCTCGATGAGCGCACCGTCCATCCGCCGGGTGCGCTCCCCCGGCACGCTGCGCGGGACATGCAGCGCCTCCGCCGTTGTAACGGCGACCGAGTTGCGGAGCGCGGAGCTGCCGATCGCGGCCACGTTGATCAGGGCCAGGGCGGCGGCGAGAAGACCGTACGCCGACGGCCCGAGACCTCGGATGGTGATGATCTGGAAGGCGGTGGTGGCGAGGATCCCCAGAGCGCTGACGCCGGCGATCTCCGCCAGGGCCCGCCCGTGACGCGTGATCATGCCGGGGCCCCGGCGCTGCGGCCGCGCCCTGTCGTCGCTACTCGGCATACCCTCTGCTGATCAGATCGGCGACGATGAGGTCCGACGGGGAGCGCTCCGGCCGGTCGGGCTCGTGGCGCAGCGACGCATAGTCGTCGAGGAACGACCGCAGTCGCCCCAGGTCCCATTCGGAGAGCACGATGTTGCGGCCGATGCCCTCGCCCTGCTCCGTCGTCTTGCGGTGGATGAGCGTCGGGACACCCAGCAGCGCCGACTCCGCCTGGATGCCGCCGGAGTCGGTCACCACGAATGCGGCGTTCTCCAGCAGCGCGACGAACTCGTCGTGCCGCAGCTTCGGGATGATCTGGATGCGGTCGCCGCCCTGGCTGGCGAGCAGCCGCTCCAGGGTCTCGCGATTGTAGGCGTCGACGATCAGCCGCAGCGGGACGGGACTTGCGGTGAGGGCGGCGAGCGTCTCATCCACGAGCTGGCTGTTGGAGATGAACTCGAACCGGTGCAGCAGCACCACGCCGTAGGGGTCGTCGGACGACGCGTCGCGCGCGCCGTGGTCGAGCACCGCATCCAGTGCGGTGTTCCCGTGGGTGTAGACGACGTTCGAGCGCTTCTGGAGGTTGCGGGTCGCCTCGGCCGACGGCGTGTAGTGCACCGTCGCCATGGTCCCGACGATGCGTCGGTCGAGTTCCTCGGGGAAGGGGTGCCGCCAGTTGCCGCTCCGCAGTCCGGCTTCGATGTGGGCGCAGTCGAATCCCATCCGCTTGGCGATGTACGCGCCGGCGACGCTCGTCAGAGTGTCACCGTGCACCACGATGACGGTGTTCTCCGGCAGCGAGGCTGCCACGGCCTTGCGGTTCTTCCGCAGCCAGCCCAGCACGGACAGCCCCCAGCGCAGGACATCGGCCGTGCCGCGCAAGGGTTTTCCGGCGGCACCGCGGGCGATCACCTGATCGGGCGTGCCGAGTCCCAGCTGCTCCATCGCGGTCACCAGCGACTCGGTGTGCTGCATGGTGACCCACTGCTGGGTGGGTGCACCTCGCTCCCGGAGCCGTCGGATGACGGGGGCCAGCTTGATGGCCTCTGCCGTCGTTCCGTAGATGAACACGATCATGTCTTCGGTGGTGCGCCTTCCGAGTCGGGTGGAGGTTCTCACGACGGGCGCTCCCTTGCGGAACAGGTGCCGTGACCGCTGAACGATCGTACCGAACCGCGCACCTCCCACCATCGCGCGCGGGACCTGGAGAGCCCGGACCTCCAGCAGAACAGAGGCCACTCGATGATACATTCATTGCATTCGTCGCATGGATCCTGCCGGTGCGCGCCGCGGCGAAGCTCCCCATCGGGAGCCACTCTGCTGGGGAGGAAGAAGCTCGTTGTTTGTTGCCGCGAATGCCGATGTCGCCGAGTCGGCGACCGTCGGCGACGGGACGAAGATCTGGGATCTGGCACAGGTCCGCGAAGACGCGACCATCGGCGAGAACTGCGTGGTCGGCCGCGGCGCCTACATCGGCTCGGGAGTCAGCGTCGGGAGCAACTGCAAGATCCAGAACCAGGCACTGGTCTATGAGCCCGCCGTCCTCGAGGACGGCGTCTTCATCGGCCCGGCGGTCGTCCTGACGAACGACACCTTCCCCCGTGCCATCACGCCGGACGGGACGCTGAAGTCCGCCTCCGACTGGGAGCCGGTCGGTGTGCTGGTGCGTTCCGGCGCCTCCATCGGAGCCCGTGCCGTGTGCGTCGCCCCGGTCGAGATCGGCGCCTGGGCGACCGTGGCGGCGGGAGCCGTCGTCACCCGCGACGTGCCCGCTTTCGCCCTGGTCGCCGGAGTGCCCGCGCGACGGATCGGCTGGGTGGGCCGCGCCGGCATCCCCCTGGTCCTCGAGGGCGACCACTGGATCTGCCCGCAGACCGGCGAGCGCTATCGCCAGAACGACGAAACACTGGAGGTGGTCCTGTGACCGACCTGGACTTCATCCCTGCTGCACGGCCGCTGATCGGCGACGACGAGCGGGCCGCAGTGGATGCGGTGCTGCGCAGCGGCATGCTCGCCCAGGGTCCCGAAGTGAGCGCCTTCGAGCGCGAGTTCTCCGAAGCCCTGGTGGGCGGCCTGCCGACTGCCGCGGTCAACTCCGGCACTTCCGGCCTGCTGCTCGGCCTGCTCGCCGCCGGGATCGGGCCGGGCGACGAGGTCATCGTCCCGTCGTTCACGTTCGCTGCGACGGCGAACGCCGTAGTGCTTGCGGGAGCCACGCCGGTGTTCGCCGACATCGAGCGCGACAGCTTCGGCCTCGATCCCGAGGCGGCCGCCCGGGCGATCGGCCCCAACACCGCCGCGATCATGCCCGTCCACCTCTACGGTCACCCCGCCGACATGCGGGGGCTCACCGCCCTGGCGCAGGAGCACGGCCTCGCCGTGTTCGAGGATGCCGCCCAGGCCCACGCGGCCGAGCTCGACGGCCGACCGGTCGGCACCTTCGGCGAGTGGGCCATGTTCAGCCTCTACCCGACCAAGAACATGACCTCCGGCGAGGGCGGCATGGTCGTCTCGGCGGCGGAGAGCACCGACGAGCGCGTCCGTCTCCTGCGGAATCAGGGCATGGCGCGCCCGTACGAGAACGAGATCGCCGGCTTCAACGCGCGTATGACCGACCTGCATGCCGCCATCGGGAGGGTGCAGCTGAGGAAGCTGGCCGGATGGACCCAGCAGCGCCGGAGCAACGCCGCCCGCTTCGACGCGGAGCTCGAGGGCGTCGTCACTCCCCCGGTCGCGCCTGGCGCCAAGCACGTCTACCACCAGTACACGATCCGGGTGGCCGAGGACCGCGACGGATTCGCGCGCGCCCTGCGCGAGGAGCACGGGATCGGCACGGGCGTCTACTACCCCACTCCCGTTCACCGCCTCCCGGTGTTCGGGCTCCCGCTGGACCTCCCCGAGACCGAGCGTGCGGCCCGGGAGGCGCTGTCCCTCCCGGTGCATCCGTCGCTCACCGAGCAGGACCTCGACCGCATCGTCTCGGCCGTGAACCTCCTGGCGAAGGCGGGAAGCTGACCGCGGGTCCGATCGGCACGGCTCTGGCATGAGAATAGTGGCGCGAGAATAGGGACATGACTGACACTCGACTCGAAGCCGGACAGCCGGCCCCCGCTTTCACGCTCGCCGACCAGGACGGCGCGACCGTCTCGCTCGGCGACTTCGCCGGAAAGAACGTGATCGTGTACTTCTACCCGGCGGCGATGACGCCCGGGTGCACCACGGAGGCGTGCGACTTCCGCGACAACCTCAACTCGCTGAGGTCGGCGGGCTACCAGGTGATCGGGATCTCGAAGGATGCTCCGGCCAAGAACAAGCAGTTCCAGGAGCAGGAGGGGCTGAACTTCCCGCTGCTGTCCGACGAGGACCTCGCGGTGCACCGCGCCTACGGTGCGTACGGCGAGAAGAGCCTGTACGGCAAGACCGTCGAGGGCGTCATCCGCTCCACCTTCGTCGTCGACCCCGACGGCACGCTCCGCCTCCCGCTCTACAACGTCAAGGCGACCGGCCACGTCGCCTCGCTGCGCAAGAAGCTCGGCGTCGACGCCTGACGTCCGTCCCCACCCTCGAGTACGCAGAGATTGCACGTCGTCGCGGCGTGTCGCGTGCAGTCTCTGCGTACTCGACGGTGGGTGTCGAGTGACTCAGGCGGGCAGGCGCGGCACGGCGGCGAGCAGGCGGCGCGTGTAGGGGTCGCGGGGAGCACCCAGGACCTCGCGCGTGTCGCCCTGCTCGACCAGGCGGCCGCCCTGCAGCACGACGGTGCGGGCGCAGAGGGATGCGACGACGCTGAGATCGTGCGACACCATGACCACGGTCATCCCCTCGGCCGTCGCGAGCTCTGCGAGGAGGTCGATGATCTGGATGCGCGTCGTCACATCCAGGGCGCTGACCGGCTCGTCGGCGAGCAGCACCCGCGGCCGGGAGACGATCGCGCGCGCGATCGCGATGCGCTGACGCTGTCCGCCGGAGAACTCGTGCGGGTACCGGTGGGCGGCATCCGCGGGCAGGGCCACGGCTTCCAAGGCGGCGGCCACGCGCGCACGGGCATCGGCTCCGGCCGTGATCCCGAGGGAGGCGAGCGGCTCGCCCACGATGCGGCCGATGCTCTGTCGCGGGTCGAGCGAGGAGTACGGGTCCTGGAACACCGGCTGGACGCTGCGCCGGAAGGTCCGGACCTGCGCGCGATCACGCGGTTCCAGCGGCTTGCCGTCGAACAGGACGGCACCGCTCGTCGGCCGCTCGAGTCCGAGCAGCAGCGAGAGGATCGTGGTCTTGCCCGCACCCGACTCGCCCACCAGCCCCAGGCTCCGTCCCTCCTCGACGGCGAAGGACACGCCCTCGAGGGCCGGCGTCGCGGCGCGACGGTACCGGAAGCCGGCATCGCGCAGTTCGAGGATCGGTGTCATGACACCTCCAGTGCGGCATCCAGCTCGCGTGCGCTGCGTACGAGTTCGGCCGTGTACCGGTCGCGCGGCGCGGTCAGGAGCTGCGCGATGGGGCCTTCCTCGACGATCCGGCCCGCACGGAGCACCAGGGCCCGCTGCGCCATGCGGGACACGACGGCGAGGTCGTGGCTGACGAAGAGCAGCGCCATCCCCCGCTCCGCCACCAGCCGCTCCAGCAGGGCCAGCACCTCGGCCTGGACGGTCACGTCCAGCGCGGTGGTCGGCTCATCCGCGATCAGCAGGCGCGGCCGGCAGGCGAGCGCAGCGGCGATGGCCACGCGCTGGCGCTGACCGCCCGAGATCTCCCACGAGTAGGCGCGCGCGATCCGTTCCGGCTCCGGCAGGCCGACCTCGACGAGGGCGTCGATCACGGCTCGGCGGAGCGAGCCGCCGCGCAGCCCGAGGTGGCGTCGGAGCGGCTCGGCGACCTGCGCGCCGAGCCGCATCAGGGGATCGAGCGCGGTCAGGGGCTCCTGGAAGACCGTGGAGGCGATACGGCCGCGCAGCGGGACCAGGTCGCGCTCGCGGGCGCCGACCACCTGGACGCCGTCCAGCAGGACGCTCCCGGACGACGTCAGCCCGGCCGGCAGCAAGCCGGTCAGCGCGAACGAGGTGAGCGACTTGCCGGAGCCGGATTCGCCGATCAGGGCGAGACGCTCCCCCGGCGCCAGACGGAAGGAGATGTCTCGCACCAGCGGCGTGGCGTCCCCGCCGGAGACCGAAAGGCCGTCCACGTCCACCACATGCGCCTGAGACGCGGCTTCCGTGCTCATCGGGACCTCCTCCGGGTCGGATCCGCCACATCCCGCAGCCCGTCCGCGACGAGATTGACGCCGATCACGAGCACGACCAGCGCGACACCCGGCGCGATGGCCCCTGCCGGTGCCGTCGACACCGTCCCCTGCGCCTCCTGCAGCAACCGTCCCCATGATGCATTCGGGGGTGGGGCGCCGAGCCCGAGGTACGACAGGCTCGCCTCGGCCAGCACCGCGACGCCGAACTGCAGCGCCAGGTTCACGCTCAGGGTCGGCCAGATGTTCGGCAGGATGTGCCGGACGATGATCCCCGGCCACGAGGTGCCCGAGGTCCGCGCGGCTGTCACGTACTGCTGCGCGAGAACCCGTTTGGCGAGGACGCGTGTCAGCCGGGCGACCACAGCCGACATGGCCAGTCCGATCGCGATGATGGCGGTCCCGAGCGACGCCCCCTGCGCCGCGACGATCAGCATCGCCAGCAGCAGCGTCGGGAACGCGATCAGGATGTCGAGGACGGCCGAGAGGGTGTCGTCCAGCCACTTCGTCGCGAAGGCGGCCAGGAGCCCCAGCGCGATCCCGACGATCGCGCCGATGACGACGGCCCCGATCCCGACCCCCAGCGCGATCCGGGCACCGATCATGAGTTGCGTGGTGAGGTCGCGGCCGAACCGGTCCGTTCCCAGCCAATGTGCCGCGCTCGGCTGCTCGAGCCGCGTGCCGGAGGTGTCCGACTGCGCGTACGGCAGCCAGAAGAAGGAGACGACCGCGACCAGCACCACGACACCGACGAGGGCCAGCCCCACCCCGAGCGCGACGGAGCGCCGCGCGCGCCTGCGGGCGGCGCCGGCCGGTTCGGGCGACGGGGCCTCGATCGCCTGCTCCACGATCGCGCTCATGCGTTGCCCGAGATGCTGCGGCGGAGCCGCGGATCGACGAGCCGCTGAGCGATGTCGGCGATGAAGCCGACGATCAGCACCAACAGGGTCGAGACGAACAGGATGCCCTGGATGTTCGGGTAGTCGTGCTGCTGGATGGCTTTGAGGAGCATGCTCCCGAGCCCGGGGAGGGTGAAGACGCTCTCCACCACGACGGCTCCGAGGAAGGTGGTCGCCAATTCGATGCCGAGCACGGAGATGACCGGCACCGCGCCGTTGCGCAGGCCATGCCTCCACATCGCCCGGCCGAAGCCGGAGCCGAGTGCCCTCGAGTTCCGCAGGTAGTCGCTGCCGATCACATCCAGTGTCGCACTCCGCACATACCGGGCGATCGAGGCACTCATCACGAGCGCGATCGTGATGATCGGCAACGCCAGCGAGCCGAGGGCGGCAGACGGATCCGCCCAGTCGTCGCGCGGGAACCCGCCGGACGGGAACCAGCCCAGCGTGATCGCGAACACATCCACCAGCAGGATGCCGACCCAGAACACCGGGACGGCGATCCCGAGCTGCGAGAACGCGGACAGCGCGACCCCGTACCAGCGATCGGCCTTCCACGCCGCCACGAACCCGATCGGCAGCGCGAGCGCAAGCGCCAGGACGAACGAGAGCAACGTGAGCGGAACCGTCACCGCGAGTCGTGCCGCGATCTCCGGACCCACCGGCAGGGAGCTGATGAAGGACTGCCCCAGATCGAGCGTCAGGAGACTCCCGAACCAGGAGAAGAACTGCGCCAGCAGCGGCTGGTCGCTGCCGACCTGCCGTTGCGCCGCCGCGATCTGCTCCTTCGTCGCCCCGACCGAGAGGAGCGCGTTTGACGGGTCTCCCGGGAGGACCCGCAGCAGGAAGAACAGCACCACCATGGCAAGCAGCAGCGACACCACGAGGAACGCGGTGCGACGCAGAAGGTAGGTGGCCATGGTCATTCAGCGTAGATGCTCGGGAAGCCGCCCGGCTCCCCGAGCACCCGGGTGTGGAAAGTGCGCGTCCTGGGGAGAACCGCTACTTCTTGACGATGTCGTAGGCGAAGAACTGCGAGTTCAGGCCGTTGACCGGATATCCGCTGACGTGGCTGTCCGCCACGACGATCTGCGGGTAGAGGTAGAGCCAGGCGCTGGCCGCATCCTTCGCGATCTGCTCGTTGACGAGCTTGAGCTTGGCGGTCTGCTCGGCCGTTGTCCTCGCCTGCTCGGCCTCATTCACCCACTGGGTCACCTGCGGGTTGTCGTAGCCCCAGTAGAAGCCCGGGTTGCCGTACCAGACCACGTCGCGGTCGTTCACATGCTCTTGCAGGGTGGCGGTGAAGTCGTGGTTCTTGAACACCTTCGTGTACCACTCGTCGGCCGAGATGGAGTTGATGTTCACCGTCACGCCGACCTTCGCCAGCTCGCTCTTCAGGAACTCCGCCACCGCCGGGTGGGGGTCGTACGTCGGGGTGTCGAGCGTGAAGCTGAACCCGTTCGCGAAACCCGCCTCGGCCAGCTCCTTCTTGGCCAGGTTCACGTCGTACGGGTTCACCTTCGTCAGGTCCTCGTACCAGGGGTCGCTCGGCGGGACCATGGAACCGATGAGGGTGCCGTAGTCGCCCCAGATCGAGTTCAGGAGCTTCTTGCGGTCGATCGCCGAGTAGATCGCCTTGCGGACCTCGGCCTTGTTGAACGGAGCGACCTTGTCGTTGAAGGCGAGCAGCTCTTTGGTCGTCGACTTCCCGTTGGAGATCGTGTAGTTCTTGTCGTTCGTGAAGCCGCTCAGGGCATCCGGGCTCTGGATGCTGGTCACGATGTCGACCTGCTTGGTCTTCAACGCGTTCGACAGGGCGGAGGCGTCGGTGAAGTAGTCGAACTCCACGCCCTTGTTCGTGGCCTGGTGGCCCCAGTAGCCGCTCCAGCGCTTCAGGCTGAGCGAGCTGCCGCGCTTCCACGAGCCGAGCGTGTACGGGCCGGTGCCGTCTTCCGCGGTCTTGTAGTTCGAAGTGCCGGGCCCATAGATCCAGACGTAGCTGAGGTTGTACGGGAGGGAGATCGAGCGCGACTTCAGGCTGATGGTGACGGTCTTCGTGTCGGGAGTGTCGATCTTCGAGATGACGTCCACCTGCGACTTCCGGGCCGACTGCGAGTCCGCGGCCGTCACCCGCTCGATGCTGCGCTTGACGTCCGCGCTCGTCAGCGCTGCGCCGGAGTGGAACTTCACGCCGTCACGCAGCGTGAACGTGTAGGTCAGCCCATCCGCGCTGGTCGTGTACTTGGTGGCGAGCAGCTGCTCGACCTTGCCGTCGTCGGTCAGCTTGAACAGGCCCTCGTAGACGTTGCCGTTCAGCGCCTCGGTGACGCCCTGGCCGCCGCCCGCGGTGTTGTCCAGGTTGACCGGTTCGTACAGCGAGCCGATGGCGATGGTCGCCCCGCTCCCGCCCGCGGACGACGAGGCGCCGGCGCAGCCGGCGAGTGCCAGGGCCGAGGCGAGACCGATCGCGACGGTCGCGAGGATGGACGTTTTTCTCACGGTGGTTCTCCAGTGCTGTGGGGGTGGATGCGTCGAGCCGCCGAAGCGGTGGGTCAGTGCTGCGAGCTGGCGCGGGCTGTGCCGTGGCGGAGCACGACGCGCTTCTCGCCGGCCGTGACCGGCACAGGGAAGCGGTTGTTGCGCGGGGGCAGCGGACAGTTGTACTGGTCCGAGAAGCCGCACGGCGGCACGAAAGCGCGGTTGAAGTCGAGGATGACGCGGTCGCTGTCCTCCGCGGAGAGCCGCTCCACGAACAGGAACCGGCCGGAGGCGTAGGTGCCGTCCTCCCCGTCGGCGCCGTTGCTCGGATCGCCGAACACGAGCAGCAGCGTGCCGTCATCGTCGAAGGCGCTCAGAACGTACTCGACGCCGTCGCGCTCGAACCTGATATCACCGGGAACGACCAGGTCGCGCGTGAGACCGTTGTCGCGGATGTGCTCGAACGGGATCGTGCGGCTCTCGTTCACCGGCGTGAAAGTGGCCTCGATGACCCAGCGAGGATCGAACGGGAAGACGCTGATCGTCTCGAAGGCGCGGATCGCGGGCGACTGGGCGTCCCAGAGCCGGATGCCGCGCTCGATCTCGCCCGTCTCCAGGCTCCGCCGGGAGAGTGCCGTCGCCGTCACGGTGTCCGGCCGTCCGGCCAGCGCCTCCTCCGGCGTGAGGGTGTCCTCCGGCGCCAGCCAGCGGGTCTCGATGAGCGCGAGGTCGCCGGCGGGGGCGGTCACCCGGCGGATCCGGGCCTCACGCCAGGCGTCCCAGCCGGCGCGCGCCTGCACGATGGTGCTGGGCGAGGCGAGGATCGGTGCGGTGGGGGTGGATGCTGTCGAAGTCTCAGTCACGATATCGGTCATAACCATCCGAGTCTCCGGCTTGTTCCCGCCGCGCGTCGCCTCCGTTACTCCGTATTGCGCGCCGATGCCCGCACAACGGCCGGCGACACGGCGAGGACGCCCGCGACCAGCGCCGGTACGAGCAGCGCCCAGCCGAGGTCCGGCCGGGCGTACAAGCCCTGGAAGCATCCCACCGCCACCGCGAGCTGGAGGATCTGGATGGTGACGGCCGACGCCCGGGCCCAGGGACGCCGGCGGGCGACGCCGACGACGGTCGCGATCAGCCAGGCTGCGGCCAGGAACACCAGCACGACGATGACCACGGCAGACGGGTACGACTGCGGCTTCTGGGTCAGGAGCTCGATCAGGAGCCAGGCGGCCACGCCGACGACGAGGGCGGCCTCGAGCGCCAGGATCACCGTCAGCACCACGAGAAGTGCCGGTCGGGCCGGTCGCTCCGAATCGGTCGGGTGAGGGTCCGCAGGCAGGTTCTGGGGGTCGCGCACTATAGCATCCTGTAGTTTCCGGCTCGTGTTCTCAGCGTTATCCCATACAAAACTATTGATTCGGGATAGGCGCTATGGGAGCATATTCAACGGTCGAGTTAACGCTCACAGGGTCGTGGGCAGGTCTGAGTCCCCACGGATCTAAGCACCCTGCAACCCGACTGCTTACCTGCATTCTATGGCCACCCCTCGGTCAGGAACCCCCGTAAACAAGGAGCACATCTTCATGGATTGGCGCGACAAAGCCGCCTGCCTCACCGCGGACCCCGAGCTCTTCTTCCCGGTTGGCAACACCGGACCTGCGGTCGACCAGATCGACAAGGCCAAGGCGGTCTGTGCTCGCTGCACCGTGACCGAGATCTGCCTGCAATACGCCCTCGAGACCGGTCAGGACTCCGGCGTGTGGGGAGGGCTCTCGGAGGATGAGCGTCGCGCCCTCAAGCGCCGCGCAGCGCGCGCCCGTCGCGCCTCCTGACGCACCACCCGCTTCACCGTCGGCGCGGAGCCCAAGCATCCGCTTGCACGACCCGGCCGAGGCGGCGCTCACTCACCTAGCATCGAGCGCCCCTCGGCACTTCTCGTTCGTCCCGGTTCGACGCGCCGCGGGTTTCAGACCTTGGTGAGGTAACGCAGCGGGACCTCGATGGTCACTTCCGTTCCCTGGCCCATCATCGTGTGCCAGTCGATCGCGCCGCCCAGCTCGCCCTGGATGAGCGTGCGCACGATCTGGGTGCCGAGCCCCGTGCCGACCTTCCCCTCGGGGAGGCCGGAGCCGTTGTCCACGACCTTCACCGTGAGCGACTCCTCCGAGCGGTGGGCGACGATCTCGACCTGACCCTCGCGCCCGGCGAGGCCGTGCTCGACGGCGTTCGTGACGAGCTCAGTGAGCGCCAGGGCGAGCGGTGTGGCGTACTCCGACGGCAGCTGGCCGAAGGTGCCCGACTTCTTGGGGTGCACCGTCGTCGTATGGCTGGCCGCGACCTCCGCGACCAGGAGGAGGACGCGATCGAAGACGTCGTCGAAGTCGACGATCTGCGCGAGCCCGGTCGAGAGCGTGTCGTGGACCACGGCGATCGCGGCGACGCGACGCATGGCCTGGCTGAGCGCCTCGCGCGCCTCCTCGGAGTGGGTGCGGCGGGCTTGGATGCGCAGCAGCGAGGCGACGGTCTGGAGGTTGTTCTTCACGCGGTGGTGGATCTCGCGGATCGTCGCATCCTTGGTGATGAGCTCGCGCTCCTGGTGCCGCTGCTCGGAGACGTCGCGGCAGAGGACGATGGCCCCCACGCGCTCCCCGCGGTTGCGGATCGGGATCGCCCGCAGTGACACGGTTACGCCGCGTGCCTCGATGTCCGTACGCCAGGGCGCGCGGCCGGTCACGACCAGGGGAAGCGATTCGTCGACGGTGATCGTCCCGGCGAGGAGGCCGGTGGTGACCGTCGCCAGGGACTCGCCCTCCAGCTCCCCCGTGAAGCCCATCCGATTGAAGGCGCTCAGCGCGTTCGGGCTGGCGAAGGTCGTGGTGCCGTCCACATCCAGCCGGATGAGGCCGTCCGCCGCGCGCGGAGCCCCGCGACGTGGTGCTGCCGGAGCGCCGAGGTCCGGGAAGTCGCCCGTCGCGATCATGTTGAAGAGGTCGTTCGCGCACTCGTTGAAGGTGAGCTCCTGGCGGCTCGGCGTGCGCGCTTCGCTGAGGTTGGTGTGGCGCGTGATCACCGCGACCGGCTCCTCCGCGGTCTGCGGCGAGTGCACGGAGAGCCGGCGGATCACCGGCACCGCGCGGACGCGTGTCGGCGTCTCCTCGTACCAGTCCGGGGCGGAGGTGTCGATGATCCGCTTCGAGCGGAACGCATCCGTCACCTGCTGCCGCCACTCCGGCTTGATGTGCTGGCCGACGAAGTCGCGGTAGAAGAGGGTGGCCGCCGAAGACGGCCGGGCGTGCGCCACGGCGACGAAGTCGTCATCGAGCGTCGGAACCCACAGCACGATGTCCGCGAACGCCAGATCCGCGAGCAGCTGCCAGTCGCCCACGAGGCCGTGCAGCCACTCGACGTCGTCCTCCGACGAACGGCCGTGGGCATGGACGAGATCACTGAGCGTGGACACCACACCATCCTAAACGCGGGGTCTGTGTCGATGACGGGAGTTATCCACAGAGCGTTTGTGCCCTGGACCGAGTTGGCCTGACCTGCTTGAGTGATCCATCGTACATATCACGGCTCTATTTCATCACGGACCACCGACACGCCTCTTCAGGGAGATTGATGAACCACATTTCGGCCGCCACACCCGCGCACGGGCACCCGATCGATCGACCGCCCGCGTCACTCGCACGAAGGAGAACCATGTTCACGAACGCACACAGTCCCACCTCCGCCACGCTGAGGGCGCTCCATCCGGTGGAGGCCGCTCCGCCCCGCGAGGTGCGGCCGACGGCCGAGCTTCTGAACCCTTCGCCGGCGATGCTCTGCTCCAACCTGGCACGCTCGGTCATCGAGATCCTGGCGGGCGCCCGGCCGCTCGACCAGATCGGCCGGTGGGTCAGTGACAGCGTGTACGTGCACCTGCTGCGGCGCACCACGCTGGTCGCCCGCGCCCGTGTGACCGCGGCGGAGGAGACCCTGCGTCCCCGCATGCGGATCGGCGACCCGCTGCTCGGCTTCCCCTCCGAGGACGTCATCGAAGCGGTCGTCATGGTGCACCAGCCGGCGCGGTCCCGAGCAGTGGCCATCCGGTTGGAGCGTCACCGTTCGCGCTGGCGGGCGACGGCCATCAACGTCCTCTGAGACGCCCGCTACCGGGAGGAGCGCAGCAACCCGCAGATGGCCGGTGCTCGAGGAGCGCCGGCCACCTGCGACGAATGGCGGCCCCCGAAGGGACCGCCATTCGTCGTAGGTCGTGGAGCGTCAGCGCTTCTTGGCCTGGGCGCGGCGCTCGGCTCGGTTCACGGGAGCCTCCTCGTCGGAGGACTCCACGCGCTGACCGAAGGCACCCCGCTGGGCCGCGGCCTGCG
>Ga0209677_100617_pt1 | contig 19083 bp, 19 predicted proteins | sample AraplaCvi_mCL_r2_2_FD_184285 | JGI IMG/M metagenome (GOLD analysis project Ga0209677, IMG submission 184285) | Arabidopsis root microbial communities from North Carolina, USA - plate scrape CL_Cvi_mCL_r2 (SPAdes) (version 2) | ecosystem: Host-associated > Plants > Roots > Endosphere | place: USA... | reverse complement strand
CTCGCTGACGCTGCATGAGCGGTTCGGTTTCAGCCGGATCGGATTGCTGCCCGCGGTCGCCTACCGCCACGGACGCTGGTCGGATACCGTGATGGTGCAACGCGCGCTCGGCCCTGGCGCAACCGAACCGCCGCCGGCGTTCGGCCGTTGATATGCTGTCGGCGTGCTTTTCGCGTCAGGACGGAAAATCGGCTGACTGAACCTGAATCCGGTCGGCGTGCAGTGACCAGTCGCGTAGCGCCTGCGACTCGCAGAACTTCTTCTTGGCAAGCTCGACGGCGCGATCCTCGGTGGGAGCGTCGATCTCGAGCGTACTCTGGCAGATCTCGCACTGCCGGCCGTATTCGCCGAGCACGTCCTTCATGAAGTGGACGACATAGCGTGACATGGAACCTCCCCTGCCGCACCCAAGCGCTAGAAGGTGATCTTAGCCCGCTCTGCAGAGGAGTGGTTGATGAATATCAAGTCTGTCGCGCAAATATCTGAGGCACCAGCGGAACTTGGTGGTATCAGGCCCCAGCACTCGGCAGGCTCGCAGCCGCGATCGCTACGAATTGCGAGAATGCGTGGCCGACGCGGACGCGCGTCACACGCAGCATTGAATTGATCCGACGCATCGAAAGCATCCCTTTCGCGCGAAGCGAGCGGTGGCCCGCAAATCTTACGCGCGGAAGGAAAGATGGCCCTGCTTCCGAAAGCTGTCGAGGCGTGCGGGAAAATAGCAATGACCGCTTCGCGGAAGCCGGGACGGGCAGCAGATTTATTGCAGCATTGCGGCCAGGAACAAATGAGTTGTTCTCAGCCTTTCGGCGACTCGCCAAAGGCCTGGCGGTAGCGCTCGCTGTAACGGGGCCAGGCCTCCGGGTTGATCAGCCGCGGCGGCCGCCCTCCGTCGAGCGCATGGAGCAGCTGTTCCGCAGCGATCCGGCCCATGTTCTGCCGCGCCTCGCGGGTGACGCCGGCCGTGTGCGGGCTCGCCAGCACGTTGTCGAACTGCAGCAGCGGATGCTCCGGCGGTGGTGGTTCCTTGGACCAGACATCGAGCCCGGCGCCGGCGATGCGGCTCTCGCGCAAGGCCTGTAACAGAGCTTCCTCGTCGTGGATGAAGCCGCGCGCGGTGGTGATGAAGAAGGCATGCGGCTGCATCAGCGCGAACTCCCGCGCGCCGATCATGCCCCGGCTCTCCTTGGTCAGCGGGCAGTTGATCGAGACGAAGTCGGAGCGGCGCAAGAGCTCGTCCAGCGTGACCTTCTCCCCGCCCCGCGCCGCCATTTCCTCCGCAGACAGATAGGGGTCATAGGCCAGCACGGTCATGCCGAGCAGGCCCTTGCAGAGCTCGGCGATGCGCCGGCCGACATTGCCGAGCCCGACGATGCCGACAGTACGTCCCTGCACCTCGTTGCCGATCAGGTCGTTGCGGTTGACGCCGCGCTCGCGGCGCAGACGGCGGTCGGACTCGATGATGCGCTTCGACAGAGTCAGCATCATACCGAGCGCATGCTCGGCCACCGAATGCGCGTTGCCGCCGGTCTGGTTGACCACCAGCACGCCGGCCTTGGTGCAGGCCTCGACGTCGACCGGATCGTAGCCGGCGCCGTTGCTGGACACGACCAGCAGATTGGGCGCTCGGCGCAGCAGGTCGGCATCGACATGGAAATGCGGTGCGAGCTCATCCCGCGCAGCGCCCACCTGATAGACATGCGCGGCGGCCAGGATCGGCGCAGCCAGCTCGTCGGGGCTGTCATTCTCGAGCCGGTCGAGCCGGACATCCGGCCGCGCGTTGAGGGTGTCGCTGAAGATCGGATGGGCAAGGTATTTGACGTAGAAGACACGCTTGGTGTTGACGGTCATTGACTGGCTTTCAGTTCAGGAATTGACGATGGGCACGACTGCACCTACTCGGCCTTCATGCCGGCGGCCTTGATGATCGGTCCCCATTTGTCGTAGTCGGCATGGATCTTGGCGTCGAAAGCCTGCGGCGTAGAGCCGATCGGCGCCGCGCCGAGCTTGGCCAGGCGCTGCTTGACCTCGTCGGTGTTCAGCGCCGCGACGAAATCATGTGAGAGCTTCTCGACCAGCTCGGGCGCCATACCGCGCGGCCCGAGCAAGCCCCACCACACTTCAGTGTCATAGCCCGGCACGGTCTCGGCAATGCTGGGCACATCAGGCAGGAACGCTGCACGCTTGGCCGTGGTGACCGCCAGCGCCCGCACGGTGCCGGCCTCAAGCTGGCCGACAGCTTCGGGTCCGTTGTTGAAGGAGAGCGGGATCTGCCCGCCCAGGAGATCATTGATCGCCGGCGCGCCGCCCTTGTAGGGGATCGGCTCGATATCGATCTTGGCCATGCTCTTGAACAGCGTGCCTGCCAGATGCTGCGAGGTGCCGGTGCCGGCATGACCGAACGACAGGCTGCCGGGCTTGGCCTTGGCTGCGGCGATCACGTCCGCCAGCGTCTTGTAGGGCGAGTCCGCGCGCACCAGCAGGATGTTCGGCGACGACGCCAATAGCGAGATCGGGGTGAAATCCTTGAAGGTGTCGTAGGGCAGCTTGGGATACAAAAACGGGTTGGTCGGGTGGCCGCTCGCGACCACCATCACCGTGTATCCGTCGGGCGGCGATGCGACCAGCGCTTGCGAGGCGATCACGCCGCCCGCACCGGGACGGTTTTCCACGACCACGGACTGGCCCCATTGTTTCGAGACGGCATCGCCGAGCGTGCGCGCCAGAATGTCGACCGCCCCGCCTGCGGCATAAGGTACGAGCACATGCACCGGCTTGGTCGGAAAGCTCGATTGCGCCGATGCGCCGCCTATCGTCAACAATGCAGCCGCTACGGCGGCGAGAAACCACCTGCTCAAGCTTTCCTCCAGACATCTTTCTTTTCGTCTTCTACGCAACTTATGCACGATGACGCCGCCCGCTGCAGCATCGAGCCTGCGCAGGGCCGGTCATCGTGAAGGCATGTTGACAATCCGGCCTGCCGCGTCAAGTTCGACGCCAACCAATCGCCGCTGGAGTGCACCTGCGGCATTCGACAAGACGGGAGACCGGGATGGCTTCAGCCGACGGACAGACGTCCGCCAAGCCTCAACAAGCGACGCCTCGAGAAGAAGGCTGGCACGAGATCGTGCTGCGCACGCTCAAGCGCAACGAAGTCGACCTCGTCCCCTACGTTCCCGACCGCGTGCTGACGCCGCTGATCAAGAGCCTGCACGCCGATCCCTTCTTCACCACCTTTGCGACCGCGCGCGAGGAAGAGGCCGTCGGCGTCCTGTCGGGCGCCTGGATGGGTGGACGGCGCGGCGCGATGCTGATGCAGACCTCGGGCTTTGCGACTCTCGCCAACGTGCTGGCCTCGCTGGTGGTGCCCTGCCAGATCCCGCTCATCATGTTCGTCTCCGAGCGCGGCACGCTCGGCGAGTTCAACTACGGGCAATCGCTGGTGTGCCGAACGATGCGCCCGGTGCTGGATTCGCTGGCGATGGAGCATCACACCATGACGCGGCTCGACGAGCTGGAATTCACCGTCGACCGCTCGATCAAGCAGGCCGTCGCGACCCAGGCGCCGGTGGCGCTGATCCTCTCCCCGCTGCTGACCGGCGGCAAGGTCTTTGATAAATGAGCGCGCCGATGACCACATCTCCTGTCCGCAACACCAAGGTGATGAATCGCTTCGACCTCACCTCGCGCCTGGTCGCAAAGTTGAAAAACGAAGAGGCCGTGATCGGCGGCATCGGCAACACCAATTTCGACCTGTGGGCCGCCGGCCACCGGCCGCAGAACTTCTACATGCTGGGCAGCATGGGACTCGCCTTCCCGATCGCGCTCGGAGTGGCGCTGGCGCAGCCGAACCGGCGCGTGATCGCGCTCGAAGGCGACGGCTCACTGTTGATGCAGCTCGGCTGCCTCACCACGATCGCGACCTTGGCGCCGAAGAACCTGACGCTAGTGGTGATGGACAATGGCATCTACCAGATCACCGGCAGCCAGCCGACGCCGGCCCAGCACGCCGATCTCGTCGCTATTGCCACCGGATGTGGTCTCTCGAACAGCAGCTGGGCCGCCGACGAGGGCGATTTCGAGCGTCTGATGGATCAGGCGCTGGCTGCGGACGGCCCTGCCCTGATCGCGGCGCGGATCGACGACGAGCCCGGCACCGGAACCACCAAGCGCGATCCTGTCCAGATCAGGGAACGCTTCATGCTCGGTCTGGGCGTCCGGCAGCCGCTGTAACGGCGGATATCCCACGGGTACCGGCGCGACCGTTAACCTCACGACGAGCTCAAGCCGGAGTGAACCGCAACCTGCAGGCGGATTATGCTATTCAGTCGTCATGACGACGACCCTCGCCCGCCTCTCCGCTTGGCTGCTCGCCGCCGCCGTGACCTTCGCAACGCTCGGCCCGCCGCGCTACCGGCCGCACGTCAATCTCGGCCAGGATGGCGAGCACGCCCTGGCGTTCGTCCTGATCGGCCTGGCTTTCGGCCTCGCCTACCGGCAGCATCGGCTGCTCGCCGCCGCGATCGCAGTCGTGCTCACTGGCGCGTTGGAGCTCGCGCAACTCTGGGTGCCCGGCCGGCATGCACGGCTGGAAGACTTTATCGTCGATGCGCTCACGGCCTGTGCGGGCTTCGTCGCAGCCGCCATGCTCGACCGGTTCGCCCGGCGCGCCCGGCCCGAAGCAGCCTGACAACGAAGACATAGCGCGAAAAAGAGCCCCGCCGTTAAGTCGTGGCGAGGCTCCCATTCAGCTCATCCGATGATGACGGATCACTCGATGATCTTGATCACGCGACGGGTGCGCGGATCGACGATCACGCGACGATCATTGACGACCGCATAGCGATACTCGCTGTAACGCGGCACCGGACGCAGCACGACGGTCTCGGGCAGCGGCTCGCCCACCACGACGCGCTCACGCACAACCACGGATGGCGCACGCTCTTCGTCGATCGAGTTGATCACGGCGTTCGGGATTTCGAGCCCAGCGCCGACAGCCGCGCCGACCGTGCCGCCGACCATCGCACCGAGCGGCCCCGCGACCGCACCACCGGCAGCCGCGCCGTTGTGGGCGCCCTCAACGGTGGTGGACTGCGCGAAGGCGGCACCCGAGGCCATCAGCGAAGCCGCGATCAACGAAACAGCAAGACGATTCTTCATTTTTCCCTCCAGAATTTGAAGACGACCTTCAACCCCAATGAGGCGTGACGGTTCCGGTTCCATCTGGCGTAAAGTTCATCATGCGCGGGGAACTAAGCAGCACGGGGATGCGGCGCGAGGTGATCCTGCTGACTGCCGTTGCCGCCTCGCAACGACAGCCATTGAGAGGGCGAGCTCTTTCCTCATCGTCATTCCGGGGCGCCCCAACGGGTCTGCGCAAAGCGCGGCCCGATGACAGGCTCCGGGCAAGCCCGGAATCCGTAGCGGCAGGCCTGCGTGTGAGGCACGCTCGTCGTGGCATCTCGCTCTAACAACATTCGCGCTGGGGCCGCTGTCATCCGTGACCTGTTGATAGAGATAGCCCGCCAACCCGATGTGGACGTTCTTGCTCACAAACTGCGAAGCGGCCCAGTCGACATGGAAGTCAATGCCGTTCTGGTACTGCAGATCCGGGTTCATCAGGCTGTAGGTGAAGCCGCCGACAACAGAGAACTCATGTCCGGTCTTGGTGTCGAGATAGGTGTAGCCGGCGCCCGCGTCCCAGGCGACGTAGCCCAGGCTGAGGTTCTCAAGCCGGTTCGGATCATAGGTGCCGCTCGGGATGTTGCCGGTGATGTAGACCATCTCGTTGTTGACACCCTGATTCCACTTCAGCGTGCTCTGATAGAAAACATCCGAGAGCGTGGTCCGATTGTCCGTTGCGGTTCCGGAGATGGCGTTCCCCCTCGGCCCGCTGAGTGTGGCGTCGATGCCGACGCCGACGTTTCCCGGAGCGGCGATCACGGAGAACGCGGCCTGAACCGCCGAGCACGGACATCGGCGACGTGTAAGTGATGCCCAGAGCAAGGGCGTCGCCATGCGCACTCAGTCCCGTCACGACCGAGCCGCGGGCGCCACTGCTGGTGACGAAATTCTGCGTGGCGCCCGCATTGGCCTGCAGATGCAGATAGATCGACGCGTAGGCCCACCCCGGGACCGTCGGAGCTGCAGCGAGGCTGCCGAATATGCCCGGCAGCCAGAACCCCACGCCCCTGCGTCGGCCTTGACCTGATCTGGCGCGAGCGCAGCGAGAGCGCACGGGTTCGCGATAGCTGCAGTCGACGATAGGCATCTTTTTTGTCTCATCACTCGGTCGCCAATCTGATCTACTGACTCTGACCCAGGTAACGAAACAGGATGTCCTTCCACCATTCGGACTGCTCTGCCTCGAGCAGCGCGATGTTGATCTGCTTTCTAAGGGCGCTGTCGTTGCGCAACGCAATTGCATAGTCCTGCGGTTCGAACGTCACCTCGCTTAGTTCGGCGCCGGCGCCCAGCCCGCCCTGGCGGATCATCCAGGCCAGGATTGGTCGATCATATGCAAATGCGTCGATCGTTCCTTTCCGCAGCGCCTCGAATCCATCATTCGCTGAAGGGACGGTTCTGTATTTGACGCGCATTCGCGACAGCGCGTCCGCGGTCGCCGTTCCCTGGATGATGCCCACGCGCACGCTGGAAAGATCGCCAAGGCTGTTCACCATGCCGTGCAGGCGCTTCGTCGTCAGTGTCGAGGTGATGGCGGCCGTGAACGCCGCAACCGCGATCACCGATACCACCATCCAGATCACAGCTACGATCCGTCCCGCCAGCGTGACGGGAATGATGCTGGCATCGACCCGCTGGGTCATTGCGTTGGCCGACCAGAACACGCCCGAACTGAGTCCGCGCGCTACGCCGCCGCCAAATCCTTCATTCTTGCGTCGCTCGAACAACCACATCAGCACGCCCGTGAGGAGAGCCAGGCCAAGCAACGCCCCCAAAGCCTGCATGAAGCTGTAGGAAGTGATCGAGCGGACGACCGGCATCCAGCTCGCGATCCGGTCAGACTGCACGGCAACGCCGGTACCGGTGTGAAAATAGGGTGTCGAGAAGTCGATCTGCTGTTCCCGAGCAGGCGTCACTGTGATCGCCGCCACTGCGACGTCCAGGGTTCCATCGCGCACGCCGTCGAGCAGCGACGTCACTGATTCGGCCTCCACGAATCGATATTGCAACTTTAGCTTGTCGGCAACGTGGCGCCACAGCTCGATACTGATGCCGCTCCAGTCGCCGCGCTCTCCCTTGATCGCAAACGGCGGCGCGTTCTTGGTGCCGACGACGAGCTCGCCGGCTCCTGCTGCGCCTTCCAACGCGGCCGCTTCCAGCGCGGACTTCGACCCAGCCGCCGTAAGCGCAAGAGCAAGCGCAATCACTGCAATTGCCGATCGACGTCCGCTACTCATGGCTCAATTCACCGACTGGGCCTCGGGGAATTTCCAGTTGCCGCTCAGCACCTCGGCGCGCGGCTGGTAAAGCCGAACTATGTAATTCCAGGCCGGCATGGTCGGCAGGCAACCGAGAATCTTGCCGTCGCAGCGGCTGAAGTGGTCAGCATTTCCTGGCGCATCAAGTCGGTGTTGACCGCGGACATTCGCGAGATCGCCGCCTCCAACGCACGGCCATCGCTCATGCGGTGGTCGATTTCGTCGGCGGAAGGAATTTGCGCTTGCGCAGGCAGTGTGATCGGCAGGAGCGCAAGGGATGCGAGGAGCGACTTCTTGTACATGTTGGCTCCTTATCTTCTCAAAACGGATTGACGTAGTTCAGGATCGCCACCTGCCGCAGCAGCACGCGGCGGATGAGGTGGCTGACCTTGACGTGGTGAAGATCGCGGCGGTGCCTGTCGCGTAGGCCAGCGCGTCCGCGAACGAGACATGCACAACAGGATGGTCGTCGCGCCCCTTGTTGCTACTTTTGGGACCGTAGGGGTGCCGCCAGTTGGCGCCTTTCATGAAGCTCCACCACTGGCTCCAATCCCGGAGATCGGTCACGCGTAGCGGCGGCGAAAACACCAGCGAGCCGACATAGAGCATGCTCGGCAGCGCCCCCGGATGGTCCTTGAGGTCCGGCACGATCTGGGCGGTGGTGACGTGGCCGGTCGCGTTGACGAACTCTTTGAACTGTCGGTTCGTAACGGGTGTACGGTCGATCAAGAAGCCATCGACCGCCGCGCGATGGACTGGGGCCTCTTCGGCATAATGATCGTTGGAGCCCATGCGGAAGGTACCGCCGGGAATCCAGACCATGTCGCCGGACCGCGCCTCATTTCGCTCGATACCTGCTAGGCCCATCACGATCCCTCACCAGACTGCAATCAGCAAAGGGTGTGAAGCATTATTCCGCCTATCGCGGCATAAGGGTATGCCGACAACTATAGGTTGGCAAGAGAATGGACGGCGAACATGCATCCCTTCGGGGCCCAACTTAGGCCAGCAGCGAATGTCTGCAATACGCCGACAACGGCAGTTTTTTTGCAACGGCGCCTTTTTTACCCGAAGCCGCTGATTGACCCGGTTGCGTCGCGCCAGCTGCCGCAAGGATACCGGACTAAGTTCTTGAACATGGCATTGCGGGGTTTGACCCAGAGTCGACATGAGAGTGCTAACTACGCTGGCACAGCGATGCTCTGCGAAAATAATCTATTCTGAACATGTCGTCTTGGCAGTCGCCCGTTCGACTGGATGTCGGCAATCCAGCCGAACCACCGGGAGAGATGCAATGACTCAACATCCTGAAATGAGAGGCGAGAAGATATACGAGTGCTACCTCGCTCTCACGGGCGTAACGGATTACGGCGTAAGCATGGATGATATTTTGACAGGCAAGAAAGCGGTCCCACTGCAGGGAGCCCGTTTCGACCTTCATGTCGATGGACCCTGTAAGGGCCGCCTTTCGGGGCGCCAGCACGGCGTCGACTATCTGCGAATGCGCGCTGATGGTCGCATCGACCTCGACCTGCACGTGATCGTCGCGACCGACGATGGCAATCGAATTTCGTTGTCGGGCGATGGCCAAGCAGCACCGCGAAACGGCGAACCGATAGTCGATATCTTTGCAAACATCCGGCTCACCACCGCCTCCGAAGAGTATGCATGGGTCAATGAGCGGCAGATTTGGAGCGTCGGGACTGGAGATCTGGCTACCGGGCGGATTCGCGTCACGGCGTATATGCAATGATGGCGCTAACGTGGGTTGCGCGTATTGCACAATTGCATGGAAAATGTCAGCTCTTGGCCCCATCGGAGATCTTCCAATCAGCGCCGAAGACGCCCGCTCTCGAGGCCAGACGGACTTGCTCGTTCCTGTAGCGATCGAGCTGCTTGTGACCAAACCTCGACTACGTCGTCACAGACTACGGAAAGAGGTGACCATCGGATCGCACGAGTTGGATGAGATTCGATTAGTTCGAACCGGGTGCTCGTTCCGGATTATCTGATGTCCGCACGCAGGTGAACGCCGAGCTGTCCGGCTTCTGGCCGGGACGGTTCGGTTTTCGGCGTAGTCAATCGGAGGCTAGTCGAGCGAGGGTGCTCGGCCATGCGGACCGCCGGGCATCCAAGGACTGGTCAGGTCATCGGAGCCCGGCGTCCGGAGGCAATGTCGGCGACGGCCTTCGAGAACCTGCCGTACATGCCGATCCGTCTGCCGGCGAACTTCGTCGCGACGTCGACGATATCGAGGGGCGAGCGCATCGACGCGAGGCTGGCGGCGAAGTCGAGATTGTCCCGCGTCATTTCCAGGAACAGCGTCTGGCAGGCCTCCATGCCTGCCATCGCCCGCCGGGGTCCCTCCATCCCCGGCGAGGGACTGGCCGTCCTCGCTTCGCCGGTCGCAGTGCCGGCCGTTTCCATGGCTTCCGCCCCAACTCCGACAGGCGGGGCGACGTCCGGCTTCGGCTCGGCGAGATGAAGAGGGAGCGCCGGCTTGAATTCGACTTCCGGAGGTGGGACCGGCGGCAGTTTCGTCTCGGTCTCCTGGGTGAGAAGTTCCGGCAGCCTCGTTTCGGTCTCCGGAGCCGCCTGGAGTACCTCTCCTTCCGAGCCTGCGAGGTCGGAGGCCGAGACGGCGCGCTTCGGCTTCGCGACGCCGGATATCGCGGCGTCCGGTTTGCGCGACTTATTCGATTTGCGCTTGCTCATGCGGGAACGTTCCTGTGCGGCGTTGCCGGATCGTGAGGCCAGGCCGACCTCGATACCAATCTCCTCGTCGGGGACTTTGTTCCTCGCGCGTAGGACGCGGTCGTCCACGCGACCAAGTCGGCCACCCGGCAGGCCTCGCCGAGCCAGCCAAGTCGGCTTCTGGCACGCCTGCGATATCTAAATCCACTATTTTTATTTGCGCAAAAACGAAAGAACATTTTTGCCGGAGGGGCCGCGCGCATGGCTTCGCCTTGAATTGTCTTGCGAAATAAATCCCTCCGCGCAGACGATTTTTTCGTCTCATGGCCATGCTCTGGAGCACAATCGCGCAAAAGCAGTGAAGTGATTCGCCCGACAAGGCAGTCGAAATAAGACCCCTGGCGTCTCAGAGGTGCGGCAACTTTCCACCCGGGACCTGCGGCTTAGCAGGGATCCCTTCGAGCACAACGAACGTTGCGCGGCGAATCGCCAAAACGCGCTCGAAACAGGCGATTGAAATGCGAAACATCCGAAAAGCCGACCTCCAGCGCGATATCGGAGATTCGCTGCGTGCCGCTATTGGATTCGGTTAGCAGCTTCAGCGCCTGTTGGAGCCGCAACTCATTCACGTACCCGGTGAACGATGATCCCGATGACGCAATCAACCGCTGCAGATACCGAGACGAGATGCCTTGGCAGCGAGCGACCATCTGGACGCTAAGCCCCGGCTCCTGAAAGTGTGTTGCGATGTAATCGAGGACGGCGCTGTGGCGCGCGGCTACGACCGCGCTTGTGCTGCTTTCGCCCAAGGGGACGCATGCGCTGATTGCGATCGCCACGAGATCATGGATGTGAGCCACGACCGCATCCCGCAGGTTGGGAGCGGCCAGAACACTCTCGTTAAATGTCGACTTCAGATAAGCCATGAGGAGCCGGAGCGCTTCGGTTCGGTGCGAAACAGGCCGCATCGTGAGCCTTTCGACATTCGTCACGCGCTCTGCAAGCGCCTCGCGCGGCACGGCCAGACCGAACAGCGATCCATCGACATAGGTGATGGTGGCGGTTTCCGAATGCAGAATTGCGATTGCATCCCCGGTGTGAAGGTCAATCTCGCGGCCACGCTGCGAGAGCTGACATTTGCCAGGACAGCAGACGATGATTCCGATCGAGTCATCACCGTCAGCGAGGTTCGCGCGCAAACGCTTGAAGCGCATGGGCGAGCCTCTCAGTGCGAGTCTGCGCAGCCCCCGGATCGCCTGCAGCGTTGCGTCGGCCTCAAACGGAGCATTCGACAAAGGCTCGATATCGGCGTGAACGATGCATCGCCCAAAATTGTCGCGCCACAGCGGGAGTCGCATCCGCTCCGGAAGCTCGCGCGTGGAGAAATGAAGCGATACGAATTCGGCTGCGTCCATGGACAACGGACCCTCCAGCCTCGACAAGACACCGGAATGAAATGCTGCGACAATCCGCTCTCGGAATCTGAACTTTGCAGTTCGCGCACCGCCTTTCACTGAAGCCGTGCGCATGAGTCCAAGAAGCTACACCCTTGGCCTGCTAGTCTCATTCACCTGTGATTGATTCTGATGTGAACTGGTTCATGTAGTGACCATTAAATCAGGCCTATAGTGATTGTGAAAAAAAATCTCCTTTAAGAGGAGTTAGTCGTAGTGGCTCTATCTCTAATTGCTGCTGCTGGATTCAATTCCGACTTCCGTGGCAAGGTGAAAGTGCAAATCCAGCTTTGCGAGGTTGTTCGCGATTGATCGAACTCAACGATCCGCGGGCGGGCTGCCATGCTCAACTAAGCTGTCCTCTGATACCGATGTCGTGTCGCGCCTTTGGCTGCTACATCGCCCGGTTCGTCGGACACAAACTAGCTCCGGCGCTGTCCGTTCTTGCCGCCGATTGAAATGGTCGAAATCGTTTACGTGGGACGTCAGTGGTGATGATCAAGCGAGGGTTCGATCATGTCCGCCATAATCGACATGCTTTACCGCGAGTACTGCCGTGCCCGCCTCGCCGAAATGCGGAAGGAGCTCTTGATATCGGTGGCCGGCGACAAAATCCCGCAAACGCCTTCGGAGGATTGCGCTTCTTCCGACCCAGCCGACCAGGGTAGCCGCTGGGTCACGAAAGAACCTCCAACCATCAGGTAGCGGAGGCCTTTAACCGCATCGATCGGCCGGAGATCCGCACGGCAAGCAGAATTCCTGGAGCATCCGAATGTCTCGCCGATCCATATCCGATGAGGGCGTGCGCGCACGCCGGACAGGTCAACAGATGCACGATAGCACGCACATCTCCAAGCTGTTGATGATCGAGACTCCGCCGGAGTTGGGAGGATCTGGCCGCGACCTCCGGATCGATGCCTGTCGCGGCATCGCCTTGTGGTGGATCTTTCTTGATCATGTTCCCAACAACGTCGGAAGCTGGCTGACCCCACGCAACTACGGCCTGTGCGATGCCGCCGAGATATTCATGTTCATCTCGGGCGTGACCTGCGCGCTGGCTTACGGCAGGGCACAGCAGCGTGAGGGTTGGAGCGGCATGATCGGCCGCTCGCTGCGGCGAGGATGGGACATCTATGCCGCGTTCCTACTACTTACGGTCGCCTGCACCATCCTCGTCTACCTCGCGGGCACCGACCATCTTGCCGACGAGAGCAATACGCGGGTACTGTTCGAACATCCAGGCGCGACGCTTGGGCATGCCGCAATCCTGCAATACCGCCCTGTCAACACCGACGTCCTGCCGGTGTTTGTGATCTATCACGTGTTGTTCGCACCGCTGTTGTGGCTGCTGCTCCGAGCACCACACGTGACGCTTGGCCTTTCGGTGTTCCTTTATGCACTCGTGCAATTCTTCGGCTGGAGCGTTCCAGCCTGGCCCAACGGCGTCTGGTTCTTCAATCCGCTGGCTTGGCAGCTTCTGGTCGTTCTTGGCGCGTGGTGCGTCATCGAGGGCGAGAAAATCCAGCGGTGGGCGGCGTCGCGCCCGGCGCTTGTTCTTGCTGTCCTCTATCTGGTTTTTGGCCTGGTCCTCGCACTGCATTGGGATATCAAGCCGCAGGTCACGCGATCAGTGACGAACGGCTTCTTCCCCTTCGACAAATCGAATCTCGGCCCGTTGCGGTTGCTGCATTTCCTGGCCGTTGCAATTGTGGCATGTCGGCTCATTCCTCGGGATTGGCGAGGGCTATCGACGCCGGTGATGCGCTGCGCGAGGTACTGCGGCGAGAATTCGCTGCCGATATATTGTCTCGGCGTCCTGCTGGCGCTTGCCGGTCAGCTGACGCTAGTCGAGATTTCGGACCGGCTCACGATGCAGATCGGGCTCAGTCTCGTTGGAATCCTGGTGATGATCGTCGCCGCGACGCTGCTGAACGCGATCAGCAACAAGCGCGGGCGTCAGCCTCGGTGGACGCAGTCGACGATAGTGCACACGCAGCACAATTTACCAAATTTTCCCTGTCACCAGCTCTCCGACAAGTAAGCCTTACTGACAAATAAGCCTTACTGACGATTAAGCCTTGGAGATATTTCAAACAGCCATCCCGAAAGAATTGGGAAATGACGCGACCTAGGTCTCGAACGCCTGGATCGCGTGCCACGACAGCCCTTCCAGCGTCGTGGTGCGCGGCTTGTATTCGCAGCCGATCCAGCCGCCATACCCGATTGCGTCGAGATGCCGGAACAGGAAGGGATAGTTGATCTCGCCGGTGCTGGGCTCGTGGCGGCCGGGATTGTCCGCGAGCTGGATGTGAGCGATGCGCGGAAGATGCTTCTCCATGGTCCGGGCGAGATCGCCCTCCATGATCTGCATATGGTAGATGTCATACTGAAGGAACAGATTGTCGGAGCGCACCTCGGAGATCAGCCGCACGGCCTGCTCTGTCCGGTTGAGGAAGAAGCCGGGGATGTCCAGCGTGTTGATCGGCTCGATCAGCAGCTTGATATTTTCAGCCGCGAGCGCGGTGGCGGCAAAACGTAGGTTGGCGATCAGCACCTCGTCGAGATCGCGGGGATCGATGTCCGCGGGCGCGATGCCGACCAGGCAATTGAGCTGGCGGCAGTCGAGCGCCTTGGCATAATCGATGGCGCGAAACACGCCGTCGCGAAACTCGGTGACGCGGTCGCGCAGGATGGCGATGCCGCGCTCACCGGCCGCCCAGTTGCCCGCCGGCAGATTGTGCAGCACCTGCGTCAGGCCATGACGCACGAGCTGCTCGCGCAACATCGCCTTGTCGAAATCATAAGGAAAAAGATATTCGACGGCGCTGAACCCGGCAGCCTTCGCCGCGGCAAAGCGCTCGGCGAACGGCAGCTCGTTGAACAGCATGGTGAGATTGGCGGCAAAACGCGGCATGATCATCCCCTCTTGCGTTATCGTGCTCGTTCACGCCGGCTGCAGCGTACCGGACCGCTGAGCCGGCGTTTCGTCGAGCGGGAGATCCAGCACCTCCTCGAACTCGGTGACGTTGTCGATCTCGGTGCCCATCGCAATGTTGGTGACCCGCTCCAGGATGAACTCGACCACGACCGGCACGCGATACCGCGCCATCCATTCGCGCGCGGTGGCGAAGGCGGCCTGGGCGTCTTTCGGATCGGTGACGCGGATCGCCTTGCAGCCGAGGCCTTCGGCGACCGCGACATGATCGACGCCATAGCCGCCGACCTCTGGCGCGTTGATGTTCTCGAAGGAGAGCTGGACCTGGTAGTCCATCGAAAAGCCGCGCTGTGCCTGGCGGATCAGGCCGAGATAGGCGTTGTTCACGACAACATGGATATAGGGTAGCTTGAACTGCGCGCCCACCGCGAGCTCCTCGATCAGGAACTGGAAGTCGTAGTCGCCCGACAGCGCCACGATCTCGCGATCCGGATCGGCGACGCGGACGCCGAGGGCGGCCGGCAACGTCCAGCCGAGCGGCCCCGCCTGCCCGGCATTGATCCAATGGCGCGGATGATTCACGCTGAGGAATTGGCCGCCGGCGATCTGCGACAGGCCGATCACGCTGACATAGCAGGTGTCACGGCCGAAGGCGCGGTTCATCTCGTGATAGACCCGCTGCGGCTTGATCGGCACCTGGTCGAAATCGCTCCGGCGCAGCATGGTGCGCTTGCGGTCCTGGCAGGCGGCCGGCCAGGCCTGCCGCTCCCGCAGGCGTCCCGCCTTGCGCCACTCGCGCGCGACCTCGAGAAACAGCGCGAGCGCGGCCCCGGCGTCGGAGACGATGCCGAGATCGGGATTGAACACGCGGCCGATCTGGGTCGGCTCGATGTCGACATGCACAAAAGTGCGGCCCTTGGTGTAGGTCTCGATCGATCCGGTATGGCGGTTGGCCCAGCGATTGCCGATCCCGAGCACGAAATCCGACTCGAGGAAGTTGGCGTTGCCGTAGCGATGACTGGTCTGCAGGCCGACCATGCCGGCCATCAGCACGTGATCGTCTGGGATAGCGCCCCAGCCCATGAGGGTCGGCACGACAGGCACGTTGACGGTCTCGGCAAAGGCGACCAGAAGCTCGCTGGCATCGGCATTGATGATGCCGCCGCCCGCGACGATCACCGGCCGCTCCGCTGCGTTGAGCATCGCCAGCGCCTTCTCGATCTGCTGGCGGGTCGCAGTGGGCTTGTAGACCGGCAGCGGCACATAGGTCTCGTCGTCGAACTCGATCTCGGCGAGCTGCACGTCGAGCGGCAGGTCGATCAGCACCGGCCCGGGCCGGCCCGAGCGCATGATGTGGAAGGCCTGGCTGAACACGCGAGGGACCTGCCCTGGCTCGCGCACGGTGACCGCCCATTTGGTCACGGGCTTGGCGATCTGCTCGATGTCGACGGCCTGGAAATCCTCCTTGTAGAGCCGCGCGCGCGGCGCCTGCCCGGTGATGCAGAGGATCGGAATCGAATCCGCGATCGCCGAATAGAGCCCGGTGATCATGTCGGTGCCGGCCGGCCCTGAGGTGCCGATGCAGACGCCGATATTACCGGCCTTCGCGCGGGTATAGCCTTCCGCCATGTGCGAGGCACCCTCGACATGGCGCGCCAGGATGTGACGGATGGAATCGCGCGCCTTCATTGCCGAATAGAGCGGATTGATCGCCGCGCCCGGCACGCCGAAGGCGCAGGTGACGCCTTCCCTCTCCAGGATACGGACCGCGGCATCGATTGCGCGCATCTTCGGCATGGGACGCTCCCCGTGTTGATGGTTCGAGTTGCGTCATTGTCGTTGCAGGGGCGTGTCGATCTCAACGCTTCCGATTTTATTTCCCGCGTGTCGGCATGCGCGATGATTTCTCGCGCGCTTTCAAGCGCGTAGCGGACGAATAGGAATGGAAGGAATTAGCTCTGCGACGACGCGGGCACGACGCCGCCGAGCGCGAGTGTCAGCTCTGCCGCGATGTCGCGCACGGCCTTGCCGAATTCCGGCAGCCGCGCGTCGGTGATGCGGCTGGTGAGGCCCGAGATCGAGACTGCGGCCAGCGGCTCGGCGCAATGGTTGAAGACGACAGCCGCAACGCAGCGCAGGCCGAGCCGCGCCTCCTCGTCGTCGACGGCATAGCCCTGCCGCCGGATCACCTGCAATTCCTTGAACAGCTCGCCGGCGCGCACGATGGACTTCGCGGTGAGCTGCGGCATGCCGTGACGGTGGATGATGGCGGCGACATCGGCGTCCGAATAGGTCGCGAGCACGGCCTTGCCGATACCGGAAGCGACCATGGCGACGCGGCCGCCGACCTTGGTCAGCGCGCGCGTGATCTCGCGGCTTTCCAGCCGCACCAGCAGCATCAGCGTCTCGTCATCAACGACGGCGAGATTGGCGGTCTCTCGGGTCTGATCGCGCAGCTTGCGCAGGTAAGGAATCGCCTGCGCCACCACATTGCGATGGCGGGTGAAGGTCGCGCCGACCGCAAAGCTCTGCGCGCCGACATGCCATTTCGAGGAGGTCGGATCGAACTGCACGAAACGGCGCTTCTCCAGCGTCGTCAGCAGCCGATGCGCCGTGGAGGTCGAGAGCCCGGTGCGCACCGCGAGATCGCTGAGGCGATAGCCGTCATCGTCCTCAGCGAGCGTCTCTAGGATCAGAAGCGCACGGTCGACCGACTGCACGCCGCCGTCGCGCGGCTCGGCGATCGAGGCGGACTTTGTCTCGCCCAGCTTGCTACGGATCAGATCTCGCTTCATCGCGGGTTGCACTCCGCTGCCGGCGATCTTTTCGTGGCCATCCTTCGAGACGGCCGCCCTTGGCAGCCTCGTCAGGATGAGGGGAGAGAGAAGCGTAGCCCGGGTGAGCGCAGCGATACCCGGGACACCGGTCCCGCATGGCGCTGCGCTTATGCGGGCTACAACTGTTCTCGCGGCGAAATCCAATCCCTCATGGTGAGGACGCGCGAAGCGCCGTCTCGAACCATGAGGCCGGGTGACCGCCGCGATTGTCACCGCGGCGGTCACTTTGTTGATGCCTTACAGCAGGCCGGCGCCGCGCGCCCACTTGTACTTGGCGCCCAGCACCTCGACCGGAAGCTCGGTGGAGTACGCGTAGGCCGGGATGCCGTTCTGATAGAGATATTCGGCGGCTTCCTCGACCTCGATATCGCCGGCCAGCGAGGCGACCATCGGCTTGACGAAGCCCTTGGCCTCCATCTCCTTCTTCACCTCGACCATGTTGCGCGCGAACACCATCGGCGGCGTCACGATCGTGTGCCAATAGCCCAGGATCAGCGCGTGGATGCGCTCATCCGACAGGCCGAGCTTGACCGTGTTGACATAGGTGATCGGCGGCTCGCCGCCGGTGATGTCGACCGGGTTGCCGGCTGCGCCGAACGGCGGGATGAACTTGCGGAACGCAGCATCCAGATCCGGCGGCATCGTCATCAGCGACAGGCCGTTGTCAACCACCGCATCCGACAGCAGCACGCCCGAACCACCGGCGCCGGTGATGATCAGAACGTTCTCGCCCTTCGGGGTCGGCAGCACCGGCACGCCACGGGCGAATTCGAGCAGTTGCCGAAGCGAGCGGGCGCGAATCACGCCGGACTGCTTGAGCACGTCCTCATAGATCTTGTCGTTGCCGGCGAGCGCGCCGGTGTGCGACGAGGCGGCCCGTGCGCCGGCCGAGGTGCGGCCCGCCTTGAGCACGACCACCGGCTTCTTCTTCGAGACGCGTTTGGCGGCTTCCGCGAAGGCACGGCCGTCCTTCAGGTCCTCGCAGTGCTGAGCGATCAGGTTGGTGTTCGGGTCCTGCTCGAAGAAAGCGAGCAGATCGTCCTCGTCGATATCGGACTTGTTGCCGAGGCCGACGATCGCAGACACACCCATTTTCGCCGAGCGCGAAAAACCGATGATCGCCATGCCGATGCCGCCCGACTGCGACGACAGCGCCGCATGGCCCTTGACGTCGTAGGCGGTGCAGAATGTCGCGCAGAGATTGGCCGGCGTGTAGTAGAAGCCGTAGATGTTCGGCCCCATCAGGCGGACGTTGTACTTCTTGCCGATCTCGACAATCTCTTCCTGCAGCTCGGGCGCGCCGGCTTCGGCAAAGCCCGAGGGAATCAGCACCGCGCCCGGAATCTGCTTCTCGCCGCATTCGGTCAGCGCCGCGGCGACGAACTTGGCGGGAATCGCGAACACCGCGGTATCGATCACGCCTGCGACATCCTTGACGCTCTTATAGGCCTTGTAGCCAAGGATCTCGGAGGCCTTCGGGTGGATCGGATAGATCTCGCCCTTGTAGCCGCCGTTGATCAGGTTCTTCATCACGGAGTTGCCGATCTTGCCGTCCTCGGCGGAGGCGCCGATCACGGCGACCGCCTTGGGCCGCATGATGCGGTTCATCGCGGTGACGATCTCTTCGTTCGAGCGCGGCGCCGGACGCGGCTTGTAGTCGAAATCGACCACGATGCGGACGTCGGCGGCGATCGCACCGTTCTTGGTGGCGAACACCGGGT
>Ga0209677_100615_pt1 | contig 19096 bp, 15 predicted proteins | sample AraplaCvi_mCL_r2_2_FD_184285 | JGI IMG/M metagenome (GOLD analysis project Ga0209677, IMG submission 184285) | Arabidopsis root microbial communities from North Carolina, USA - plate scrape CL_Cvi_mCL_r2 (SPAdes) (version 2) | ecosystem: Host-associated > Plants > Roots > Endosphere | place: USA... | reverse complement strand
CGAGCCCGGCGCGTCGGTGCCGAGATCGGCTGTCCGTGGATTGGCCTGCTCGCGAACCTCCTTGGTATGCAGGTTCGGAAACATGCTGTCGCCGACGTTCTCCAGGATCAGAGCCTTGCGGCCGTCGCAAACGACGACCCAGGCGCCCGTGCCGATCTTCATCTTGTCCATTTGAATGCTCCGCTTCCGAAGTTCACGCACAATCGGAACTGGCTCCTACGCGAACCTCGGAAAGCATAGGAGCGCTGGCAACACGACTGTCGTGCTGCCCTGAACTTGAACTGCTCATGAACGGAGGACGGCAGACGTTCAATTTCTCCGCAGAATCCTCCCCCTTACGCAAGACCATTGGCGCCGCCCCCGCGATCCTGCAGCTCACAGGCGTTCTTCGAAATCCTCCAGCGACAAGCCGAACTGCGACAACGCCTCCTCGAGATAATCACCGAGCATCGGCGTCTCGATCAGGTAGCTGGCGGTGCGGTTGTTGTGGGCCTGTGTGGCCTGCGCACGCACCTCGTCCCAGTTCTCGAGTCCACCGTCGCCACGGCCGAGCCACATCAGCGCCACGAGGTCGATCTGTTCATCGACATTGAGGCCACGGATGAAGCTCGCCAGTTCGGAGCGGTCGGTGTTGACACCTCGCCCGCTGCCACCATGAACGGTGTCGTCGTCGGTGAGATCCGTAAGCAGCTCGGGCTCCGACGATTCCATCTCGGACTGACGGATCTTCGCGACCACGAAGGCGACCTTCTCGGGTGAAATCGACAGATTTGGAAAGGTCTGCATCAAAGTGCCCTCCTTGGTGTCTTCGTGGCACCGGGCAACGCCTTCGGTCCAACCGGGAGAACACACCTAACCGTTCCGCCCGGCCGCACCTTGCGCAGGATCAAGGCAGGTGGGCGCCTTCCGCCTCATCTGCTGCAACACGAGCCGGAGCGGATTGTAGCAAAGGCGCTCTGTTCACGAGACCTCACATTGCGGAGATTGAGCCGCCGGATCGGCTTCGCGATCTTGCCGTATGCGTCCGAGAGCGCGATAGATCCGCCCGAGACGGTCCGGCACAGAGGTTGAGAACCGTATCGGCCGATTGACGGTATCGCGGATGGTGAGCTCGATCTCACCGCCGACGTTATCGCTGTGGCTCACCTGCTCTCGTTGCATCCGGCCGCAGCACGCGGCGGCCACGGTATGGCTCGCGCGGCCGCGCATCATTCCCCACCGGTGGGCGTCACGACGATGACGTTGGTGTCGGGGCTGCGTCGGACGAGCGTCAGAGGCTGCTGGACACGCTGGTCAAGAGCATCTGCCGCGGCTGCTAGCGCGAGCCATGGCGACGGGTGCGATGCTTACCAGGTGAAATCGAAGAAGCCGAAACGCTGTTGCGGCTGCTGCGCGACCAGCATCATCTGGCGCGGCGGATGGACCTTCGCGACCTTGCGCCTCGGCTTCGCTTCCGGCCTGTTGAACTCCGCCGCTTTCGCCGGGGTCGCGTCGGCCACTTTGAGCGTGGCCGTCTTGGCTGAGGGCGCCGTCTTTGCCTCTGCGCTCCCGATCTGCGCGTACGCGTCGCGCACCTTCGCCTTTTGTGTATCGCCTGCGGCGGCGGACTGCTGCCCAACATCGGCCTTCGGCGCGTCAGCCTGGGCGATCTTGATCGGCGTGACCGTTGGCACCGTCGTATCGATCACGACCCGTTCGGGCCACCTGCGCTCGGAGCGAATGCGCACCGCCGGCAGGTCGGAGCCGGATCTAAGCGTTGCCGGGAGCGGGACCTGAGGAATTACCGCGTCACACACGAACAACAGTGCCAACAGAGCGCCGCCGACAAACAAAAAATAGCGCAACACGGGCATAACGATACCACTCCGTCCGGACACTCGCCGGACCATCCCCTAACGGGGGACCACGCGAATATGTTCCTTACATGGTCACTCCGGTTCAAAGGCGAAAGGAAACTTTGCGTGACCTAATTAGATTTTGCTGGCCGCGACCAGCGTGCACCTCGCCTTGCTGGCGTTAACGTTGACGAAGCCGACATGGATCGCCGTGAAGGTCTTGCGACTCTTCATCCCGACCGGTCCCGGGACCATCCGCGTGCGATCGGTGAGATGGCTGCCGTCGCGGCGGCTGAAGGCGCAGGCAAGCTCGAAATCCTTGACCGGGTAGGAATTGTCATTGCGCAAGGTGAAGGTGACCAGCGCCTTTGAGCCGAGCCCGCCCCTGCGCCAGGACTGCGAGGAGATTCGCAAGCCGCTGACGGCCGGCGGCTCGAGTGAGGCGACTGCCTTGTCCTCGGACGCCGTCGGCTCGGGCACGGCATTGGCCTGGTTCTGCCCGGCGGTCGCAGGCACCGTCGCTGCCCCGCCCTGGACTGCCACTCCCACAGTCGTCGGATTTGCGTTGCCGGCGGTCTGGTCTGTCGTGGGCTGATTTGCGGTGCGATTTGCGCTGGCCTGTCCCAAAGCGCCGGCCGCCTGGCCGGCCGGGCTCGAGGCCTCGCCAGCCACCCGAATCGAGCTGTCGTCGGCACTCTCACTGTCGTCGACCCAAATCACGAGCCAAGCTCCCGTGCCGACCAGCAGGACCGCCGCTACGGTGAGCGCGACCAGTGCCGACTTCAAGCGCCGTCCCGTCCCAACCTCGCGCGGACCGTCAGCGGGATGGCTGGTTCGGCTGAACCGGTGCGATAGCAAGCGATAGAGCCCAGTGCTCATCTCAGCACCATCGATCAGCGCTTGGGTGCGCATGACGCATCAACCCGCGAACGCTGCAATAGTTGCATGCGAAGTCGACAATCAGAGGGTGAATTCGCAAGCTCGCTGCGATCGGCTCCGGCCGGGATGGCCTTGCAGGACACGGCCCGCTAACATGCGCCCGACCCACCTTCGCTTTCCACTGCAGCCAGTCACGTCGAGAGAGACCGCGCCTATGCTGAACGTCACCTGGGACCATATCCACTTGCGCAGCCCCGACCCGGAGGCGACCGCGACCTGGCTCCAGGACATCCTCGGCGGCGAGATCATCCGCAACCCCGGCCGCATCGACGTCAAGCTCGGCGGCGCCAGCATCTTCATCGCGCCAGTCAAGCCGGGCGACGGTGTCAACGCGCCGCCGGTGACGCCCTATCAAGGGCTCGACCATTTCGGCCTGACCGTGAAGGACATCGATGCGGTTGCCGCCCAGCTCAAGGCCAAGGGCGTCACCTTCACCACCGAGCCGACCACGATCCGGCCCGGCGTGCGCATCTGCTTCATCCGCGGGCCGCAGGGCATCTCGGTCGAACTCTTGGAGCGCGACAAAAAGTATGCCTGACCGTCCTCACGACCGTAACGGTCCTATTCCGCGGCCTGCTCCAGGGGCGCGGTACGCGGCAGGATGAGCCGGATCCGCGTGCCGGAGCCGGGCTCGGAATCGAGGTCGAGCCGACCGCCGAGCCGGTTGGTGACGATGTTATAGACGATGTGCAGCCCGAGCCCGGTGCCGCCCTGGTCGCGGCGGGTGGTGAAGAACGGATCGAAGGCACGGCGGCGGACGTCGAGGCTCATGCCGCAGCCATCGTCGGAGAAGATGATCTCGACATTGTCCCGGCCGGACTCGCGGGCCTGGATCTCGATCAACCCCGGCCGGCCGTTGGGGAAGGCATGCGCCACGGCATTGAGGAACAGGTTGGTCAGCACCTGGCCATAGGGACCGGGATAGCTGTTCATGACCAGATTGGGCTGGCAATCGACGTTGAGCGTCAGGTTGTGCTTGCGCAAGCCAGGCCGCAGGCTCATCACCACCTGCTCGGTGAGATCGGCCAGATCGAAGGTGCGCTGGTCGGAATAGTTGCGGTCGGCCGCGACCTGCTTGAATGACTGGATCAGCTCGGCGGCACGGTTGAGATTTGCGACGAGCTGCGCGGCCGCGCTGCGGCTGGTATCGAGGAACTCGTTCAGGCTGGAGCGCCGGAGTTCGCCGCGCTTGACCTCCTCGCCGAAGCGCTCGGTCTTGCGCTCCAGCGCGGACGCCACCGTCAGGCTGATGCCGACGGGATTGTTGACCTCATGGGCGACGCCCGCGACCATGCGTCCGAGCGCGGCGAGCTTCTCCGCCTCGATCAGCGATGCCTGGGTCTCGCGCAGGTTGCGCAGCGCGGTCTCGGCGGCGTCCTTTGCCTTGAGCATCTCGCGCTCGCTCTTCTTGCGCTCGCCGATATCGAGCGCCACCGTGACGATCTTGTCGATCTCGCCATCGGCATCGAGCAGCGGCATCTTGTTGACCAGCCATTGCCGCATCTGGCCTGAGGAATCCTTGTATTCCTCTTCATAGAAGCCGAGATCAGCCTTGGTTGCCAGCACCCGCTTGTCGTTGCCGTCGGTCTTGTTGGCGCCGTAGCGCGCCATGATTTCATTGGTGGTGCGGCCGAGCGCATCTTTGGGTTCGACGCTGAAAATGCCGGCCATGTAGCGGTTCATCAAGACATAGCGGAGATTGCGGTCCTTGACGTTGATCACCGCGGGCACGGTGTCGATGACCTGTTGCAGCAGCCTGCGGCCTTCGGCGATCGCCTCCTCCGCGCGCTTCTGGTCGGTGATGTCGCGCACGCTGCCCTCGTAGCGCACAACCTCGCCGTCCTCGTCGCGTACCGCAGTCGCGCTGTCGGAGAGCCAGCGGATTTCGCCGTTGTGCCGCCGCACCTGGTACTCGAAGTCGCGCACCATGCTGTCACGCTGCATCAGCGCCTGGAACTCGGCGCGTGCGCCCGGATCGACGTAGATCGACTCGGAGATGTCGCCGACCGATCTGATGAGTTGCTCCGCCGAGTCGTAGCCCATGATCCGCGCCAGCGCCGGATTGGCGTTGACGACGAGGCCGCCCGGCGTCGTGACGTAAATGCCGTCGATCGAGGCCTCGAACAGCTTGCGGTAGCTTTCCTCCGCCAGCCGCTGCTCGGCGAGCGCGCGCAACGCAGCCTCACGCGAGGCGTCAGCCTCGACCAGGGTGCGGCGGAACACTTCGGCGGCGCGGGCGATGTCGCCGATCTCGTTCTCGACGTCGGTGGCCGGGATCGAGGCCTCCTTCTGACCGGCAGCGAGCGCACGGATCGAGCCGGCGATCGAGACGAGCGGCCGCACGGTGCGCCGGACCACGAACAGCGCGGCAAAGATGCCAATCAGCACGCCGGCGCTGCCCAGAATGATGCTCTGCCACTTGGTCTCGGCGAGGGTGCGCGCGAAATCGCGCGACAGCACCCTGCCCTGCTGGGCGCTGAGCGTCCGCAACAGCTCGGTGACGCGGCCGATCAGCCGGCCCTCGGTGCCCAGCACCTCCTTGTCGAGACGCGCGATCTCGGCTTCGGTGCCCGAGATCGCGATGATGCTATCGGCGTAGCCGTCGGCGGCGCCGCGCAGACTGGCATCCTCGATCTGCAGCGCCCGCATCCCCCGCGCCGCCTGCTCGGCCCCGGCCGGATCATGCGCGAGCAGCGCGCCATTGATCTGGTTCTGCAGGCGGAACAGCGCCCGGGCCGTGCCGCGGTCCTGCACCTCGGCGATCGCGCCCTCAAAGCGGACCCGCGTCGCCGGCAGGGTGGCGAGCAGCTCGGCGCGGTGGGTGATCAGCTCGCCGACGCGGTCGATGCCCTCGCGGTAATTGGCGAGCCGCTGCGACACGCCATCGATCATCGCCTGCTGCTCCGGCGCCAGCTCGAGCCGTGTCTTCTTCAGAAGGGCGCTCAACTCGCTGGCGGCCTGGACAACGCGGTCGGAGCGCGCGCCGGGATCGGTGACGAAATCACGCGCCGCGAGCCTGAGCTCGTTCATGCGGCCATCGATCTCCTCGGCGAGATCGCCGACATTCTGCAGCCGCTGCAGCTCGGCAAAGGTCGCGTCGATATGGCGGATCGCAATCACGCTTGCCATGCTGGTGGCGGTGATGATCGCGAGCAGCAGCAGAAAGCTGCCGAAGGTCAATTGCCCGATCGACAGCGACAGCGACCGGACACGATTAAAAATTGCCGCGAACACTGCTGGCATACTCAAAGGATCCGTTTCGGAACCGAACTATATATCAGCCGCGCCGCGGCCTGGAGAACGAATTACGAACAAAGTAACTTCGGGGTGTAGCGCCATGCGCCTCCCCGTTAATGCCTTAACCCACCGCGCCGACCTCGAACACCTCCCCATCATAGCCGGCTTCACGGGGAATGCGCAGCTGGCGCCCGCCATCAGCCGTCCTGGTCATCACCGGCATTACCGTGACGATGTCCATGCCCCTGGCATCTGCGAGCGCCGCGGCCACGGTGCCCTGCTTGCCCAGCCGGATCAGGTTGCGGGTGGTCGGGAACGGCAGCTTGAACCGGCCGCTGTCGCCGCCGGCCAGGGCCTCGCGGGGCGACACCCAGATCGAGTCGGTGGATTCCTTGCCGTCATGAGCGCCGAGCTGGTCCGGCGGCGCCGCCGCCAGGAAGAACCAAGTGTCGAAACGCTTCGGCATGCCTTCGGGCGTGATCCAGTGCGCGTAAGGCACCAGCGCATCCAGCGCGAGCACGAGGTCGTTGCCGGTCACGATATCGGCGAACGTGGTCTTGCTCTCGCACAGCGCGGCGCGATGTGCCGCCTCGATTTCCCGCGCCCGGCCGGCATCGATCAGCACGCCTGAGTCCCTGGGCCGGGCCAGAAGAATACCGCTCTCCTCAAAAGTCTCGCGGACGCCGGCGATGCGAAAGCCGAGCGCCTCCGCGTCCAATCCCCCGCCGCCGGAATACAGCTCCGGCTGGACCGCGATCTCCTTGTCATTTGCGTCGACGCTGCCGCCCGGAAATACCAGCGCTCCCGAATTGAACTCGATCTGATGGTGACGCACCATCATGAACACCTCGGTCTCGCCTGCGCTGTCGCGCAGCAGCAGCACCGTCGAGGCGGGACGGACGGCGGCGGGCTCGGCCATCACCTAACCCGCCGCGCTCGATTGCGGTTGCAGGTTGGCGCGGCGGTCGAAGCGGGCGACGCGGGACAGAAGGTAGTCGACCTCGGCCTTGGCCGTGGCGCTGATGCCGGAGGCCGGCTTGCGCTGAGCGGCGGAGGCGATCGCGCCCCGCTTCCGCAGCACATATTTGCGCACGGCGAGGCCGGCGCCCGGCTGTTGCTCATAGCGGATCAGCGGCAGATGCGCATCGAACAGATCGTGCGCGGCATCGCGCTTGCCCTCGCGCGACAGCTTGACGACATCGACCAGCAGCTCCGGGAAGGCGTAGCCGGTCATGGCGCCGTCGGCACCGCGATCCATCTCGAAATCCAGGAACAGGCCGCCATTGCCGCACAGGATCGAGAGCGCTCGCAATGACCCATCCTTCTGGAACCCTCTCAAGGCCGAGATCTTCTCCAGGCCGGGCCAGTCCTCGTGCTTGAGCATCACGCAGGACGGGCTGTCCATGACGATCTTGCGGATTACGGCGGGCGTGAAAACCACGCTGAGCGTCAGCGGATAGTCCTGCAGCACCCACGGAATATCTTCGCCGATCGCTTCCTGCGCCTGCTTGAAATAGCCCGTGATCTGGTCGTCGGTGCGAAGGCTCGGCGGCGGCGCGATCATAACGCCCGCGGCGCCGGCATCCATCGATTTCAGCGCCAGCGAGCGCATGGTGGCAAAGCCCGGCGCGGAGACGCCGACGATGATCTGCAGATTCTTATTGGCGCTGTTGGCGCGCCTGGCGAAGCGCATGGCAACCTGCTCGGACTCGGCGGCATCGAGCTTGGGCGCCTCGCCCATGATGCCGAGCACGGTGATCCCGTCACAGCCGGCCTCGCCGTAGAAATCGACCAGCCGATCGATCGAGGCCTCGTCGATGCGGCCATCGTCATGGAACGGGGTCGGCGCGATCGCGAAAGTGCCTTTGGCGTCGGCGGTGAGTTTCATTATTTCGTCTCCACTTCGTCATTCCGGGGCGATGCGTAGCATCGAACCCGGAATCTCGAGATTCCGGGTCCGGTCCTTCGGACCGTCCCGGAATGACGTATAACCTAGAACCGCCGCGCGCCCATCTTGATCTGTTCTTCGGAGAAGAAGATCTCCTTGGCGTGGGCGACGATATCCTCGGCCTTCCACCCCGTAAATGGCGGCTTCCAGCCCTCCATCTCCATCATCCGCATCTCCCGCACCCCGCGCGGGCCGGAAACGCCGAGCACCTTGCCGGTCTGGTCGCCGGAGAGATCGGAGACCATGTAGAGCACGGCCGGCGCGATCCCGTCGGGTCCGAGCGCGGCACCCGGATTCTCCTTGTAGCGCGGCAGATCCGCGGTCATGCGCGTCAGCGCGCCCGGCGCCAGGGTCCACACGCGGATGTTGTATTTGCGGCCCTCGATCGCCAGCACGTTGGACAAGCCCCAGATGCCGCCCTTGGCGGCGCCGTAGTTGGACTGGCCGAAATTGCCGATCAGGCCCGAGGTCGAGGAGGTGTTGACGATGACGCCGCCGCCATTTTCGCGCATCCAGCGAAACACGGGAAGGGTGCAGCAGAAGGTGCCTTTGAGGTGCACCTTGATGACCTTGTCCCAGTCCGCTTCCGACGCCTTCGCAAAGGTCTGGTCGCGCAGGATGCCGGCGTTGTTGACCAGGATGTCGGCGCGGCCGAAATGCCGGATAGCATCGTCAAACACTGACTGCCCGCCGGCAATGGTCGAAATGTCGGCGCCGTTGGCGACCGCTCGGCCGCCCTCGGCCTTGATCGCGGCGACGACCTGCTCGGCCATTGAGAGATCGGCGCCCGAACCGTCGCGCGGGCCGCCGAGATCGTTGACCACCACGGCCGCACCCTCGCGGGCGAACAGCTTTGCATAAGCCTCGCCGAGGCCGCCGCCCGCGCCCGTGATCAGCGCTACCTTGCCGTCGAGCAGTCCCATTGGTGTTTCTCCTTGGTCCCCGTTGTCATTCCGGGGCGGCCCGCAGGGCCGAACCCGGAATCCCGACATTGCCTTGCTCAATCATCTCGAGATTCTCGGTGCGAAATTGCGCACCCGAGGGTTCGATGCTTCGCATCGCCCCGGAATGACAGCGAGTTTCTAGCCCAGCACCGTCCTGCCGTTCTTGATCACGGTGACGCCCCGCGCCTTCACGCGTGCCTCAAACGAGATCACCTCGCCGTCCTTCCACAGATCGATGGTCACGGTCTCGCCGGGATAGACCGGTGAGGAGAACCGCGCCGCGTGCTGCCTGAACGCGGTGGGGTCGTAATCCGCATAGGTCTGCAGCACGCCGCGGCAGGTGATGCCGTAGGTGCACATGCCGTGCAGGATCGGCCGCGGGAAGCCGGCGCGCTTGGCAAAGCCCGGATCGGAATGCAGCGGATTGCGATCGCCGCACAGACGGTAGACCAGCGCCTGGTCCGCGCGCGTCGCGATGTCGACGCTGCGGTCGGGTGCGCGGATCGGCACCGGATGCGGATCGGGAATGCCGCCGGACGGACCGCCGAAGCCGCCATCGCCGCGGGCAAAGCGCGAGGCCACCAGCGTCGCCAGCGGCTCGCCTTTCCCATCGCGCAGGATGGTCTGGTGCCGGATCACCGCGCCCTTGTCCTTGCCCTTGTCCGATACGGCGAGCACGGAGGAATCCGCGGTGATGTGCGCGGCCGTCGCGAGCGGCTTGTGGAAGGTGATGTCGCGCTCGCCATCGACCACCATCACCCGGTTGAGCTTCATGTCGCCCGGCCCTGCGCCCCACGCCGCGACAGAGGCGAAGGTCGGCACCACCTTCAACGGCCGCGGCTCGGCAGTGGCCTCGTTGACGAAGGCCAGCTCCTTCTCGTCCATCGGATCGGCGCCCATGCCGATGCCATAGGCGTAAAGCATCACCTCGCGATCGCCGTAAGCGTATTGCTGGCCGATGTTCTTCATGGCCATCAGCTCATCGTAGTTGATCGGCATGTTGTTATGTGTCCTCCCGGCCTCAGTTCTTCTCATCCGCGGTGCTCGTTGATGCGCCCTCTCCCCTTGTGGGAGAGGGCTACACCGACATCAGCGCCATACTCGATCGGGTGAGGGGTCCGCGCCGCAACTCCCACCTTCAAGGATGAGAGAGACCCCTCACCCGGCAGCCTTCGGCTGCCACCCTCTCCCACAAGGGGAGAGGGTACACTGTCCGCTTGGCTACAGCCGCGCGACCAGCCATCAGCAAGCCTCGGTGGGTTTCGCTTCGCTCAACCCACCCTGCAATCCTCCTCAAGCCACCGTGAAAAACGGCAGCGGTGCGCCCTCGGTCGGCTTGAACACCAGCTTCACCTTCTGCCCGATCTTCAAGCTATCGATGTCGCAGTCGACGATGTTGGTCTGGATCGACGGTCCCTCCTTCAAGGTCACATACGCAATCGCGTAAGGCCCGGTCGGCGACTTCCGCATCAGGCTGTAGGTGTAGATGGTCGCCTCGCCGCTCGCCTCTTCCCACACGGTTTGGTCGGAGAAGCAGAACGGACAGATCGCGCGCGGGAAGTAATGCGGCTCGCCACATGCGGTGCAGCGCTTGATCATGAACTTGCCCTGCGCGGCCGCATCCCAGAACGGCTTGGTCTCGGCATTGGTGACGGGAGCCGGATATTTCTTCGCTTCAGCCATCACACGCGCTCCAGAATGCAGGTCGAGGCGGCGTGGCGAACGCCGAGCAGGCCGCCGGTGCCATGGGCGACGGCAAGATCGCAGTTCGGCACCTGCACCTTCGGATGCGCTTGCCCACGCAGTTGGCGTACGGCCTCGATGATCTTGGTCATGCCGCCGCGGTTGACCGGATGGTTGCTGCAGAGCCCGCCACCATCGGTATTGAACGGCAGCTTGCCGACGCCCGAGATCAGATTGCCATCAGCGACGAACTTGCCGCCCTCGCCCTTCCTGCAGAAGCCGAGGTCTTCGAGCTGCATCAGCACGGTGATGGTGAAGCTGTCGTAGATCGAGGCGTATTTGATATCCTTCGGCGTCACGCCTGCCTCCTCGAAGGCGCGCGGGCCGGACCAGACACCGGCTGAATAAGTCAGGTCGAGATCCTTGCCGCCACGCGGGCCCTTCGCGGCCTCGCCATGGCCGATCAGTCTGACCTGCGGCTTCTTCAGGCTCTTCGCGATCTCCGGCGTGGTGACGATCAGCGCGCCGCCGCCGTCGGTGACGACACAGCAATCCATCCGATGCAAGGGATCGGAGATCATCGGCGAGTTCAGCACGTCCTCGACCGTGACGACCTCCTTCAGCATCGCATGCGGATTGTATTGCGCATGATGCGAGGCGGCGACCTTGATCCAGGCGAGCTGCTCGCTCGTGGTGCCGTAGTCGTGCATGTGGCGCATGGCGCACATGCCGTAGGCGTTGTGGGTGGTGGCGCCATAGGCGGCCTCGAAATCTCCTTCGGCGCCGGCGGCGCGCGGCGGCATCGGGCCCGTACGCGGCTTGCCGGCGAGCGTGATCAGCGCGACAGAGCACTTGCCGGCGGCAATCGCCTCGGCCGCATGGCCGAGATGAATGAGATAAGAGCAGCCGCCGGTCTCGGTGGAATCGATGTGGCGCAGTTTCCCGGTGTTGAGCCCGAGATAATCGACCATCGGCCACAGCCCGCCCGGCGCGTCGCCGGCGCAGAAATAGCCGTCGATGTCGTCCTTCGTCAGCCCTGCGTCCTCGATCGCGCCCCTGGCGACCTCGGCATGCAGCTGTGCGGTGGATTTGTCGGGTGCGTGCCGGGTCGGATGCTCATAGATCCCGGCAATGTAGGCCTTGCCCTTGATGGTCAACTGGGTCTCCGCGTAGGTCTCATCATTGTTCTTGCCGCAATTTTGTGGACCCTCGGGCGCACCTTGGCAAGCAGCGAAATATTCCGCGCGGTGGAGATGGCGGCAAAGCTCTCTCCGTCGTCATTCCGGGGCGCCCGAAGGGTGAGCCCGGAATCCATAACCACCATCGTGAGCATGGATTCTCCGATGCGCAATTGCGCATCGTAGCTCGCGCTACGCGCGCCCCGGAATGACACGGTGGCTGTTGAGAGACGGCGCTACACACGATCTCGCATTCTCGCGGCACGTCATGCCCGAGCTATGCCTGTCACTCTCACCCTCATCAGTACAGAGGGCGCAGGGAATGCCGGGCGCTGGCCGCAACCCATGGCCCGCCTGCAGCAAAAAATGCAGGCGGCAGGTACCACAGGTTCAGCCGAGACATCCCGGCATTCCCTGCGCGATGGTTTTAACGCTTATACGTGCTCTCCCTAGGGACCGGCTTGATTGCCCCTATCATCGGCGCGACGCGTGAGCATCATCGCCAACTTGGCATTAGCACCGGAATGCCAGGACCACACGATTTCACGTCCGTGACGCCATCGTTCGTCCGCGTGCGCGAGCACGCTGCGAGGCTTCACGTCCACCGCATCCCCGCCTCGCGTGTCGTGACGATCGCGCGCAACGCCCCTCCGCGGTGAGGCGGGATGGCCGAGATGATCGTTGTGATTTGCCCGACGACGCAAGGTGCAAGACTGCGACGAACTGGCACGACGGGCAATTTGCACATGGCGGATATGCGCAAGGCGCTCCGGCAACAGGTGACGCCACTTCTCTGAAATGCCGAGAAAGTTGGGTCTTCGAAAGTTTCGGTCCTCGCCCCGGCCACAAGCAAAGAGCCGAAAGCGAGTCGCACGCATACGGCCGTCGGCGTCTCTACGGCGCAAGAGCGGCTGGAGTTCAGCCGCCCCTGTCCGCGTTCGCAAGGGTGATAATTGTCGAGTCAGGCGGCATGCCGCACGGCTTCTTCCATGCGCTTCGTCGCATCCTCCGTCAACTTGACCGACATATCCGCCATTCGGCGGCTGCTCTCCAAAAAACTGCCTACGGCATCACGAAGTAGATCACTCTGAACAGCCGCGAGATCCTGCGGCGTACGACAGTTCCACAACTCGTTCATGCGCTCCATTCCATGCTCGATCTGATGCCGAACGAGCACGAAGTACTCCTGCGACATTCCGCTCATGACCTTGCTGGCCGCCGTGGCAGAGTAAAGAACGCTTTGGGCATTGCGCGCGGACCGCTCAGCTGCCTCTTGCGCGTCCTGCCCGGTCAGCCCGAGCGTGCGACTGATCTGCTCGGTCGAACGTCCCATCACTGCGGTCGTCATGTCCAGACCGAAACGCCACGTATTCTGAAGCGTCTCAGCATTTTGCTTCAGGAGGCTGGCTCCGACCCGCGCCACCTCCTCGCCAGCCTGAGCTGTTGCCTGTCCCATGCGCGCGGTCTGCTCGGCCGCGGTTTGTGCGATACGCGAGGCCTGCTCAGCCGTCCTTTCACTGGTTTGCCGAGCTGCATCTCCCATGTTCTGGGTAGGCCTTTCATCCTGGCGCGGATTTGCCATCTCTGCTTCTCCTTGGGATGTCTTGATTGCTTGTAAGCCCGGAACCCTGTGCTGGTACCGACACAGCTCCTGCCCGAGCAACGCTATGTTACCGGGACCGTTCCGCTTTTTAATGAATTTTAGGTAAGCTCGGTGAACGGCAGGAAGCACCGCCCAACGCGCTCTGAAATGCCTGGCTTGCGCACGTTCCCGAACATTGAGAGACTGCTGGCTCTGGATTTGCTTCGCTGCGCTCGCAATGACGGTGACCGAGCGAAGCCTCTCTCTCGTCATTCCGGGGCGACACGAAGTGCCGAGCCCGCAATCCATAACCACGACTGTCAATCGCGGCGACGGCAGGACGACGCAGCCTTCGCATAACGACATCGGCCCGAAATTATGGATTCCGGGCTCGCGTCTTCGACGCGCCGGAATGACGGAAAGTCTGGAACTACTCCGCTGCTAGCTGCCGCGGGGCCGGCGGCGGGTTGGCGAGGTCGGCCGTGAGCTGGTCGTGGCGCAGTTGCGTCTCCTTGACGGACTTCTCCTTCACCGGGCCGTAGCCTCTGATGCGGTCGGGCAGCGACAACAGCTCGAGCGCGAGCTCGGCGTTGGCGGGCGAGAGCTGGCCAAGGACGGTGGCGACGTCCTTTTCGTACGCCGTGATCAGGGCGCGCTCCATCTTGCGATCGGCCGAATAGCCGAAGATGTCGAGCGGCGTGCCACGGAGGCCCTTGAGGCTCGCGAGAAGACGGAACGTCTTCATCATGCCCGGACCGAACACCTTCTTGTTCGGCCGTCCCTGCGGATCGAGGCCTGAGTTCATAATCGGCGGTGCCAGGTTGAAGCTGATCCTGTAGTCGCCTTCGAAGGCGTCATGGAGCTGCTTCTCGAACGTGCCGTCGGCAAACAGCCGCGCCACCTCGTACTCGTCCTTGTAGGCGAGCAGCTTGGCATAGTTGATCGCAACCGCGCGCGGCAGCGCCTCACCATAGCCGCCCTGCTCGGCAGCCTCACGGACCTGGTCGACCAGCCGGCGGTAGCGCTTGGCGAGCCGGCCGTTCTGATACCTGGTCAGGAAATCAGTACGATGGGCGATGATCTCGTCGAGCGACATCGCATCGAGCGATTTCGGCGCCTCGGTCTCGTCGTGGTCCTTCATCATCTCGGCGAGCCGCGCCGGATCGACCACCGCGAGACGGCCGAGCCGGAAGGCCTCCGTGTTCATCTTGACGGCGACGCCGTTGATGCCGATCGCCTTTTCGATGGCGTCGGCCGACAAGGGCAACAGGCCCTTCTGATAGGCATAGCCCATCATCATCATGTTGGTGGCGATGGAATCACCGAGCAGCGCTTCGGCCGGCCTGGTGAAGTCGACGAAGTCGGAATCCTTGTGCAGCGCCGTCTCCAGAACCGTTGTCACTTTTCTGTTCTGGAAATTGAAGTCACGGTTGAGAATGAAATCCGCGGTCGGGATCAGATGGCTGTTGATGACGCCGTGGGTGCGCGCGGAATCGCACAGCGTGATCGTCTCCTTGGAGCCGGCGACGACCTCGTCGGCCGCAATCACGAGATCGGCGGTGCCGGTGACAATGCGCGAGCAGGTCACGTCGGCGGTGTGCTCGGAGAGCCGGACATGGCTCAGCACCGCGCCACCCTTTTGCGCGAGGCCCGACATATCAAGGATCATCGAGGCCTTGCCCTCGATATGCGCGGCCATGCCGAGCAGCGCGCCGATCGTCAGCACACCGGTGCCGCCGACGCCGCCAACCGCGATGTTATAAGGCTTGTCCAGCGCCGGCTTCGACGCCGGCTCCGGCAGTGACCCAATTTCGCCGAGCTCGGCCGGCGCGCGGCTGCGCGGCTTGCCGCCGTCGATGGTGACGAAGGACGGGCAGAAGCCCTTCACGCAGGAATAGTCCTTGTTGCAGCTCGACTGATTGATGACGCGCTTGCGTCCGAGCTCGGTCTCCAGCGGCTCGACCGAGATGCAGTTGGACTGCACCGAACAGTCGCCGCAGCCCTCGCAGACCGCGGGGTTGATGAAGATCCGGCGCTGCGGGTCCTCCATCGTGCCGCGCTTGCGGCGGCGGCGCTTCTCGGCGGCGCAGGTCTGCACGAACACGATGGCAGACGCGCCCTTGGTCTCGCGCAAGGTCTTCATCACGTTGTCGAGCTCGTCGCGATGGGCGAGCTTGACCCCCGGCGCAATGGTGTCGGCGGGATAGGCGTCGGGATTTTCCGAGACCAGATAGATCTCGCGGATGCCTTCCGAATGCAGCTGATAGGTGATCTGCTGCGGCGACAGGTCGCCGTCATGGCGCTGGCCGCCGGTCATGGCGACCGCGTCGTTGTAGAGGATCTTGTAGGTGATGTTGGCCTTGGAGGCGATCGCCTGGCGGATCGCGAGGCTGCCGGAATGGAAATAGGTGCCGTCGCCGAGATTGGCGAAGATGTGCTTCTCGTCGGTGAACGGCGCGATGCCGACCCACGGCACGCCCTCGCCGCCCATATGGGTGAAGGTCTCGGTCGAGCGATTCATCCACAGCGCCATGAAGTGACAGCCGATGCCGGCCATGGCGCGGCTGCCCTCGGGCACCTTGGTCGAGGTGTTGTGCGGGCAGCCGGAGCAGAAATACGGCGTGCGCGCGACCGGTGACACCAGCTGCATCTGCGAGGCTTCGCGGCCGTTGAACCAGTCGGCCTTCGCACGCAGCATCGACGCAATCTCGGGATTGAGATCGAGCCGGAGAAGTCGCTCGGTGAGCGAGCTCGCAAGCGAGGAAACACTCAGCTCGGCGGCAAAGGTAAGGAAGCGCTTGTCGTGCTCGTCCATCTTGCCGACGATCCGCGGACGGACGTCGTCGCGCCAGTTGAACAGCTCCTGCTTGACCTGGTTCTCGACGATCTCGCGCCGCTCCTCGACGATGAAGATCTCCTCGAGCCCAACCGCAAACTGCCGCACGCCTTCCGGCTCCAGCGGCCAGGGCATGCCGATCTTGTAGAGCCTCAAGCCGATCTTGGCCGCGACTTCCTCGGTGATCCCAAGCTCGCGCAGTGCCTGGCGGATGTCCTCATAGCTCTTGCCGGAGGCCATGATGCCGAAGCGGGCATTCGGCGAATCCATCGTGATGCGGTTGACCTTGTTGGCGCGGGCAAAGGCGATGGCGGCAAAGCCCTTGTAGTCCTGCAGCCTTCGGTCCTGCTCAAAGCGGTCGTCGGGCCAGCGCAGGTTGAGCCCACCCGGCGGCATCTCGAAATCGGTGGGGATGACGAAGGGCGTCATCTCGTCGTTGAGGTTGATCTCCGCCGTGGTCTCGACCGTCTCGGTGATCACCTTCATGCCGACCCAGCAGCCGGAATAGCGTGACATCGCAATGCCGAGCAGGCCCATCTCGATCATCTCATGGATCGAGGACGGATAGAGATAGGGCATCAGCGCGGAGATGAAGGCGTGGTCCGACTGATGCGGCACCGTCGACGACTTGGCGCCGTGGTCGTCGCCGGCGAGGCAGAGCACGCCGCCGTTCTTGGCCGAGCCCGCCGCATTGCCGTGGCGGAACACGTCGCCGGAGCGGTCGACACCGGGGCCCTTGCCGTACCAGATGCCGACCACGCCGTCGTATTTGCCGCCGGGCGACAGCGCGAGCTGCTGCGAGCCCCAGACCGCGGTGGCGGCCAGATCCTCATTCACGCCCGGCTGGAATTTGATGTTGTACTGCTCCAGATGCTTGCGGGCGGCAAACAGCTGCTGGTCATAGCCGCCGAGCGGCGAGCCGCGATAGCCTGAGATGAAGCCCGCGGTGTTCAGCCCGGCGGCGCGGTCGCGCCGGATCTGGGCCATCGGCAACCGCACCAGGGCCTGGATGCCGGTCAGGAAGATGTGGCCGGAATCGGCGGTGTATTTCTGTTCGAGATTGATCGCACCTTCGTTGATGCCCATTCCGCCCTCTTGGATAACTCGTCGCCTGCGCGTCCTGCGGCATCAGCCGTCGGACATCCTCCGCTTTAGATGTAATCTATGTCGGCCGATGTCACGCGTGCATCACAAATTTCGATGCATTTGTAATGGCTTCGGCAATTCGCAATTTCGTGCCCTGGAAAGCCTGCGAAAATTTGCGATTGTGTCGTCGCAGGGGCGAGCGACGAAACGGCGTGCCGACGACTATTCGTCCTTCTTCATGCAATGATGGCGCGAGCAGCGTTTGCTTCTTGATGAGGTCTTGTTGTGATCCGGACGATTCTGGCCGGCCTGTTATTGTGCAGTGCGATTGTGCGCGCGGACGCGGCGGCGCCAAGCGAGACGGCGCGCGGCGAGATGCTGACCGTGATCGGCGGTTGCGCGGGCTGCCATACAGCCGATCCGGCGCAGCCGTTTGCCGGCGGCAAGCGGATCGAGACGCGGTTCGGTGCGATCTTCGCGCCCAACCTGACGCCGGATCGCGACACCGGCATCGGCGCCTGGAGCGATGAGGATTTCCGCCGCGCCTTGCGCGAGGGCGTCGCACCAAATGGTTCGCGCTACTATCCCGCCTTCCCCTACCCGCATTTCACGAAACTGACCCGCGATGACATATCGGCAGTTCGGGCTTATCTCGCCACGCTGCCACCGGTGGCGAACAGGGTGCCGCCCCCCGAGCTGCGGTTTCCCGTCAACTACCGGCCGTTGATGCGGCTATGGGATGCGGCGTTCTTCAAGCCCGGCGTGCTGATTCCCGACCAGGCCAAGAGCGCGGAGTGGAATCGCGGCCGCTATCTGGTCGAGGGACTCGGCCATTGCGGCAGCTGCCATACGCCGAAGAACCTGCTCGGTGCGGAGAAGCGCGATGCGCCGCTCGCCGGCGGCCAGGTCGGCGGCTGGTTCGCGCCGCGGCTCGACGGCACTGCCCGCTTGGGCCTGAAGGATTGGAGCGAGGACGACATCGTCGAATATCTGTCGAGCGGCCGCAATGCGAAAAGCCATGCCGACGGGCCAATGGCCGAGGTGGTCGTGAATTCCACCTCGAAGATGGCCGATGCGGACGTTCGCGCGATTGCGGTCTATCTCAAGTCGCTGCCGGCGGGACCGCAGGACGCCGCCAGCACGCCGCCGCCGGACGGCAGCATGATCGCCGGCCAGACGATCTATGCCCGTGCCTGCATCTCCTGCCACGAGGCAGACGGCACGGGTGCACCGCGGATCTATCCGCCATTGCCGGGCAATGCGCTGCTGCAGGCGCAGGAGCCGTCGAGCACCTTGCGCGTGATCCTCGACGGCGCCCAGACCGTCACCACGCTGCGTGCGCCGAACACCGGCTCGATGCCGGCTTACGCGCACCAGCTCAACGACCAGCAGGTCGCCGACGTCGCCAACTACATCCGCAACGCCTGGGGCAATGCCGCACCACCCGTCACCGCCGACCAGGTCAAGGCCGCACGGCGCTAATTGCGGTCAGCGCCGACAAAGACGAATTTCGGCATGTTCCAGTGGTAGCGGATGGCGAGGAGCCGGAAGCTCAAGCCCACCGCGAAGGTCATGAAGGTCCAGAGATCGCCATTCAGCTTCAGCACGAAGCCCATCGCATAGATCAGGCCGGTGAGCACCGCGACGCTGGCATAGAGCTCGGCGCGGAACAGCAGCGGCACATCGTTGCAGAGGATGTCGCGCAGCACGCCCCCGGCGCAGCCGGTGATCATGCCGGCGATGATCACGATCGGCGGCGACACATCGGTCTGCCGGGCCACCTCGCAGCCCGCGATGGAAAAGACCACGAGGCCGACCGCGTCCAGCA
>Ga0209677_100614_pt1 | contig 19105 bp, 18 predicted proteins | sample AraplaCvi_mCL_r2_2_FD_184285 | JGI IMG/M metagenome (GOLD analysis project Ga0209677, IMG submission 184285) | Arabidopsis root microbial communities from North Carolina, USA - plate scrape CL_Cvi_mCL_r2 (SPAdes) (version 2) | ecosystem: Host-associated > Plants > Roots > Endosphere | place: USA... | reverse complement strand
CGTTGCGCACAGGCGATCGCAACTCTGCGAGTTCTTCACAGTTCAGCCGGGACGGTTGTCGTCGGTGCGCCGAGGCCCGGAGACTGGAGCCATGGAACGAATCGAGAGCCTGCACGGCGTCGCCGTCTGCCCGCGCTGCACGGTCGGGAGTGCGCGCCCGTGACCGCCACGACTCTCTCGATGGATGCCCGACGCCGGCTGGTCCGAACGGGTATCGGACTCGAAGCGGTCACGCTCGCCTGGAATGTGGTCGGGGTGGTCGTACTCGCCGTGCTCGCCTACGCCAGCGCCTCCGTCGCACTCCTCGGCTTCGGCCTCGACAGTCTCATCGAGATCTTCGCCAGCATCGTCGTCATCTGGGAGCTGACCGGCGTCGATGAGCGGCGGCAGAAGCTGGCGCTCCGGCTGATCGGTGTCGCTTTCGCTCTCCTGGCGGTCTACCTGCTGGTCCAGGCGGCCGTCGCGTTGATCGCCGGTCATCGCGCCGCTCCCACACCGGCCGGGGCAGGATGGACGGCTGCGACGGCGGTGGCGATGTTCGCGCTCGCCTTCGGCAAGGCGCGGGTCGGTCGGCGCCTGGGCAATCGGGTGCTGATCACCGAGGGCCGCGTGACTCTCGTCGACGGCATCCTCGCGTGCAGTGTTCTGGTCGGGATCGCGCTGGACGGGCTGTTCGGATGGTGGTGGGCGGATCCCGTCGCCGGGCTCGTCATCGTGGTGTACGCCGTGCGGGAAGCCGTGCAGATCTTCCGGGAATGAGTTCCGGAATGCTGAGGCGGGCATCGATCGTGGGCGGTGGAGCGCTCCTTCTCCTCGCCCTTGCGGCCTGCACCGGGAGCGGGCCGCAGCCGAACCCGGGCGGGAGCCCCGGCCGAGCGACCGCATCCCACTCGCCCGCGGCCGTGCCGTCCGCTCCCCCGACCCCCGCTCGATTGCAGCACGTGGTCGTCATCGTGGAGGAGAACAAGCCGGCGTCCTCCGTGATCGGGAACCCGGACGCACCATTCGTCAACGCGCTCGCACAGGCCGGGGCGCAGGCCCAGCAGTACTCGGCGGTGGCGCACCCGAGTCTGCCCAACTACCTCGCACTCACCAGCGGCACCACGGCGGGCATCACGAGCGACTGCAACCCTCCGGGCGGCTCCTGCCTCGACACCGGGCCCAATCTCGCCGAAGAACTCGACAGCGCCGGACACAGCTGGCGCATGTATGCGGAGTCGATGCCGGCGCCCTGCACGACCGCGAACACGAGCCGCTACGCGGTGAAGCACAACCCGTTCCTCTACTTCCCCAGTGTGACGAACGATGCCGCCTACTGCGCCTGGCACGACGTTCCGTACGACCGGTTCGCCTCCGACCTCGCGACGACGACCTCCCTGCCGGACTTCTCCTTCATCAGCCCCGACCTGTGCGACGACATGCACGACTGCTCGATCGCTACCGGAGACGCCTGGCTGCGAACGAACGTCCCTCCGATCCTCGCCTCGCCCGCCTTCACCACGCAGCGGTCGCTCCTGGTCATCACCTTCGACGAGGGAGACTCCTCGGACAACGTCGTCGCCTGCATCCTCGCCGGCCCGGCCGCGCGTCCGCATGCGGTCTCGGCTCAGCCCTTCACGCACTATTCGCTGCTGCGGACGATCGAACGGGAGTGGGGACTCCCGCCCCTGACAGCCGACGACGCCGATGCGCCGCCGATGACGGGGCTGCTTCAGTGAATGATCCCGATTGCCTTTGCCGAGAATTTCGCGCTGGGAATACCACCCTGGGGTATCCTGGTTCGAGAATTCGGGTGCTTCAGCGGTGCCCATCGAAACGGAGGATGACGTGCAGACGATCGAATACCAGGTCACCGGGATGACGTGCGAGCACTGCGAGCGGGCGGTGACCGAGGAGGTGTCTCAGGTGAACGGCGTGGATGAGCTGGCCGTGTCCGCGACGGACGGCGTTCTGAGCGTCACGACGGCTGCGGGAGTGGACGACGCGCTCGTCCTCGCCGCTGTCGAGGAGGCCGGTTACACCGCCACGCGCCGTTGACCCGGCACCGCCGCATCCACCTCACGCCCATCCGTCCTCGCTGATCGGAGCACCCATGACCGCCTCTCCCCTTCCCTCGGGCACCACCACCGACGTGGAGCTCGAGGTCGGCGGCATGACCTGTGCGTCCTGCGCGATGCGCATCGAGAAGAAGCTCAACCGCCTCGATGGCGTCTCGGCGACCGTCAACTACGCCACCGAGAAGGCGCGCGTGGCGATTCCGGCCGGGATGAACGTTCAGGAGGTGATCGCGGAGGTCGAACGGACCGGCTATACGGCCGCTCTTCCCGCGAGCGCACCTTCCCGTGGCGAGGATGCTGACCCCGAACTCACCGGACTGCGTCAGCGACTGATCGGGGGCGTCGTCCTCGCCGTCCCCGTGATCGTCCTGGCGATGGTCCCTGCGTTCCAGTTCACCTACTGGCAATGGCTCTCGCTCGTGCTGGCTGCTCCGGTCGTGCTCTGGGGTGGATGGCCGTTCCACCGAGCGGCGGCGGTCAATGCCCGCCACGGCGCCGCGACCATGGACACGTTGGTCTCGATCGGCACGCTGGCGGCCTTCGCCTGGTCGCTGTATGCGCTGTTCCTCGGAACGGCCGGGATGCCGGGCATGACGCACGGCTTCAGCTTCACCGTCACCTCCTCGGACGGCTCCGGCAACATCTACCTCGAGGTGGCCTCCGGCGTGACGATGTTCGTCCTCGCCGGACGCTACTTCGAGAAGCGCTCGAAGCGCCGGGCGGGTGACGCCCTGCGCGCCCTCCTCGAGCTGGGAGCCAAGGACGTGGCCGTCATCCGCGGCGGAGCCGAGACCCGCATCCCGGTCGGCGCCCTGCGCGTCGGCGACGAGTTCGTCGTCCGCCCGGGCGAGAAGATCGCGACCGATGGTGTGGTCGTCGAGGGGCGCAGCGCCGTCGACCGGTCGCTGCTGACGGGCGAATCGGTGCCGGTGGAGGTGACCGAGGGCGATGCTGTCACCGGCGCGACCCTCAATGCGGGAGGCCGGCTCCGGGTGCGGGCGAGTCGCGTCGGCGCCGACACGCAACTGGCCCAGATGGCGAGACTCGTCGAGGATGCGCAGTCCGGCAAGGCCGAGGTGCAGCGGCTCGCCGACCGGATCTCCGGCGTCTTCGTCCCCGTCGTACTGGGCATCGCGGTGGTCACCCTCGGCGCCTGGCTGCTCGCCGGTTTTCCCGCGACCTCGGCTTTCACGGCAGCGGTCGCGGTGCTGATCATCGCCTGCCCTTGCGCCCTGGGTCTCGCCACCCCGACCGCGCTGCTGGTCGGCACGGGTCGCGGTGCCCAGCTGGGCATCCTGATCAAGGGCCCGCAGGTGCTGGAGGCGACCAGGACCGTGGACACGATCGTGCTGGACAAGACGGGCACAGTGACAACGGGCAGGATGACGGTGCACGACGTGATCGCGGCCGACGGTGTCGACGAGCCGACGCTGCTCCGCCTCGCCGGGGCCGTCGAAGACGCGTCGGAGCACCCGATCGCCCGAGCGGTAGCGATCGCCGCACTGGAGCGCTCGCGCGAACTGCCCGCGGTGGACTCGTTCACGAACATCGAAGGGCGGGGAGTTCAGGGCATCGTCGAGGGGCACCTCGTGCTGGTCGGGCGCCCCTCCCTCCTCCGCGAGTGGTCCATCCCGCTGGATCCGGCGCTGGAGGCTGCGCGACACGACGCGGAGGCGCAAGGGCTCACCGTCGTCTGCGTCGCCTGGGACGGCGTCGCCCAGGGCATCCTGGTTGTCGGGGACAGCATCAAGACGACCAGCGCGGAAGCCGTCGCCGCTTTCAGCCGGCTCGGTCTGACGCCGATCCTCCTCACCGGGGACAACTCCACTGCGGCTCGCGCGGTCGCCCATGCGGTCGGAATCCACGAGGTGTTCGCCGAGGTGCTGCCGGCGGACAAAGCGGGAATGATCGCACGGCTCCAGGCGGAGGGGAAAGTCGTGGCCATGGTGGGCGACGGGGTCAACGACGCGGCCGCTCTCGCAACCGCGGACCTCGGGCTCGCGATGGGGACGGGCACGGACGTCGCCATGGAGGCCTCCGACATCACCCTGGTGCGCGGCGATCTGCGGGCCGCCGTGGATGCGGTCCGGCTGGCGCGACGAACCCTCGGTACCATCAAGGCCAACCTGTTCTGGGCGTTCGCGTACAACGTCGCGGCGATCCCTTTGGCGGCCTTCGGCCTGCTGAATCCGATGATCGCGGGCGCCGCGATGGCGTTCTCCAGCGTTTTCGTCGTCGGCAACAGCCTTCGCCTCCGCGGGTTCCGCTCCGCATCCCGCTGAAAAACTCTGGATGCCGTGTAGAGAATCCGGCATCGCCTCCGACCTCCTCATGTCACCGTCGCCGACACCGGCACGGGTATCGACCTGAAGGAGCCGACCATGAGCACCGCCGCACCCACCGCACCCACCGCAACGGCCGCGACAACCTCTGACGTCGGGACCTCCCCCCGGCCGCGCGGTGCGGTTGAGCTCGCGGAGCATCTCGATCGCGGCCAGGAGGGCGGTGACGGCCGGGGCGGCCAGACTGACGCGACTCGAGAAGCAGTTCGCCGAGCTGGCTTGGCCACCGGCAGCCGCATATAGCTAGTGGGCCTGAGCCTGGTGCGATACCGGACCCAGGCCCTCTAGCTTGGGCTCTTACTTGACCAGGCCAACCCTTCCTGGACCGGTCCCGCATGAGGAGCCGCTAGGCCTGCCCTGTCTAGGGTTGCGGTCGTTGTCTGTCAGGGTAGTTGTCGCGCGGATTCGTTTGTCAGCTGATCACGTCGGCTTCTGCGCTCTCGCGCGGGCCGGATGCGGGGACGGGTGTGCGGTCCGCGATGCGTTCGCTGCGCCAATCGGGTCGTCTTGCTCGAAGCGCCAAGTAGGCGGCGATCACACCAACGAGTGTCACACCGGCAGTCACAAGCGATGAAATAGCCGAATCGGTCGGTGCCGTGGCGGAGGCGGCGCCCGCAGGCGTGAGCAGTTGCGCAAGGAGGAACGAGGATCCGAAGTTGTACGCTGTGTGGAACGCGATCCCCAGCCACAGCGAATTCGACGCATACGCGACGAGCGCAAAGAGCAGTCCGGCCATGCCGGTAGAAAGGAACACCAGCGGGTCCTTGAGCGCTGGCACAATGTGCGCGGCAGAGAACGCGACGGTGGGGAGCACAATAACGCCGATCGCACCGTATTTGCGTGCCAGGAACTTCGGCAACATGCTGCGGAATACCAGCTCCTCCGAACCGCCCTGGATGACGTACGCCACAAAGAGAAGCGCGCATCCGCCCCAGAACGCCGGCGTCGTAACGACCTGCCAGGTGAACGTCACTGCGGTTCCCCTCACGACGAAGGTGAGGAGGCTCGCCGTTGTGGCCAAAAGGAGGCCGAGGAGGATCCCGAAGAGCACCCTGCTCACGATGCGTTCGGGGGCGAACCCTACGCTGCGGAACCCGGCCCGCCGTCCGTAGATCAGGAAGATGATCCACAACACCGCGCTCGAACCGATCAGTTCGAGACCCCCCACCAAGAGGGGGTTGCCCTTCAACCCAGTCAGCACAACCTGCAACGGAAGGCCAACCGCAAGAACGATGCCGAACGCCAGGACAACAAACAGGATGACGCCGACGATGCCGTATACCGGCTTCGGAAGCTTCAACAAGCCGGTATAGACAGGATTCTTCGCCGGACCGGCGTCGAAAAAGTACGAAGTTCGTGACATTTGCTTTCCTTAACTGCGAGCGGCTTTGTCACTGTCGGGTCTGCCCGTTGACAGTGTTTCTCGCCATGGAGGGTTAGTAAATAACGGCGGCAAGTCAGCAGCCTGCGAAAGCGATCACCAACTCATTGAGAGTGCGAAAGAACACAAATGTGGGAAAGACACCGTGCAGACCGCACTCGACCAAAGCTTCGATGCCGCCATGGGATACCCAGCCATTGACGGCCAACAAACCCGACCGCCAACTTGGCTCCCAGTCCCTGAAGACGCGAGACAGGGCAGATCATGACGCCAATATCGAACCACCGACTCACGACAGACACGATCGCGCAATATATGGGACCGCTAGACGCTCTCGCCCTCGCAGCGCTCATCACACTGTGGCAAACCCTGTAATCCCCACAAACAGGCCTTAGCGTACTGTGAGCTCCGTCTTCTCAAGCCTCCCCTGGTTCATCCGGCGCCAGCGTCGACTCGGGACTGTCGGCCGAGGGTTGCCGACGAGGCGACTTACGGCGCCAGTCGGCGTGCGAGCGACGTCAGGTGCTCCCGCGTGATGGCGGCAGCCGTCGCCGGATCGCGGTCGGCGATCGCGTCGTAGATGCCCTGATGGGTCGCCTGATCCGCGTCGTCGCCGTGGGAGCCACGGGTGCGGAGCATGTCGATCATGGCCTGCCGGTTTCGTGGGGTGAAGCTGTCGAACAGATCGAGCAGGATCGGGTTGTGGGCTGCGACGACGATGCTGCGGTGGAACGCGGCATCCGTGTCGACGTGCTCATCGACCCCTCCACGGTGTGACTCGCGTGCCTCGAGCGCTCGCTTCACGGCCCGCAGTTCCGCGCTGCTCCGGCGCTCGGCCGCAAGGGCAGAGGCCTCGACCTCGACGGCGATCCGCGCTTCGATGACCGTGAGGATGCCCGCACGGCTGACGGTGCGCGTCCAGTCCTCCGACGCGTCCAGGGCGGTGACGAACACGCCCGCGCCCTGCCTGGTGGCGAGCACACCGCGACCGGCGAGCTGCCGGATCGCCTCCCGCACTGTGGAACGCCCCACGCCCAGTTGCGGGGCCAGCGTCGTCTCGCCGGGCAGCTTGGCGCCGAGCACCCACTCGCCGGAGCGGATGCGATCGAGCAGCAGCTCGGCGGCTTGATCGGCCAGAGGTTCGCGGCGTACGAGGGTCATGGAGCCATCATCGCAGGAAGGAATCCCAACTGCTCTACTTGTCTGAGGAGTTGTGATAGTCTCCCTCTCGTGCGCTCCCTTGGATTGCTTCTTCTTCGCCGCCACGGCGGGGTGTAGCCGGACCGGCTCCCCGGCGTGGGGCGAACGCGCGCCGGTCCCTCCTCACCACCACTGAAGAAGGACGACGCCTGATGAGCACGAACACACACTCCCGTATCTCCACCCCCGCCGGCCCGGTCCCTGCCGACTCGGCCACCTGGAACCGCCAGCGGCACTCGCAGATGCCCTCGCATCGCTACCGCGACGCCTACTCGCGCGTCGACGTTCCCCTGACCGGGCGGGACTGGCCGACGAGGAGGCTGGCCTCCGCACCGCTGTGGGTGCCGGTCGACCTGCGCGACGGCAACCAGGCGCTCGCCGAGCCGATGGACCCGGAGCGCAAGCGCCGATTCTTCGAGCTCCTGGTCCGCATGGGCTACAAGGAGATCGAAGTCGGTTACCCGTCGGCGTCGCAGACGGACTACGACTTCGTGCGCCTGATCGCCGAGAGCGACATCGCACGGGATGACGTGACGATCGTCGTGTTCACCCCGGCCCGCCGAGACCTGATCGAGCAGACCGTGGATTCCATCCGCGGCATCCGCAACTCGGTCGTGATCCACCTGTACACCGCCACCGCACCCGTCTGGCGCGAGGTCGTGCTCGGCAGGAGCCGCGACGAGCTGCGTGAGCTGATCCTCGCCGGCGCCCGCGACGTGCTGGAGCTCGCAGGGAAACTGCCGAACGTGCGGTTCGAGTTCTCGCCCGAGGTGTTCAACCTCACCGAACCGGACTACGCCATCGAGATCTGCAACGCCGTGACCGAGCTGTGGGATGCGACAGCCGAGCGGCCCGTCATCCTCAACCTCCCGGCGACCGTCGAGATCGCAACACCGAACGTGTACGCGGACCAGATCGAGTACATGCACAAGAACCTCGCCCGCCGCGATGCCGTCATCCTCTCCGTGCACCCGCACAACGACCGCGGCACCGGCATCGCCTGCGCCGAGCTCGCGGTCCTCGCCGGGGCGCAGCGGATCGAGGGATGCCTCTTCGGCAACGGAGAGCGGACCGGCAACGTCGATCTCGCGACTCTGGCACTCAATCTGCACGCGCAGGGCATCGACCCGATGATCGACTTCTCGGACATCGACGAGATCCGCCGCACGGTCGAGTACTGCAACCGCATCGAGATCCATCCGCGGCATCCGTACGTCGGAGACCTCGTGCACACCGCCTTCAGCGGCACGCACCAAGATGCCATCAGGAAGGGATTCGCCGAGCACCGCGCCAGAGCCGCCTCCGAAGGCCGAGCGGAGAGCGAGGTCGAGTGGCGAGTCCCCTACCTCCCTATCGACCCCGCCGACATCGGGCGCACCTACGACGCGGTGATCCGCGTCAACTCGCAGTCCGGCAAGGGCGGCATCGCCTACCTGCTCGAGGCCGAGTACGGAATCGAGCTGCCCCGCCGGCTCCAGATCGACTTCGCCCGGCACGTGCAGCGGCACACCGACGCCACGGGTGGCGAAGCGACCGCGGCCGAGCTCTGGGAGCTCTTCCGAACCGTCTACCTCGGCGGGGCGGACGATCCTCACGCTGCCGCCCTGCTCGCTTTCGACCCGCGAACCTGATCCGGCTCCGCCGCCTCGACGCTTTCGGAAAGTAGAGTGTCGAGAATCGGCGCCCGGCTCCGACCTGTCTGCGAACGCTGCGATCACGCGGCGCACCGATCGAAAGGAACAGCCATGAAGTACCTCATCCTGATGCAGGTCGACCCGGACGTGCTCGCGGGACTCAGCGAAGCGCAGATGTCCGCGATCGGCGACGGCCACGAGAAATTCATGGCGGCCATCACCGAGACCGGGGAGTTCCTGAGCACCAACGCACTGGGCGATGCCAGCCAGTCCAGCGTGGTGCGCAGCCGCGGCGGCGTCCCGGAGGTCGTCGATGGGCCGTTCGCCGAGTCCAAGGAGTTCATGGGCGGCTACTACCTGGTCGACGTGGAGTCGAAGGAGCGCGCGATCGAGCTGGCGAAGCAGATCCCGGACGCCTCCATCGACGGGCTCGCCCTGGAGATCCGGCCGGTGATGTTCTCCGCCGGGGTGGACATGTGACCGAGCGACCCCTCGGGGACCTGCTGCGCGAACTCGCGCCGCAGGTCCTCGCGGCGTTGCTCCGGCGGTATGGGGCCGGCCAGTTCGACATCTGCGAGGATGCCGTGCAGGAGGCGCTCGTCGCGGCCGTCCAGCAGTGGCCGCGAACCGGCCGGCCGGACGAGCCGCGTGCCTGGCTCGTCACCGCGGCCCGGCGGAGACTGATCGACCAGATCCGCAGCGAGAGCAGCAGGCGCGACCGGGAGCGGTCGGAGGCGATGCTGCATGAGCCGCTCGCCGGCGCGGCAATCGCGCACGCCGATGACAGTGTCCAGTTGCTCCAGCTCTGCTGCCATCCGGCGCTGACCGTCTCCGCTCAGATCACGTTGACGCTGCGTGCGGTCGCTGGCCTCACCACCGCCCAGATCGCTCACGCCTACCTGCTTCCGGAGGCGACCGTCGCACAGCGGATCAGCCGGGCGAAGGCGCGAATACGCGAGACGGGAGCAGCGTTCCCCGCTCCCCTCGGCGCCGACGACCGGCTGGAGGCGGTGCTCGCCGTCATCTACGTCATGTTCTCCGAGGGGCACACCGTGACCACCGGAGACGCCATCCACGACGTCGATCTGACCGACCAGGCCATCCACCTGGCACGCATGCTCCATGCGGCACTGCCGGAGGACGGCGAAGTCGCCGGGATGCTCGCGCTGCTCCTCCTGTCGGATGCGCGCCGACCCGCCCGCACGACTCCGGGCGGCCGGCTGGTGCCCCTCGACGAGCAGGACCGCTCGCTCTGGAATCGCGCCCTGATCGCGGAGGGCATCGGCATCCTGGAGCGGTCGCTCCCGCAGGGCGAGGCGGGTCCGTATGCGCTCCAGGCGTCGATCGCGGCCGTCCACGACGAAGCACCGGACGCGGACTCGACCGATTGGGCGCAGATCCTCGTGCTCTACCGCTTGCTGGAGCGGCAGACCGGCAACCCCGTCGTCACCCTCAACGCCGCGGTCGCAGAGGCGATGGTGTTCGGGCCGCAGGCCGGACTCGCTTCGATCGACCGTCTGGTCGCGAGCGGCCGGCCCGTGGACGCGCAACGGGTGGCGGCGGTGCGGGCGCACCTGCTCGAGCGCGCGGGCAGCATCCCGGAGGCGGTCACCCAGTACCGGGCGGCAGCCCGCGGCACGCGATCCGCGCCGGAGCGCGACTACCTGGATTCACGCGCCCGTCGGCTCGAACACCGGCAGTGAGCGCGGGTCACCGGGCCAGCAGCTCGTCGAGCTTCTCGTAGCCCTCGCGGACGCCGTACTCCATGCCGGACGCGATCATCTCCTCCAGCGCTTTCGCGGAGGTGAAGACCGACCGTCCCGCCAGGCGGGATCGGCCTCCGGGCAACGCCTCGAAACGCATCCGGTCGAGGCTCACCTCGTTCGGCGCTCCGAGGAACTCGAAGGTCTGGATGATGAGCTCGTTCTCGACGATGGTGTGGAACACGCCGCGGAATCCGAAGGACTGCCCGGCCGTGTCGCGCTGCTCGAAGCCGTACCCTCCCCCGCTGCGGAAGTCCCAGCGGGTGATCTCCGTCTCCAGGGCTCGAGGTCCGATCCACCTGGCGTAGAGGTCGGCGTCGGCATGAGCGCGAAAGAGCGCCTCCACCGGAGCGTCGAACTCCCTGGTGAGATCGGCGTAGTTGGTGCCGGGAACGGCTTCGATGATGACGGGGTTGCTCATGATCGTCCTCAACAATCTGTTTACTCAACAATTGCGTTGGATACGACGATAGGCGGCCTGGTCCCCCGCGTCAAGCGTCATCGTCGCCGCTCCCGGCCCGAACGCCTGCCCGCGTCAGCCGCGCGGGTCCAGCACGCTCAGCACTGCCGCTCCGGACTGCTCCGCCGACACCAGGCCGAATCGCGCCCCCGCATCGAACAGCCGGCGACCCGACCCGACGGCGACCGGGAAGGTGAGCAGCCGGTACTCGTCCACAGCGTCCGCCTCTGCCAGGGCAGGCAGCAACGATCCGCTGCCGATGACCGCGACATCCTTCGACGGGAGCGTCTCGGTGAGCCACTCCTGAAGAGTCCCGGTCACCGCCGTCGAGTTCGCCCAGGTGTCGCCCGGGAGCGGCCGGCTGGTCACGACCGCCTTCCTCGCCCGATTCATCAGCTGCGAGAACTCGTCGTCCCGCGTCGGCCACAGTGTGCTGAAGTACTCCCAGCTCCGCCGGCCGAGCAGCAGCACCCCGGACTCCAGGATGCTCGCCAGTGAGAACTTGTCCCCGGCGACCGCTGCCAGCCCGAACTGCATCGCCCAGCCGCCGAACGGCGTGCCGTCGCTGCCGTCCGGGTCCTCGACCACACCATCCAGCGTGATGAACTGCGTCACGATCAGTCGTCCCATATCCGTCTCCTCTGTTCGTGAAGGGGATCCTTCATCAGGACATACGGATGGGACGCGCCGAAATCATCGCGGAACGGATGCCGTCGCCGCGAAGAGGTCGAACAGCCGCGCATCCTGGTAGACGAGCACGTGCCCGATGGCGCCGGATGCGTCTCCGTCGAGCAGGTGGACGGTGTGAGGCGTGCGCCCTTCGGGGGTGACCCGATACAGCAGGATGCCCGGCTGGCCGTTCGCCGAAACCGACGTCGTGGACCACCCCGTTCCGCGCCAGACGAACAGGTGCGCCATGAAGGCGGCGTACGTCTCGCGCCCGATCGACCACTGCGGCACCGGCGGCATCTCGAAGACCACGTCGTCGGCGACGACCGAGGCGAGAGCAGCGGCGTCGGCCTCCTCGATCGCGCGGGCGTATCGTTCGACGACACCGTCGGCGACGGGATGCGCACGCTGGGTCCCTGAACGGATGGCCGCACGTGCGCGCTGGAGGGCCGAGTTCGCCGAAGGCACGGAAACCTCGAGCACCGCGGCAGTCTCCATCGCGGAGAGCCCGAGGATGTCGCGCAGCACGAACGCGCCCCGTTGCACCGGCGACAGCGACTGCAGCATGGCGGTGACGGCGAGCCGCACCTCCTCACGGCGCTCGGCGACCGTTTCGGCCTCCGAACCGCCGGCCCAGCCGGTCGGCGCCGGCAGGAGCCACGGGACGTCGAAGGCCGGGACGAGCGGCGCGCCGACCTCCAGCCCTGGGTCGCGCAGATCCCGCGGCAGAGGCCGACGCGGAGTCTCGCGCAACCGGTCGACGCACACGTTCCGCGCGATGCGGTACGCCCAGGTGGTGAAGGAGGCACGGGCCGGGTCGAAGGTCGATCGAGCGCGCCAGACCCGCTCCATCGCATCCTGTGCGGCATCCTCCGCCTCGAAGGGCGACCCGAGCAGCTGGTAGCAGAACGTCACCAGCCCGCGCCGGATGCGGGAGAGCTCCGCCTCGTCGAATTCCGCCATGCGGCGAGCCTAGCCACGCCCGGCGACATTCCGTCCGGCCTCCCCGTCAATTCTTGACGGTTTCTGTCCTCACAATTGAGGACAAGCCCCGGGCTCGCTAGCGTAGAAGTCGCCCGGGAATGCCGGACCAACGCGGACACGAATTCCTAGCGAAGACGTCTCAACCCGACGCGGACGGAACGGCATCCCGGGAAGCCCTCCCCGTACTGTCCCGCCCGCCACCGGCTCTGCTGCCGGCTCTGCTGCCGGCTCACGCGGCGCTGTGGTCGACCAACGGCTGGACCTGCACCCCGCTGTGATCGTGGCGGGCCTCCGCGAGCCCCGAGGCGAGCGCGACGGCGGCCGCCTGATCGGGCACGTCGATGACGTAGAACCCGCCGACGACTTCCTTCGCCTCGGTGAACGGACCGTCCACCGTCGTCGGCTCGCCGTCGGTTCCGCGGCGGACGGTGACCGCCGTCCCGGGGCCCTGCAGCTCTCCTGAGGCGATGATCGAGCCCTCCGCCTTCGCCCAGAACTCGCCGTGCGCGGCATCGATCTCCGCACGCTCCTCCTGGGACATCTCCCGCCACCGCTTCTCGTCGCCGTAGATCAGGATCATGAATCGGCTCATCGTGCACATCCTCCTGTTGTGTGAATCATCTCGTGTGAATGCGTCGAACGAAGGCGCCCGATTTCGACACCGCCGCAGTGGGCGGTCCTGGGGAGAAGTCACCGAGGAACCGCGGCCACAGCGTCGATCTCGACGAGGGCGCCCGGCCGTGCGGGCGCGACCGCGAGCACGGTCACCGCGGTGCGCCGGTCGCCCCACACCGTCCGGGTCGCCGCGTAGGCGGCGGCCGGATCGATGCCGGGAGTCAGGTGCATGTTCAGCTTGACCACCTGCTCCGGCCCACTGCCTGCTGCAGCGAGCACGGCCAGCAGATTCCGCAGCGCCTGCTCGGTCTGCGCCTCCAGTCCCTCGAGAAGCGCGCCCTCCGCATCCACCCCATTCTGGCCGCTCACGAAGAGCGCCGGACCCTCGGGGAGGATCATTCCCTGGGCGAACGCCGGACTGCGGTACAGCTCGGGTGGATCGATCTGGGTCGGCAGAGGCGCGTTCGGTTCGGTCATGGTGCATCCTCACGGTGTTCGACACTGTCGAGCACGTCGACGCCTTCGTGCGCAAGGTGCTGGACGGGGATTGAGTCCTGCGCGAGGCGGCCTGCCGGTCAGGCCGCCTCGCTCAGGAACGGCTCGTGCCGGTAGCCGTCGTCGTCCAGGATCGCCACCGTCGACTCCGGCACCTCGAGGAAGGCGCCCGGCATGTCGTTGAGCGGCTCCGAGACGACGACCTTCGCGTGGTCGCCGAAGAGGTCGAACTGCGCCGCATCCGGGAACATCTCCCGAAGTTCCGGGACGGCGACGGAGTGGAACAGCGTTCGGCTCTGATGCGAGGTGGAGTACCGGAACGCCCACAGCGTGCGCCCGTCCGACAGGGCGAACGTGCCCTGCACCGGGAACGGGATCCCCTTGCGTTCACCCATCCCCTCGACGAAGCGGATCGCCTTCGCCATCCCCTCGACCGGGTGATCGCGCAGGCCGAAGGTGAGCGCCAGGTAGAAGAGCACCTCCGAATCCGTGGTGCCGTGGATGAGCGGAAAGAGCGACTCGTCCACCGCCAGCGCGAGGTCGCGCTTCAGCTGGACGAACCCGTTGAGGAAGCCGTTGTGCATGAACATCCAGTTCTCGTACCGGAACGGATGGCAGTTCGTCTGCTGGATGGGCGGCCCGGCCGCCGCGCGAACGTGTCCGAAGAACAACGGGCTGGCGATCGCGTCCGTCAGCTCCCGCAGGTTCTCGTCGTGCCACGCCGGCTCGATGCTGTGGAACAGCGCCGGGGTGTTTCCCGTCGAACGATCCGCTGGATACCAGCCGAAGCCGAAGCCGTCGCCGTTCACGGTCTCCGCCCCGAGCGGCGAGTTCAGGGACTGCGCCACCAGCGAGTGCTGCGCGTCCAGAATCAGGTAGGCGGGCTTCAGGGGCTCCCCCGAATATGCGAGCCAACGGCACATGATGACCTCCCCCGATCGGCGCCGGTCGCGCTACTCCGCCGCCGCCTCCGGTTTCGCCCCGGCGATGTTCACCAGCCATTGGATGCCGAACCGGTCGATCGCCATGCCGAAGCTGTCGCCCCACGGCGCCTTGGCGAGCGGTTCGACGACTGTTCCGCCCTCAGTGAGCTTCTCGTAGTAACCCGTCAGCTCCGCCTCGTCGTCTCCGCTGAGCGAGATGCTGATGTTGCTCCCCTGGTTCAGCTCCATGTGCGCGGGAACGTCTGCGGCCATGATCGTGAAGCCGCCCGGGGTGGTGAGCTGCGAGTGCATGATCAGGTCGTTGTCCGCCGGATCCTGCGCCATCTGGAACTCGGCGAACGTGCTGCGCTGCACCTCTCCGCCGAACACGGACTGGTAGAACTCCATGGCTTCCCGCGCCTGGGTGCGGAAGTTGAGGTACGGGTTCAGGATCGACGGCATGATGTCCTCCTCAGGAGAGCTGGTGGATAGCTCGTTCGCGGCCCAGCGTAGCCACCGGCCGAGTGGATGTGCCAGAGTCCAGACGCCCGGAAATGCAGGCGAAGGGGTCCGGTCAGCGCAGATAGGCGGCGACGAAGAGTTCCCCGCGGATCTCCCCCAGTCGAGCGACGATCCGGTCCACCAGCGTGTCCGTGATGCTGCCGGCCGTCAGATCGTACGGCCCGATCGGCTGCAGTTTGCCGCAGCGTATGCGCACGACCTCCCAGCCGACCGCCCTCAGCAGGCGGTCCTTCCGCAGATCCGACGCCTCCCGAGGGCCGACGTGTTCGAGTCCGTGACGCCCCGTCGTGTCGTACTCGATGGCGACTTTCAGCTCGGGAAGGAGGATGTCGGGCCACACCTCCAGGTGCGAATGGAACGGTTTGGCGACGCGCACCGCGTTCATCCCGAGATCGAGCTCGAACCGCTGGCCTAGACGCCGCTTCAGCTCCGGCTCCGCCGCGGAAGCGGGAGCGGGAGCCCAGCGGCTGACGAACGCCTCCCCGACCGCGACGGCGTCTGCGCCTCCGCGGGCATGTCGGCAGATCGGGCACCGCCTTCCGCCAAGAATGCGCTCGATGCTCGCCTGGTAGGAGGGATGGCCCGCCTCGCACTGCCAGGAGTGCTTCGCCGCCGTGCCGTTGTCGGCGGAGACCGCCACCCGCGATCCGGGAGCCGCCATGCTGACCAGCTGTTCGCGCGTGAGCGGCTCGCGGTCGAGGCGACGGCAGAGGTAGCAGCGGTCGTCGCCCGGCTCGCTCTCGATCCGCCGCGGATCGCGGGCATGACCGCAGACGTGCACGCCGGCATCCGGGACCGCGGTCCGCACCGGACGCGGCGCCGCCGCCTCGGCGCACTCGGGACACCACGCGGACCGTCGCCGAGTCCCTCCGGGCCGCGACCGCTGCTCCTCGGGCGTCGCGACGAAGCGGTGCCCGGAGTCGCACTCCCACACCAGGTACACGTCGGCGGCCGGCGGCACCTGGGTCAGCGTGATCCCGTTGTTGAGGTCGGGATGGTACTGCCGGATCAGCACCGGGTACCGCTCCCAATCGCCCCGGTACCGGCCGACGGGATACGGCACCGCGACGCCCTTCGACCACTGGCGGCGCGCCCACCACTGCTCGACGTTCTCCGGCACCCGCACATCCCTTCGCTCACCGCCAGCGTAGGCACGACCACCGTCACGCGTCGCGCACCATGCACGCGTCAGAGCACGAACGGAAGGAGCGCCCGGCGCTCCGGCGGGTAGTCCGGGAAGGTCGACCGGTACCACCGATGGTTGGCGACCGCCCGCGGGCCCAGGTTCGCGATCGTATACAGGGCGAATGCCGTGCCGGCCAGCGACCACGTCGCGATCGCCCATCCCGTCCACTCGATCATCTCGCCGAGGTAGTTCGGGCTCGAGACGTAGCGGAACCCTCCGCCCTGCGGGATGCGGTACCCGTCGCCCGCGCGCTTCAGCCGCCGCAGGGTCCCGTCCGACCGCGCGTTGAGCGTGAGCCCGCCCGCGAAGAGGGCCACGCCGATCCAGAACCGCGGATCGGCCAGCCAGGCGACCGGATACGTTCCGTACTCCGAGATCCAGCGCGCATTCACCCACGCGTTGAGGGCGTTGAAGGCGATCGCGAGCGCCATGACGAGCACCGGCATCCGCGATCCCGACCGCATCAGGAAGGGATACACGAACGAGCGGTAGACGTAGTGCACCAGCCAGAACGCGAGAAACACCAGCGGAACGAGCTGCGCGCGGCGCGAGCCGAGCAGGAAGAACACGACGAAGAGAACGGGCGCCGGAGCCTCCATCACGATCCAGGCGACCCGCGCCGGGACCGTCGGTCCCCATCCCCCACGGCCGTGCCGCCCGCCGTAGGGTGCGACCACGAACAGCAGGGCGACGAACGTCACCAGTGCCAGCGCCAGCTCGGCGTAGACGAACCAGCGGTACGCTCCCTCAGGCATGCGGCCCAGGCTAGCCGCCGACCGCCGCCCACCCGACGACGGCTGGTCCCGACACGCCGCTGTGTCCGCAGTGGAAACGGCGTGCCGGGACCAGTGGATGCGGACCTACGACTGCGCGTTGGCCGCCGCGAGCAGTCCGTCGATCATCTCGGGCGTCACGCCCTCGCCGGCCATCATCCCGATGCGTCCGATCGGGAACGAGCCCATCATCCGTTCCATCGAGACGCCCTCCGGCATGATCGACGCTGCGCCCTCCATCACGTCCGCCATGCCGGCCAGCGCGCCCTGCAGCATCGGGCCGGCCACGGGATGCGCGAGCACCTCCGCGAGCGACGAATCGCGCGTCAGCGGGAGCCGCACCTCGTCGCCGTCGAGCGAGACCGTCGCGGACGACCGCAGGTCGCGGCTCGACGCCCCCACCTCGATCCGGTAGTCGCCCCCCTCGACGACCCACCGCTCGGCGGTCACGTGCCAGTACGCCAAGTCCTCGCGGCGCACAGTGATGACGACCTCGCGCGCCTCGCCGGCCGCGAGCTCCACCGAGGCGAACCCCTTGAGCTCGCGCGGCGCGCGTTGCACACGCGATCCCGGCACCGAGGTGTACACCTGGACGACCTCGCGCCCGGCCCGTCCACCGCTGTTGGCGACCGTGACGCGCACCTCGATGTCGCCGTCCGCCATGATCGATGCGCTGGCCGCTCCGTACTCGAACGTCGTGTACGAGAGGCCATGGCCGAACGGGTACTCCACCTCCAGGCGCCGCGCGTCGTACCAGCGGTATCCGACGAACAGGCCCTCGCCGTACCGGACGTGCCCCTCCTCGCCCGGGAAGTTGAGGAAGGCGGGCGTGTCCTCGATCCGGCGCGGGACGGTCTCCGTGAGCTTGCCAGACGGGTTGACGGCACCGAACAGCACGTCCGCCGTCGCCGACCCTCCGGCCTGGCCGAGCAGCCATCCCTCGACGATCGCCGGTACGCGGCCCGCGAAGGGCAGGGTGACGACCCCGCCGTTCGAGAGCACCACGACGGTCCGCGGGTTCGCCTGGACCACCGCGTCGATCAGCGCCAGCTGGTCGGCCGGGAGATCGATGTCGTCGCGGTCGTAGCCTTCCGACTCGAGCCGCGCCGGAAGCCCGGCGAACACGACCGCGACCTCGGCGGCGGCCGCGGCCTCGACGGCCTCGCGCTGCAGTCGCGCGGTCTCGGACGGGTCGACGTCGACCGCGAGCGAGAACCCGGGCGCGAAGGTCGCGTCCTGCGCGACGTCCCGGATGGCCGTGAGCGCGTCATCCAACCGGGTCGGCCGGATCATGGACGAACCGGCGCCCTGGTACCGGGGCTTCTGAGCGAACGCGCCGATCACGGCGATCCGCTGCCCGGCCGCGAGCGGGAGCACGGGCTCGCCGCCGTCCGCCGGGGCATCGTTCTTCAGCAGCACGATGGAACGCGCCGCCGCTTCGCGGGCGAGTGCGTGGTGCGCGTCCACGTCGAGAGGGCCCTCGGCACGCGGAGTCGCCGCCCAGCGGGTCGCGAGCGTCGCGATCCGGTGGGCCGAAGCATCCAGGAGCGCCGCATCCAGTGACCCGTCGGCGACAGCGGCGACGACCTCCTGATCGGTCCGGCCGCCGGTGCCGGGCATCTCGAGATCGAGTCCCGCTCTCAATGCCGCGACGCGGTCGCCGACCGCTCCCCAGTCCGAGACGACCAGCCCCTCGAATCCCCATTCGCCGCGCAGCACGTCCGTGAGCAGCCAGCGGTTCTGCGACGCCGCCACCCCGTTGATCCGGTTGTACGAGCACATGACCGTGTGCGGCTGGGCGTCCTCGACGACGCGCTGGAACCCGCGCAGGTAGATCTCCCGCAGCGGACGCGGGTCGATGTCGGACGAGGAACGCATCCGGTCGTCCTCCTGGTTGTTCGCCGCGAAATGCTTCAGCGACGCACCGACGCCCTGCGACTGGATGCCGCGCACCAGCGCCGCGCCGAGCACGCCGGAGACGATCGGATCCTCGCTGAGGTACTCGAAGTTGCGCCCGCACAGCGGAGAGCGCTTGATGTTGATGCCGGGACCGAGGAGGACCGCGACGTCCTCGATGGACGACTCCACTCCGAGGGCCGCG
>Ga0209677_100613_pt1 | contig 19117 bp, 18 predicted proteins | sample AraplaCvi_mCL_r2_2_FD_184285 | JGI IMG/M metagenome (GOLD analysis project Ga0209677, IMG submission 184285) | Arabidopsis root microbial communities from North Carolina, USA - plate scrape CL_Cvi_mCL_r2 (SPAdes) (version 2) | ecosystem: Host-associated > Plants > Roots > Endosphere | place: USA... | reverse complement strand
CCCATAACTTTAGAATGCGGATAGCGAACTTCGTCGACGACGATACCACCGCTCGATTTCAACAATTGTTGTCGAGGGTGATAGCCGGCGATCCGAACGAGCTCCTCATAGAACAGATCGAGGCTGCTGCGCTTGAAGGTGGCAACACATCCGGATTGGGACTGTTGACTTTGATGAGCGATTACCAGGTTCATCTAGCCTGGCGTTTCGAGGAAGATCGGCCGCACAGGCGAACTAAGCTGGAAACCTATGCTGCGATGGCAATTGCGCTATCGTGAACCCGCGAGAGGCATGTTGTATGGAAATCAAAGAAGAAGCGTTCCGCGTCTGGTCCGAAGGCAGCACCTTGTATTTTGATGGAACCATGCGCCTGGCGGGTCCAGATGCCTATGCGCCGGTTTATGATCTGGCTAAAAAAGTGCTCGACGAGGGCGGTGGTAAGGCTACTTTCGATCTGACCGGCCTGCACTTCTTGAATTCTTCTGGTATCAACTTGCTTGCCAAACTGACGATCGAGGCGCGCAAGCATCCAGACATTCACCTTACAGTTTGCGGCTCTTCACAGATTCCATGGCAGATGAAGTCACTGCCAAATCTGAAGAAGCTTCATCCAAGTCTGGATTTGCGTCTGACATAGTGGCCTCAAGCAATGAGCTAGGCCAAGTGATGTTGACGTCACATATTCTGATGTGCCCGGCACACATTTTATCCGCAAGGGCTGCATGACCACGCAGCATGGATCCCGGATCAATCATCCGTGGAGCACCGGGCTGGCGGTTGAGTTGACTCTGTCGTTCACTCGGCAGACAACAGGCAATGGCTAAGGAGGAAACACTGATGGCTGACGAGACTAACACGGGACCGCTTGCTGCAGTTACGGGGATAGAGGCAGAGGTGAAAACGCCGAAGGTCAAGAAGCAGAGAGCGCCACGGCGCCAGAAGGCGGTTGCCACACCGGTTCAGGCTGAAGCAAAGGCGACTGATGCAACGTCGGCTGTGCCAGCTGCAAAGCCCAGGAGATATAGCGAGCAGGAAAGAGGCGAAAAGCTCAAGCTGATAGGAACGCAGGTCGCCGGGGGTACAAGTACGCTCAGGGACGCGATCAAGAACGCCGGCATATCGGAGCAAACCTACTATCAGTGGAAACGGACAGCAAAGGCCGTTGACCAAGGGGGGGAGAAGCCTGTTTCGGTCGGCAACGGGTTGGCCGATCTCGTTCAACTCGAAGAAGAGAACCAAAGGCTTCGCAAGATTCTGGCGGAAAAGCTGCGCGCAGAAAATGCGGAGCTGCGCAAGAGGCTCGGACTGGACTAATCCAAGATCGAAATGGAGCGGGCGGTCAGTCTCTCCATTGAGTGCCGGGCATTGTTTGACGCCGGCATTTGGTAGGCTCGCCTCCAGCGAGCTCCATCAAGGTGGACAATCGAAAAGACAAATGTTTCGCTTGTGGAATCACGTCAGCTACGAGACTGTTGATGCGCTGGGCAAAACGTCGCCCTTGCGCTCCAACCAGTTGAAGCGCGCGGTGAGGAGCTATATTTGTCCGCCAGCAAAATACCGCGGCGCCGATCGGCGTCGGTTTTTCACCAGTTGCTTAAGGTTGGGAATATATGAGAACGCCACAACGGAGTTTCGTTGTTGAAGTCAAGTCGGGGCGACGACAGTCAAAGACACGGGTGAGCTCGATTTGGGGAGACACTGACCTCAAGGCTCTGGCCCGCGAAGTCCATGATAAGCCATCGCATCCGTTCAGCTCGAATGACGTATCCCGCACGCCGGATGCGGGTGAAGACAAGCTACCTGATCCGAGCAATGCGGGTTCTGTCGGCGAAGATGCGGACGATCTCGATGTTGCACAAACGTTGATACCGTCGACCGTGGCTACGGAGTTTGACGCGCCGAAGCAGCAGGCGGATCGCCCGAACGTCGAAGCTGTCGCACAGATGCAGGAGAGCGAGCCGGCACCGCAGCCTCAAGCGGCTTCGGGGCGCGCTGCGAGGAAACGCACCAGGCACGGCTCCACCCATGCGAATGCGCAGGCTTCCACGGGTGCACACGAGAAGCAAAGCGCGCAATCCGCGACTTTCGAGGATCCGATTTCCTTGGACGAAGTGACCGCGCTTGAGGCAGAAAACAAGCGGCTCAAGAGGCTGCTGGCTGAACAGCTTCGAGCCGAGAATTTGCGGCTTAACAAGATGCTTGAGCGGTTTGATGTCACATGAGGAAACCGCGTCCTTCAATGGCCGTGGCGTTTACCCTGCTGATGTATCCTGAGTGTTCCTCAGCTTGATCGTATAGCAGCTGAGGGGCTTGGTTATGATCGGCATCAATAGCTGCTATCATGGACGACGCCCATAATCTCTCCGCGGCGGGATACGCTCACCAGGAGATTGTCGTCGCCTCGCGTTGCCTCGACCAGGTAGCGAATTTCGACGTGATTTACGTTTTTCACGCGATAGCCACGGCCCCCAGGAGACGGATCACATCGTCCGGACCGAAGTTGCCGCGGCGCTCTCCCCACCTGTTACGCGCATCGTGATGGTTGTTTCAGGCATGAAGGAAATTCTGCTCCGTGTCATCCTGGGCGGAATAGTCGTCCGACGACTGATCCTGGTGAATGACGACTTGAGCAAGTGCCGGGGTGATAGGGCCAATTATCGTGGCGGCAGCCAGGCCCAGCGTGATGAAGGCTCGTAAGTCATGTCCGCGGCCACGGCAGGCACGGCGGAAGAGAGAGCCAAGGCGGCGATAGCGAATATCCTGAAATGCATTATTGAGATGCCTCATCTTTGTTCTGCAAAAGAGAGGGCACTTGCGAAACGCATCAGCCCGCCTCGTGACGAGTCACTATGTGCCGGGCCCATGTTGCGGAGAGGGATCCGAGGCCACTTCGTGTCCGCCTCATCAATCGCGTAAGGAGACTCTGCGCTCGCAGTTTGATCCAGATTTTCGATCAGCCACTTCCCAGATGGTTCCTGTGTAGCTTTCGTAAGCACGATGCAGCTACTCCGACCGTCGAGCCGACGGCGGAGGGATTGAAAATTGCACCATCGAACGGCTCGGCTCGACACCTATGCCTATGTCGTTCATGGTGGCTATCAACTGACGACCGTCCGGCTGCCGGGCAACGTTCAACTAAGCATTGGCCAGTCTGTCAGTCTCACCATCGCTCGGGAGCAATTGCATCTTTTCGATAGAGACGCCCATTGCATTTCGGTGAGCCATTAGGCCGGCTATGAAATACGATCTGCCATGATGCGCTCGTCTCCGTCTTCTGCTTGCAAAGCTTGATCCGGACTTGGGGGAGTTGCCTTCTGTCGAAATCTAAGAAGCAACTCCTCTCCATCTACCGACGCCCGCGAACGCTCCATGATATCGCGCTCGGCAGCAGCTTGCTTCCAATGTTCCTGATCGCATCCAGACGGACGCCCGGCCGCTTCCCAGATGGCGTAGGCACGCTTGCTAATCCATGCAAATCTGTCGTCAGCCATGTTTGCTCTTCCTCTGGCAACGTGGAACCTTGATTGAAGGACAGCCGGTCCAATGGGCTGCGGCTTCATGATGCTATGCTTGATTTTCCATCACATACGCATTGTGCGCGCCGACGACGAAGACATCGTGAACGTCCGTCTCTGTCATGACGTCTTTCGTCGGTCGGTAGCCCTACGAACTCTGACCCGCACCAATTGTTCCCGAGTGTTCCGCCTGGAAGCGCACATGCCGGCTATGCCAGTGCCTGGACGACCAACCAGGCTCTCTTATGTTCATTTGCAAGCTCCTTCATCATGACTCTTTCCTTTCCGGCCTTGCGGAGGAAAGCACGCATGCTTGAAGCTGTTGAACAAAGGAGGAGGCAGGGCATCTTGACGACGGCTGGCATACTCTTATGCGCGGGTTGGGTACCGCATTTCCGTGTGTTCGTCTGGGGCTGCCTCTGTCTAATCTCGGGCTTGGAATTATCCGCCACATAGAGCCTGCGAGGGTTCCCCACCGGAGCCCTGCCTCCATCTTTGTCCAACAGGAGATGATTTCAATTTTTGGGTTAAGCTTTTTGGTTCGAGCTGGGCATTCGCCTTTAGCCTTTTGCTGTGGGAGCGACCTCCTGCCTGATCGCCCATAGGAACGCTGCCATTTCTCGTGCAATGGCGGTGACCGCGACGACCTTCGGCTTGCCTGCCGCGATTAGTTTTCGATAACGCGTGCAAAGCCTTACCTGGGCTTTCCAAGCAATCTCGCGAACCGTTCTTGGCAGGTCATCCAGTCGCGCCTGGATCTTCGGGCTTACGCGAGCCGGAAAGCGATATGTCCAAGCGCCTTCAATGAGTACCCTTCGCGCTCTTGTGTTGCCCGCCTTGGTGATCCCGCCACGCTTGACCCGTTCCCCGGTTGAGCTTTCCGACGGCACGAGACCGAGATACGCCATCAGCTGACGAGGATTATCAAAGCGCCTAACATCGCCGATTTCGACGACAAAGGTGACCGCCGTCATGAACGCGACGCCCCGCATCGCCTGGTAGGCGGCCACAACCGGGGCCATTGACCAGGATGCCGCGGTCTCGACGACCAGCTTGGTCAGCCGATCCAGGCGCACGCTGGCATCCGCGACAGCCTGGCTATATTCCGCCAGCAGGATTTGGTGAGCGGGATGATCGAAGGCCTGGCACGTTAGCCATCTTCGATGGGCACGCGTCCATGGTTCGCGGCCGGCATAGATCCGGCCATGACGCAACAAGAAGGACTGAAGTTGCTGACGGGCCTGCTTCAGCGCGTCGCTGGCCGCCTCGCGCGCCCGCACCAAATCGCGGATCGCCTCGTGGCCTTCATCTGGGACCCAGACCGCGGTCAGTTCTCCCGCCCGGTGCAGGCGCGCCAGACTCATGGCATCCCGGCGGTTTGTCTTCACCCGATCGCCCGCACGCTTGGGTACCAGTGACGGCGCCACGACCACGCAATCATGCCCCAGTTCGACAATCTGGCGGTAAAGACCGTAACCCGTGGGGCCGGCTTCATAGCAAAAGTGAAGCTTAGCTCCGCGCTTGGAAAGCTTGCTGACCATCGATGCTACTGATGTCGGCTCCGAGGAAATGTCGCCGAAAAACCGCACCTCACCGTTGCGGCTTCCATCGGCTATCGCCACAGAAATCTTCAGCTTCGACGTATCCAGGCCGATGAAAATTACGCTATCTTCTTTCATGGTTCGCCCTCGCTAAGCATGGGGCAAGGCTCCGGCCTATCCAGAGCAACCCCCGATTTAGCTTACCGCGGGGGCGGGCCACCTTCACCCCGCGAACATATGGTCTAATCTCTCCCTCACTCGTGCTCGTCGAGGTCGATCTGGCCTTTCTCAGCCAGGATCGGCAGGGCGATGTTGTGCTGCTGCTCGTTCACCTGCACGGTCACCAGCGTTCCTCCGCGTTCGAGAGCTGTGGCATAGGCGGCGCGTTGCTCCTCATGGAAGAAAATTCCCGTCAATGCGTCGAGGAAGCCGAGATGGTCGATAGGGTCCGTGTCAGGGCGGTTGCCCGGCGTCATGGTGACGGCATCCTTGGGTATGCCGGCATCCATCAATGCATCGGCCGCAGCCTCCGCATCATATTCATCGTCGAAGAACGCGGTCAGCGTGTAGGAGCCGGTCTTGCCTTCGCTGCTCATGATATCTCCTCCATGTGCATGATTTCTCCGTCATAACGTAGATAGGAGGTGAGGGTTCCCGAGTGAGGAAATCGGCCGGCATGGAACAAAAAGAACCGCGATCAGTTCGTCTTGGGATAGCTTTTGAAACCGTTGCGAGCCCCCAATGCTCGAAAAACTTCCTTTGCCCATTACTGGCCCGTCGCTCGCGCGCGATCATGCCGAAGCGGCGACGCTCGATGATCTGCGCCGCGATGCAGATGCCTGTATGCGCTGCGATCTCTATCGCGATGCGACGCATCTTGTCTTCGGCGAGGGGCCGCAGAATGCGGAGATCGTACTTGTCGGCGAGCAGCCCGGCGACAAAGAGGATCTGGCAGGCAAACCGTTCGTCGGGCCGGCTGGCCGTCTTTTGGATCAATGTCTGGAAGAGGCTGATGTCGATCGGGGCCGCTGCTACGTCACCAACGCCGTCAAGCATTTCAAATACCAGATGCGCGGCAAGAAGCGTCTTCATGCAAGGCCCAATGCCGGGGAGGTGCAGCGTTGCGCCTGGTGGCTGGGGGCTGAACTTGAGCTACTGAAGCCGAGGCTGGTGGTGGCGCTCGGTGCAACAGCGGTATCCTCGCTGCTCGGCTCGAAGATCAAGGTCATGCGCGACCGCGGTCACATTATTCGTCCGGCAGGGGAGGTTGATATTCTGGTGACCATTCATCCCTCGGCGCTCTTGCGGATCAGGGAGCCGGACGAGAAGGAAAGAAGCCGGCTCGCCTTCATTCGGGATCTGAAGAAGATCCGAAGTTTTCTGCGGCATTGACCACCGGCATCTGCCTACCAGCCGGGAACCGAACCGTGCAGGACAACAATCAAAGGTCATGTCATGGCTGACAATCAACCCAATATCATGGAAACCAAGCCAAATCGGCCCAAGCAGAAGATCCCCGCGAATGCGGATAGTCCAACCCCTGCGCCGGAAACGAAGCGGCCGTCTTTCATCCGTCGCCACCCCTTCTGGGTTTTGTTCGGCATTGTGGTGCTGGCGGCCTTGATCGTTGCGTCGTGGTTTGCCTGGCGGGTCTATTTCTATCCCTACGAATCGACGGACGACGCGTTCGTCGATGCACGCAGTTTTTCGGTTGCCGCCAAGGTCTCCGGCTATGTGGCGGATGTTCCGGTGACCGATAACCAGCATATGCAAGCTGGCGACGTCATCCTGAAGATCGATCCGCGCGATTACCAGATCGCACTCGATCAGGCGAATGGGCAGATTGAAGTCGCCAATGCCTCGGTCCAAAGCACCAGCGCACAAATCGACGCGGCCGACGCTGCTATCGACGTGGCGAGAGCGCAACAAAATTCGGCAACCGCCGCCCTTCAATATGCGCAGCAGGAAGCCAATCGTCAGCAGCAGCTGGTCAAGAGTGGATCAGGCAGCGTGCAGTCGGTGCAACAGGCAACCGCGACTTTGCAGCAGGATCAGGCGAGCCTTGCACAGATGCAGGCGAACGTCACGTCGGCGCTGAAGAACAAGGCGGTCTCGGAGGCCCAGAAATCCAGTGCGCTTGCCAGCCTCAAGCAAGCCCAGTCGCAGGCCGAGGAGGCGCAACAAAACCTGAGCTATACGACGATCACCGCAGCCCAGCCGGGTCGCGTCGTTCGCCTCACCGGCGCCAAGGGTCAATATGTCGAGGCGGGGCAGGCGATCTCGATGTTCGTTCCCGACGAAATCTGGATCACCGCGAACTTCAAGGAGACACAGCTGACGGACATGCGGCCGGGCCAGCCGGTGGATGTGACGCTTGACGCCTATCCCGATCACACGCTTCACGGCAAGGTCGCCTCCGTCCAGCCCGGCTCCGGCACGGCGTTCTCGCTGCTACCCGCTGAAAACGCCACCGGCAACTATGTGAAGGTTACCCAGCGCGTGCCGGTCAAGATCATCGTCGACACATGGCCTGCCGATGTCGCCATCGGTCCCGGCATGTCCGTGGTCCCGACGGTTACGGTTCGCCCGAGGAACTGAGATGAGCGGGGCAAGCTCAGCCGCCGACGGGACAGGAGTTGCCGCCCACGCCACCAATCCGTGGCTGATCGCGATCGTGGTGTCGCTGGCGACTTTCATGGAGGTGCTGGACACCACGATTGCCAATGTCGCGCTGCGCTATATCTCCGGCGGTCTTGCGGTTAGCTCCGACGAGGCATCCTGGGTGGTGACGACCTATCTGGTGTCCAACGCCATCGTGCTTGTTGCCAGCAGCTATCTTTCCGAGCGGTTCGGGCGGCGACGGTTCTATCTCCTGTGTCTCGCGACATTCACGATCGCGTCTATCCTGTGCGGTCTTTCCTGGAACCTGCAGACATTGCTGATTTTCCGGGTCATCCAGGGGTTTGCCGGTGGCGGTATGATCCCGACCTCGCAGGCCATCCTCGCCGATGCCTTTCCGCCGGCAAAGCGCGGCCAGGCCTTCGCGCTTTTCGGCGTGGCCGTCGTGGTCGCACCGGTCGTGGGTCCGACGCTTGGCGGCTATCTGTCGGACAACTTCTCCTGGCACTGGTGCTTCCTTATCAACGGTCCTGTCGGCGTTTTCGCCTTCGCCCTTGTCTATATTTTGTTGAAGGAGAGCCCCGAGACGGCGCAGAAACGTCAGGAGTTCCGAAAGAAGGGAGTCCGTTTCGATCTCGTCGGCTTTTTGCTGGTCGCGACCTTTCTAGGCTCGCTCGAACTTACCCTCGATCGTGGGCAGACGGAGGATTGGTTCGGTTCCGGCTTCATCATTGCGACGACGGCGATATGTATTTTGGCGTTTGCTCTCGCAATTCCCTGGGTGCTGACGCAGGCCAATCCGATCATCGATGGATGGCTGCTTGGCACCCGGCAATTCGGATCCTGTTTCATCGTGATGATGGCAACCGGCGCGATCCTGATCGCTACCACACAGTTCATTCCGCAGGTCGTGCAGCAGAACTATGGATACACGGCAACCTGGGCCGGTTTGGCGCTGTCGCCCGGCGGCCTCGTCACCATGGTGATGATGTTCGTCACAGGTCGCCTGAATTCATTGATCCAGCCGAAATATCTGATCGCCGTCGGCGCGGCGATTATCGCAGTGTCGATGTGGCAGCTGACGCGGCTTTATCCCGGCCTGAACTTCGGTTTCTTCGTCTGGTCTCGCCTCTATATCGGCCTCGGCCTGCCGCTGATCTTCATCCCGATCACCTCGGCCTCCTACTATGGCCTGAGACGGGATCAGACCAATCAGGCGTCTGCCATGATCAATGCTGCCCGCAACATCGGCGGCTCTATCGGCGTCTGTATCGCTTCCAACGTGCTGGCGCATCGCCAGCAATGGCATCAAAGCCGGCTGGTGGAACATATCGTGCCGTCCTCGCCCGCCTACCACGAAACGCTGCAGACAATGTCGCGCTATTTCGCGGAAAGAGGAGCAACGACGGCGGATGCCACAGCCCAGGCGACTGCCTGGATCGGCCAGCAAGTGCAAACCCAGGCAAGCTTCCTGGCCTATATTGATGTGTTTCACGTGCTGATGCTGGTAGTGCTCTGCGCCATCCCGCTCGCTCTGATCCTCAGCAACGTCAACCTGAAGGAAGGCGGCGGTGGAGGAATGCATTGAGGCTGTAAGCTCACCTTTGTGCGCCGAGAAGCGGCCGCAGCGCGTCCACCAACTCAATCTTGCCGCGGCGGATCTCGCCTACATCGCTTTCCGCATCTATCCTGCCGGCATTGTGGGCGACATAAAGCTCGACCAGCAGCCGTGCATAGTCCTCGGAAAGACCCGCTCGTATCAGCACGGTCCGCCATTCCGTTTCGGGCAGCGGCTGGGCGACGACGTTGCGGCCGGCCAGAAGGCCAATGGCGGCGGCGACGTCATTTGGCGTGTAGCGTCTCGGACCCTCAGCGTGGACGATTCTGAGTTTTGCGTTACTGTTATCCAGCAGCAGTTCGGCTGATATCGCCCCCACATCGAAGGCAGAGACGGTGGGGAGCAGCTTGGTCAGCGGATGATAGAAGCTTGGCAATCGGCCACTTTCGGCGGCGGCTTTTGCAAGACGTGACCAATTCTCCATATGTTCGGCCGATCGCAGGAGGATAAGCCTGGAAGGCAGCTTTCGCAGCCGCGCCTCCAACGCGTGAAAGATCAAGGTGACGCCTGTGCCGGAGCTTTGCTCCGCGCCGTAGTCGGAGATGGCAAGGACGAGCTGAGGGTTGGCTGCCGCCAAAGCCTCGCCCAGTGAATCGATCAGTTGCAACATTCGCGAATGCGCATGCTCCGCGCGAATATCGACCGGGCAGATGACCTGGACAACGCGGGCGCCATTCATTGCCGTGGCCAGGGCCCGGCGATCATGCAGGTCGGCAATGCCGATCTCGCAGCCGAGGTCGGAAAACTCCCGCGCTTGCGAGGGATCGCGCAGCACGGCGCGGACCGGCGCGCCGGCTTTGCGCAGGGTGGCAATAGTCGTGCGGCCGATTTTCCCAGTGGCGCCTAGAATGACGTGCATCGTGTCTTCCTCTTCTCCTGTTCGTCTGCCAGCAAACCTATCCATTGGCGCACGCAGGTTCGCGCAGGTTCGGACAGCCTATTGCAGGTTCGGACGACAATCGATGTCAGGAATGCATTCGGGTTATCATGCCGGGCGTGAGCCCGAGAATGCGCCGCATCCAGTGCGCCATGTGGCTTTGGTGGGCAAAGCCAGTCTCCAATGCGACCTGAGCGACGGGCATGTTTGCAGCCATAAGAAGCAATCTGGCGCGCTCGACCCGGCGCGTCAGGACATATCTATGGACCGGCATGCCGAAGGTGGCGCGAAACAGTGGTTTCAAATGCGATACACTGAGCTCTGCGACCGCGGCGAGATCGGCAAGAGACAATGATTGATCGATATGATCCTCGATGAATTCCGTAAGACGTCGTTGTTGTCGGCTGGTCAATGTCGCGCGTGCGTCGGCCGGCTCGAACCGCTTTTGCCCGTCGCTTTCCACCAGGCGGATTGCGAGAGCCATGCCCAACATGTCCGCATAAGTCCTGTCGGACGGTATGATCGCCTCGATCTCCGCCTTGATGGCCCAGGCTATCGACTCGATCCGTGGATCACGAAGCTGGAATTTAGGTGCCAGCGAAACGGTTTCCGGATCCCGGCCGAGCTCGCGGGCGGCGGCATTGAGGAGTTCCGGCCGGATGTTCAGCCGCAGAATGGTGCAATCGCGATCATCTTCCCACCAGCCATCCAGTCCCGCGGGAACGACGTCGATATCGCCGTGTTTCTGCTGTCGGCGATAATACCGGCCGTCGCACTGGCAGTGGGCATTCACGGCGCGTCCAAAATGAATGCCCAGCCGGTGCGTTCGCGATCCGGGCACATGTGTGCGGCCGGCCTGAATATGCAGGAACTCTGCCTCCAGACCTGTCCAGCCGCGATCCCTGCTGGAAAGAAGGGTACTGGCGGCATTGGCGTTGCTGAGCCGATCCATGATGTCGTCTTCCGGCTAGATCCGACGCCCACAGTCTGGGGCGACCTTATTTCTCGAATATAGGGACGCCCGCGCATCCGGTCGAGCCGTGTTCTAGCTCCTATAGATCTTGGAGAGGTTGCAGATCGGATGGGTGAGAAGCTCGCCTGCCATTTCGTTGGCTATGGAGAGAAAGCGGAAAAATCTCCATATTCTTCGGTACCATCGCGTCCGCTTGGCACGACCCGCAACCTCATGAGGCTAACGTCGGACTGAGCGCGATGTTCCGATTTGAGCATGTAGGGATCGGTGAGCTCATCCTTGGTGATGATCCAGGGCCCGAGCACATTGACACCGCCGAAGCTCTTGCCCTTGGAGCCGCGCCTTTACGAGGTAACGCGGGCACTCGGGTTTTCACGCGCAAAACCGCGGCCGCGAGCGAAGTTCAGCCCTCGAAGCCAAATCTTTCGCTGTCGAATTTATCCTCGGCAACCGCGGAAGCACTGTGCCCGGCGTCTGTTGCATCTGCTTCCATGGGGAGCGGCGCACCGACCAGATCGGGAAGCGTCATTTCCATCGCAGTGCCCGGAGGCTGCAAGGCCCATGCGACAAGGGCCCCTGTGGACATGGCACCGACCCCGGCCGATACCTCCTGTGCGGCGGTGGTCGGCAGATCCGCCATGGGCTGCATCCTCGCCATGGCATCGTTCAGCGAAGCTCCCGAGCGATCCGCAACGAGCAGGTTGCCCGCATCGTTGCGTCCCACCACCAGGCTCGCAAGGGCCGTGGGGACGGTTCTTTCAGGGGCGGATGTCGGGATCACCACGATGCTGTTCGGTCGCGAAGCCGGCAGTGGGACGGTATAGGATGCGAGGTCGGCGAAGGGTCGAATTTCATTCTCTTCCGCTATCCGTTTGCCGAGTTGAAGCTCCAGTCCATTGCCGGCCCGGCTTCGCGGCGTCGGCAGCATGGCGGTGACAAGGCTTCTGCCGGCCAGAGGGTCGGAGGAGGTCGCCGGGGTTTCGGCGTCATCGTCCTCATCCGCAATGGCCGCAATCCTGCTTCCCGCCAGGCGGACGCGTTTCTTTGATTCCGCGACCGCGACTTCGTAACCCGGCAGCGGCCTTCCATCTGCTGGCAGATGCATGGTCTGCCCCGTTGGAAAGAGCCGCGCGAGCTCCTGGCGCGACATTCTGGGCCAGGCACGGACATTGCCGACGTCCAGATGCACGAACGGCGATCCGGATGTCGGATAGAAGCCGACGCCGCCGACCTGCATCTGCATGGCCACTGCGCGCAGGGTCGCAAGCTTCACGCCCGGTATGTAGAAGTCCATCGCCTTGCCAAGCGTGTGCTGGCTGTGTTTCGCGACACCGGAACTCCGCGATCGGTTTCGCAGCATGCTGTTTGTCGAAGGCGAGCGATAGGCCGAGACGACGTGAATGGGTTCCCTTGCGCCACTGCGGCGATAGACTTCCCAGACCAGATCGAGCAAGTCCGGATCGATCCTGGTCGGCTCGTTCTTCCGCCAATCGCGCAGGAAGCGGTTGATCTGCGCCAGGCCCTTCGGATCGAATTTGCCGCCCCGCTTGAAGACGATGGTTGCCCGTTCGCCGGTATGCGTGAAGAAGAGCTTGAGCGCTCGGTCGTCGGCCGCTGCCTGCGCAGTTCCCGCTAAAGCGCCCAGCACCAGCACTGCAATCAGCGCCACTCTGCAAGCGACGAAGGACAAGGCCATTGCTAAAGTTGTCGTCGGAATGGAAAGGATCGCTAGGTGCACGGATACGACTTTCGCCCTTGGTAAAAGACACAGGAAATCAGAGGCGCCGCATCTGCGACATCGCTTTCGCTCCAATTATGGTCAACAAATGCCTAACGGATGGTTTATGGCGCATGGACGCGACGTGAACCGTCGGCTTGGCGATGCGGAAGCAGGCTGGTTCCGGCCCGAGCAGCATCGGCCTGCGCGGCTAATCGGGCCTAAAGGTGACTGCGCTTACTCGGCGGGCAGCCGCGCGTCAGGCCGGCGGGCGGCCGATATCAGGAGCCGCCTTGCTCGGATTGCGGTCCATTGCTGGTCGATCAGCACCCCGATCAGGATAACGCCGCCCATGACCGCGAAGTTGAGCGAGGAGGGGATGCCGAGAAGATTGACGAGGTTCTGCAGCTCCTGCAGCAGGATCGTGCCCAAGACCACGCCGATCAGAGATCCTTCGCCGCCGCGCAGCGAAAAGCCGCCCAGCACCGCCGCTGCGATGGCGTAGAGCTCGTAGAACTGCCCATGGCTCGCCGGCGAGATCGAACGGGTGTACATCGCGAAATAGATCGCGGAGAGCGCCGTCAGCACGCCGCATATGACATAGGCTATCATCACCATCTTGGCCGTGCGAATGCCGGAATATTTCGCGGCTTCCTCGTTCTTGCCGATGGCATAGAGATAGCGTCCATACACGGAGCGATGAAGGACGATCCACATGACGGCCGCGATAATCACCAGCGCGATGAAGGTGTTCGGCACGCCGTAAAATCGGCCGGCGGTCAGGAATTCCAAGTCGGGAAAGTTTTGGCCGAAGGCGAAACCTGCCGTGCCATCAGCCGTATAGAAACGCGCCGCCCCGCGATAGATCAACAAGCCGCAAAGAGTGACGACGAAGGGCTGGAGGTTGAGCCGTGTAATGAGCCAGCCGTGGATTGCACCGAAAATGCCACCGACGATCAGGATCACCGGCAGCGCGATGGGCCAGGGCATGTTCTGGACGGCGACGAAATCGATGAAGAGTACGCCGAGGAAGGCAACGAGGGAGCCAACGGAGAGTTCGATCCCGCCGGTGATGATCACGAAGGCTTGCCCGATCGATAATATCCCGAAAAGGCCGATGAGATTTGACGTATTGGCCAGGTTGATCGGCAGAAGGAAGCGCGGATTGATGATCGCGACGACAATGCCGACGGCGATGATCAACAGGAGCAAGCCCAGATCTTTCTTACTCATCGTATATCCATTCGATTTGGCCGCAGCCGTTAGTGTATCGCCTTGCCGACGGCCAGCAAAAGCACGTTTTCCTGACTGAACTTATCTTTCTCGAGGATCCCGGCGATTTGCCCCTCATGCATGACCGCGATACGGTCGGAGACGCCGATGACCTCCTCCATGTCGCTTGAGATCATCAGGATCGCCACGCCGGCGTCGGCGAGTTTGCGCATCAGGCCGTAGATTTCATTCTTCGCCCCGATATCGATGCCGCGGGTCGGTTCGTCGAAGATCATCACCTTCGGGTTCATCGATAGCCACTTGGCCAGGACAACCTTTTGCTGGTTGCCGCCCGAAAGCGTGCCGGTGCGGGTCGACACGGAAGGCGCCTTGATACCAAGCCGCTTGCCCTGGATTTCCGCGGCGGCATTTTCCCGCTCCGACGAAACCATGAACCGAGGCGCGTGGACGGGAAGATTGGGCAGGGATATGTTCTGCGAGATCGGCAGATCGAGAAGGATGCCGTTGAGCTTGCGGTCCTCCGGCACCAGGAAAATGCCATTGGCGACGGCTTTCGTCGAAGAGGTAAGCTTGACGTCTTTGCCATCAAGCGCCGTGGAGCCGCCATAGTTTTTGTCGATCCCGAAGAGCACACGAGCGAGCTCCGTTCGGCCCGATCCGACGAGGCCGGCCAACCCAAGGATCTCTCCATAGTTGATAGCGAGATCGACCGGCCGGGTCGGATAAGCGGCGGTGCGGATGGCCGTGACCTTCAGCGCGACATTGCCCGGTGGCCGGTGGGCTTCCGCAACACGCGCGGTCAGTGCCCGACCGATCATCAGCTTTACCATCCGGTCGTGATCGATCAGGTTTTTGGGGAGCGTCCCCGCGAGCGTTCCGTCTCTCAGAACGACGACGCGATCGGCGACGCGCTCGACCTCATGGAGGCGGTGGGAAATGAAGATGACGCTGATGCCATCTGCCTTGAGCGCGGAGATGACGGCAAGAAGCTTTTCGGTCTCGGCAAGCGGCAAGCTGGATGTCGGCTCGTCAAGGATCACAAGGCGAGCGTTGATGGACAGCGCCTTTGCGATCTCGACCATCTGCTGTTGGGCAAGCGACAGCGAGGCCACCGGCGTGTCCGCCGAAAAATTCGCGCCGACGCGCTTCAAGAGCGGCGCGACCATCATGCGCAGGCGGCGTCGGTCGACAAGCTTCAGGGGGCCGCCGCGCAGCGGCTCGCGGCCGAGGAAAATATTGGCTGCAACGTCGAGATTTTCGAACAGGTTAAGCTCTTGATGCACAAAGGCAATTCCAGACGCGATGCTGCTTTCAACGCTAAGGGCAGCATGTTCCGCTCCGTCGAGCAGAATGGTTCCGCGGTCGGGCTTTACGACGCCACCCAGGATCTTCATCAGCGTCGATTTGCCGGCGCCGTTCTCGCCGACGAGCCCGATCACTTCGCCGGGGCTGACATCCATCGAGAAGTCATCAAGCGCAACGACGCCAGGATATGTCTTGCCGATGCCCGAGAGGCTGAGAAAGGGCGCCGTCGTTTCTGTTGATACCAGTGTGTCTGATCGTTGGTTCATAACGGATATAGAGCCTGCAGGATATGCGATGCGGCTTGAATGCCGATCTCAGCTTCGCGCGCGATCAAGGTGTAACAGCGCCGGATCAATGGCCGGCGCTGTTACAGGAGATGATCTTCAGTTGCCGGCCATCGCCTTCAGATTTGCGGCATAGGCGTCGACGTCATCCTTGCCGATAATCTTCGTCGGGATGATGATCAGCTTTCCAGCAGGAATACCCGATTTGTCGCCCTTCAGATAGGCGGCCATCAGTTTCATGCCCTGATAGGCCCACAGGTAGGGCTGCTGCACCACCGTGGCGGCAATCGTGCCTTCCTTGACACCGCCGAGCGTGATTGGATCGTCATCGAAGCCGACGACGGTGATCTGGCCGAGCTTGCCCGCTTCGCGCAGCGCCTCGTAGATTCGTGGCGTATTGTAGGAATAGAAGCCGACCATGCAGGTGACGTCAGGGCTGGCAACAAGTGCATCCTCGACGTTCTTCTTGGCTCTGGTCTGGTCGATATCGTCGCCGCGCACGTCTGTCAGCTCGATCTTCGTGCCGGCGATACCGTCCTTCATGCCCTTGATACGCTCCTTGGCATTGTCGGCACCGAGCAGGCCGACGAAGCCGATGCACTTGCCACCGTTCGGCATGGCCTTTTTGGCGATTTCAGCAGCTTGCTTGCCGGCATCGACATTCGACGAGCCGATATAAGCGACGCGGTTCGTATCCGGGGCATCGCTATCAGTCGTAAACAGGGCGGTCTGCGAGCCGATCTTGTTCAGGCCATCCGTCGAGGTCTTGGGATCGACAGCCGAAACCATGATGCCCTTGACGCCAGCTGAAACCAGGTCTTCCATCAATCGCTGCTGAATCGCGACGGAAGACTGCTCGGGATATTTCAGTTCCAAGTTGAAATCCGGCAGCTCCGCCTGTGCCTTCTTGACGCCGGCTTCGGCGGCCTTCCAGAAGTCGGACGCGCCGTTGACGACGAATGCCAGCGTCGGCTTGTCGGCGGCATAGGCGACCGTGGCCGTTGCATAGCTCAGCATCAGCCCTGCCGCAAAGGCGGCAGCACCACGTGTTACGTATTTCATGATAATCCTCCCATAGACCCGTTAGCAGGATCCAGTTGCAACTCGCGGCAGACCGGTCCTGAACCCCCTCCTAGGGCCTCTCGCAAGCGAGACACGGCACGTCCAACCACGCGGTCAACGGTATACAACTAATTTCAATTAGTAAATAGTATTACCTTAATGACCATGGGGCATTTCCTCCGACGTTGCGACACAAGTGTCGTTTTCCATCAAGCTTTTGGGCAAAGGACGGCTTTGATACGTTGACAATTCGCTATTCTACCCTTCGACAGTTGCCGAAATCCTCTCAACAGTGCTAATAAAAATTAGCGCGGGGCAAGGCGGTGGGGAAATGTCCGCCAGTTTCGCTTCAGGGGAGACGAGATATCGCTATGAAAAGAACAATCGCCGCAGACGGTGGGCAAGCGGCCGAAGGCAACACGGCGCCGAAGCGGAAGGGCCGCCGTCTGGGCAGCAGGGTTACGATGACAGACATAGCCAAGGCTGCCGGATGTTCGCAGGCTGCCGTCTCTTTCGTCCTCAACAATACGCCCGGCATGCGCCTGTCACAACAGACCCGCGACAGGGTCATCGAAGCGGCCCGTCAGCTCGGTTATGTCGCCCCGGTGTTTACCACGCCGCCGGCGCTTGCATCCCAGTCGAAACTGGATGGCGTCATCGGCTTTGCGGTCGACCAGCTTGCAACCAGCCCGGAGGCGGTCGTTGCCATAGAAGGCGCGCGTCAGGCGTCGTGGAATGCCGGCAATGTCCTGCTCGTCGCCCAGACGATGAGCGATCCGGTCATGGAGCCGCGGGCAATAAAGGCGCTTACCAACAGCGGGATTTCGGCCCTTATCTACATGACGATATTTACCCGCGAGGTGGAACTCCCCGACTATTTGTACGACCTCAATATTCCGCTTGTTCTCCTTAATTGCTACACCTCGGACTATGCGTTTCCGGCGGTCATCCCGAGCGAAATCGCGGGCGGCCAGACGGCCACCCGGCATTTGATCTCGCACGGCCATCATCGGATCGCGACGATCACCGGCGAGCCATGGATGCAGGCGGCCCAGGACCGGCTGACGGGCTATCGCAGGGCTCTGGCAACGGCCGACATTCCATTCGACCCCGAACTGGTGATCGAGGGCGACTGGTCGGCGAGTGCCGGCTATTCCGCGACGATGAAATTGCTCTCGCTTGCCGAGCGCCCGACTGCAATCTTCTGCCAGAACGACCGCACCGCCATCGGATGTTATGAGGCTCTCAAAGAGGCGGGGCTGCATATCCCGAAGGATATGTCGGTGATAGGTTACGATGACGAAGACATTTCCCGTCATCTCGTGCCTCCTCTGACGACCTCCGTCCTTCCGCACATGGCAATGGGCCAATGGGCGATCGAACATCTTGAGACTGCGATATTGCCGCGGGAGCGCCGTTATCAGATTACCAAGCTGGAATGTTCGCTTGTCAAACGGGCGTCCGTCGCTGCCCCCGCCGGTGTGCATGCGATTGCTGGCGCAAGGGCGGCAAATCGCAGAGCGCGAAAAGTCTGATGCGTGGCAGCGCGGCTTTCGCGGAAAGACGAGATCGCTCTCTACATCGGTGGATTGTCTAGGGCTAGGCCCATTGGCCGCCAAGCCACAGCATCGCTTCATCGGCAATCCTGAACTGCACGGCGACTTCTTCAGCATATGCCATCGGCCGAAAACGGGCTCGAATTGGCAGGAACCGCCCCCTCGGATCGATTGCCGACGGCGGGTGCCGACTGCCATGTTGCGGCCAACGAGACGGTTCGCCCTGCAGCCTTTTCAGCACCGGGAACCTCGATCTCGGTGTCGTTCAATCTTTCTCAAAGGAACCCATCGATGGCAGACGAACCGAAGATGATCGCGGGCATCGCTATCCCGGACAGCGCAATGACAAGGGCCGCAACCGAGCTGGTACGGGATACGGAAACGGATCTCCTCTACCACCACTCGCGTCGCGTTTTCCTCTTCGGCGCCCTGGCGGGCAATCGAAAGGGGCTCGGTTATGATCCGGAGCTTCTCTATATCGGCGCCATGTTCCATGACATGGGCATCATGGACAAATATGCCAGCGAGATGGACCGCTTCGAGGTCGACGGCGCAAATGCAGCCCGAGCGTTCCTGACCTCCTATGACGTCTCCGAGCGCGATGTCGATGACGTCTGGGATTCGATCGCGCTTCATACCACTCCCGGGATCCCGCAGCACAAGAGACCAACCGTGGCGCTCGTGACCGCCGGCGTGGAAATGGACGTGCTGGGCATCGGCTATCATGACGTCAGCGATGGCCAGCGCGAAGAAGTTTGCCGTTGCCATCCGCGCGGGCTGAAGTTCAAGCACGGCATCCTGACGTCCTTCTGCCTCG
>Ga0209677_100611_pt1 | contig 19140 bp, 16 predicted proteins | sample AraplaCvi_mCL_r2_2_FD_184285 | JGI IMG/M metagenome (GOLD analysis project Ga0209677, IMG submission 184285) | Arabidopsis root microbial communities from North Carolina, USA - plate scrape CL_Cvi_mCL_r2 (SPAdes) (version 2) | ecosystem: Host-associated > Plants > Roots > Endosphere | place: USA... | reverse complement strand
TCCGCCATCCTGGCCGGCGATGCACTCCTGACCATCGCCTTCGACATCATCACCCGCGACGAGATCCATCCCGACGCCGGCGTCCGCCTGGCGCTGACCCGGGCGCTGGCCCGCTGCGCCGGCATCGGCGGCATGGCCGGCGGCCAGATGCTCGATCTCGCCGGCGAAGGCCGGTTTGGTGATCGCGAGCCGGTCGACGTTGCCCGCGTGCAGCAGATGAAGACCGGCGCCCTGCTCCGTTTCGGCTGCATCGCCGGCGCTCTGCTCGGTCAGGCCTCGCCCAAGGAGTATCAGGCGCTCGACGATTTCGGCCGCGCGCTTGGCGAGGCCTTCCAGATCGCCGACGACCTGCTCGACGTCGAAAGCGATGCCGCAACGCTCGGCAAGCCGGCTGGCGCCGATGCCGAGCTCGGTAAGACCACCTTCGTCACCCAGCTCGGCATCGACGGCGCCAAGCAGCGTGTGCGCGACCTGCTCGCGCGCGGTGACGCCGCGCTGTCGATTTTCGGCGCCAAGGGCGACGTGCTGCGCGCCGCCGCCCGCTTCGTCGCCGAGCGCAAGAACTGAGCCCGACAGCCGATGGCGGGCAATGCCACGGACGATGATCCGGTACTTGCCCGCTTCGCGCGGCTGCCGATGGCGCTGCGCGTGGTCTACTCCCGGCCGCGCACCTTCATCGCGCTTGGCGTCGCCATCGCCGCGACCTTGGCGCTGCCGCATGCGCTTCGGCTGGGGATGCGGCTGCTGATCGGCTGGGACATCTTCGCCGTGCTCTACCTGGTGCTGGTCGGCCTGATGATGCTCCGCTGCGAACATCATCACATCCGCCGCGACGCCATCAAGCAGGACGACGGCCGCTTCGTGATCCTGCTGGTGACCGCGCTCGGCGCCTTCGCGAGCGTGGCCGCGATCGTCTCCGAGCTTGGCGCCGCCAAAGGCAGTGCGAGCGCCCTGGCGCTAGCGACACTGACCGTGACGCTGTCCTGGGCGTTGGTCCACACCACCTTCGCACTGCACTACGCCCACGATTATTATCGCAGCAGGAAGCCCGGCGGGCTGCAATTCCCGAGCGGCGACGGCAAGGAACCGGCGGACTACTGGGACTTCGTCTACTTCTCCTTCGTGATCGGCATGACCGCGCAGGTCTCCGACGTCGGCATCACCGACAAGGTCATCCGCCGCACCGCGACCGTGCACGGCATCATCTCATTCGTCTACAACACCGCACTGGTCGCGCTGATGGTCAACATCGCGGCGAGTGCGATCTCGAGCTGATCGGCTTTGCCACAGCTCTCGCCCCGGCTTCGGTGCACCCTCTCCCCTTGTGTGAGAGGGTGCACCGTCCATGCCGATTGAGTCCGGGCTCAACTTTCATTCCTTGCCCGACTAACAACTCTCGCTTCGCACCACCCGATCAATTGCACACCTCGGCATTGGCGTTGTTGCCGGGGCCGCCGCCGCCGCGATATTCGAGATGGCAGCCACGCTGCACCGGGCGGCAGTGATAGGAATCGCAATAGATTTGGCCGCCGGCCGATCGGGGTGGCCGCGACGCCTCGACGCGCGGCTTCACAAAGCCGCCGGCGCCATTGCGGCCGCCGCCGATGCCAATTCCGACGTCCACGTCGGGCAATGGCAGGCTCCGCTCAGAGCGCAACCGCCGGCGGGCCGAAGGCTCGTCATCGCCGCTGTCACGCCTGACCATCGACCTTTTGCTGTCACGCCGCTTCTCGCATTCATTGTCGTCATTGAGGAACGAGCCGGATGCGCAGACGATCTTGCTGCAATGGTCGCCATCGGCCTCGGAGCCGTGCGGGCAGACCAGCGGGCAGACCCGGCCCTGCTTGCGCTTGATGGCATCGAGCGCATCAGCGCTGGCAGCATCGGTGTCGAGCCTGGTGCCGGCGCGGCGGTTGAACTGCGACAATGAGCGCCGTGACGCCGAGCCCCAATCGCCGTCGGCATCATCGGTCAGGCAGCCGACGCGACGCAGCTCGATCTGCACCGCCCGGGTGAGATCGGCCGGCGACTGGCCGTGGTCCAGTGACGCGACCACGGGACCCTTCTCCGGCGATGACGCGGCGGGAGCGGTGGCCGGCTGGTCGCCGCCGCCCGCGGACGCGGGTGCAGGCGTTTGCGCGGCCATCTCCTGCCGCTTGCGTTCGGCGTCCGCCGCCTGTTGCTGGGCAGCCTGAATGGCCTTTTCGGCGGCGAGCCGCACCTGCTCGGCGGCCTGGGCGTCGGCTTCAGCCTTGGCGAGGGCCTCCTTGCGCGCGCCTTCGGCGGCGAGCCGCGCCCGTTCGGCCTCGGTCGCGCGCGCCTTGTCGGTGGCTGCGGCGCGGTTGTCCTCCGCCACCAGCTTGTCGAGCTGCAGCTTGGCGAGGTTGGCATAGAACCCGCTGGGATATTGCGCCAGGAAAGCCACCAGCGCGGCCTTGTTGCCGACCTGCAGCGCGAGTTCATAATCACGGCGCGCGCCGTCCTGCGGATTGGGCGCTGGCGAAGGGCTGGCAGCCTGCGGTGCCGCCCGCGGCGCACCGGGAACCAGCGGCACATCCTCGCCGCCGAGCGAGCCATAGACGAACGGCTCCTGCCTGTTGTTGGTGTTCTTCAGCACGTCGTCGCGCACGAAGCCGAACGCCTTGCGCACATCGAGACCGGGCGTCGTGATGTGGCGCGACAGCGCCAGCGTGAACGGGCTGTTCTTGCCGTCACCGTCCTGGGCGGTGGACCCTGCCTTGGCCGAATAGGCGATCAGCGTGTTCGGGCTGTTCGGCTCGACCTTGGCAAGGCCGCGGCCGATGCCGCGCGTCGCCACCGTCCGCTGCATGATCCGGGAGAACGGATTGTCGCGGCAGGCGTCGAGAATGACCAGCCGCAGCTTCCGCGCCGGCTCGATCGCAACCAGGATACGGTCCAGCGACAGCGTCTCGTCATAGACGTCGGTGTCGCGCTCCAGCCGCGCATCGACCGGGATCAGATAATTGGAACCTTCGACCTCGATGCCGTGACCGGCGTAATAAACCACCGCGATATCGGCATCACGGGTCGCATCGGCGAATTCGCGCAGCGCGCGGCGCGTCTCCCGCGCGGTGAGGTCCTGTCGGTAGTCGACGAGATCGAATCCGGCGCTCTTGAAGGTCGCGCTCATGACGGCCCCGTCATTGATGGGGTTCGCGAGCGGCGGCACGTTCTGATACGTGGAGTTGCCGATAATCAGCGCCACCCGCTTTTCCGCAAGCGCCGGCTGGGCGAACAGCAACAGGGCCACGGCGACGAAAAGGCGGCGGATAGGAAAAGATCGCGGCCAGCGAATCCGGAAAATCATCGTAAATACCCCCCATGGTTGGGAGAACCTGTTTTGCTCTTCGTTAGCAGAACGCGGCCCATTTGGCTTGTGATCGACCTCACGAAGCATTACTCCCGCGAACCGCGACGAAAGCCGATCTTACTTTGTCGCAGGCCGCCGGTGCAGGTTCGCGCCTTGCCAAGCATGCGTTTGCGTTCAAAATGCGTGCTCGCATTTCCGTGAGGAGGGATCGCCGTGAGTGCCGACCGTTCCAGTGTTGAAGCCGTGGTGCAAGGCTATTTCGACGCGCTCCATGAGGGCGACGCCGACAAGCTTGGCGCTATCTTCCATCCGACCGCCGACCTGAGATCGCAGGACAACGGCGAGTTGAAGGTTCTCACCGTGCCGGATTGGCTTGCCTGGGTGCGCAAGCGCCCGTCGGCGAAGGCGGAAGGCAAACCGCGCGAGGATTTCATCGTCACCATCGATCGTTCGGATGAGAACACCGCCTTCATCAAGGTGCGCTGCCAGCTGCCGCCGCGCTATTTCACCGACTATCTGGTGGCGATGAAGCTGAAGGACGGCTGGCAGATCGTCTCCAAGTCCTTCCGTTACGACCTGCGCGATTGAGGCAGCGCTGCAAGCGCGCAACCGGACGACATGGCAGGCTACTTTCAAGTTTTTTTGATCCTGCTGGCCGTGCTGGCGGGAACCGCGCTGCTGGCGCGACGAACCAACATCGCGCCCGCGATCCTGCTGATGCTCGTGGGCATCGCGCTCGCCTTCATTCCGGGCATGCCGGCCTTCGCGCTGCCACCGGAGCTGGTGTTGCTGGTGGTGCTGCCGCCGCTGATCTATTCGGCCAGCGTCGCCATGAGCTGGCGCGAGTTCAAATACAATCTGCGTTCGATCAGCCTGCTCGCCGTCGGCAGCGTCATCTTCACCGCCTGCGCGGTCGCCCTTGCCACGCATTATCTGATCGGCTTGTCCTGGAGCGTCGGCTTCGTGCTCGGCGCCATCGTGGCGCCGCCCGACGTGGTGGCGCCGCTGGCGATCGCCCGCCGGCTCGCGATTCCGCGCCGGATCCTGGTGGTGCTGGAGGGCGAAGGCCTCGCCAACGACGCCACCGCGCTGATCCTGTACCGTTTCGCGGTGGCCGCGATTGCCACCGGCAGCTTCTCGCTGCCGGCGGCCGCCGGCGAGTTCGCAGTCATCGTGGTCGGCGAGGTCGCTTTCGGCGTCGCTGTCGGCTGGACCATGCTGCGGGCCCGCCATTACGCGCGCGACCCGCAGGTCGAGATCACGCTGTCGCTGATCACGCCCTACATCGCCTACTGGATCCCCGAGCATGTCGGCGGCTCCGGCGTGATCGCCACCGTGGCCTGCGGGCTCTATATGAGCTGGAACGGGCCGCTGCTGATTGCCGCCGCCACGCGGCTGCAGGGCATCTTCTTCTGGAACTTGGTGATCTATCTCACCGAGGGCCTGCTGTTCCTGCTGACCGGCTTCCAGCTTCGGCACCTGTACGAAAGGTCGAAGGCTTTCCCGCTGGAGGACATCCTGGCCTCGACCGCGCTGGTGATCGCCGTCATCGTGATCGCGCGCTTCGCCTGGGTGTTTCCCGCGATCTTCGCCCCGCGCTGGCTGAGCCGCTCCTTGCGTGCGCGCGACCCCGCGCCGCCCTGGCAATGGGCCTTCATCATCAGCTTCATCGGCGTGCGCGGTGCGGTCTCGCTCGCCGCCGCGCTGGCGCTGCCGCTGACGCTCGCGAGCGGCGCGGCCTTTCCCGAGCGCGACCTGATCCAGTTCGTCGCCTTCGGCGTCATCTTCGTTACGCTGGTCGGGCTCGGCCTGACCTTGCCGCGCGTGGTGCGCCGGCTGGGCGTGGCGGAGTCCGGACGCAGCGAGCTCGTCACCGAGCATAGCAAGGAGATCGCGGCCCGGCGCGAGGCGCTCAGCGCCGCCTTGCGAGAGCTCGACGCCATCACCGACGATCGCGAGCTGTCGAACGAGGTGGTTAAGCTGCTGCGCGCGAGACACGAGGTGCGCACCAGCCAGCTTCCACCCGAGTTCGACTGCGACGAATACGATGCTTCCGCGCTCGGCATCGAGCTGACGCGCGAACTGATCGAAACAGAGCGCAAGTTCATTCACGAGATGCTCCGCGACGGCAGGATCACCGACGAAACGCGCCGACGGATCGAGCGCGACCTCGATCTGGAGGAAGCCAGCCTCGCCAATCGGGAATACGGCGAAGCGCCGTTGTAATGCATCACACCAGCCACAATCACGGTTGTCATTCCGGGGCGCGCGAAGCGCGAGCCCGGAATCCATAACCACGATCGGGGGTTTGGATTCTCCGCTGCGCAATTGCGCATCGTAGCTCGCTCGTTTCACTCGCGCCTCGGAATGACGACAACCAACTTTCATCGCGCTTCCCAGTTCACCTCCGCTGTCATCGCCCGCGCGGGCGGGCGATCCAGTATTCCAGAGCCAGCGCGGTTCGATCACGCCTGCCGCGGCGTACTGGATCATCCGCCTGCGCGGGTGATGACACCTGAAGGAGAGGCGCAAGCGCTTCGAACATGACATTCCGTTCTCGCGACATGAAATGCCCGAGTGATGCCGATTTCGTTCGCCCTCTTCTTGAACCGAGGGCGCAGGGAAGGCCGGGAGCTCACCGCCCCCATGGTCCGCGTGCAGCAAAAAGCACGCGGCAGAACCACAGGTTCGGCCGAGACATCCCGGCCTTCCCCGCGCGAATGGTTCTAACGGCTTATACGTGCTCTCCCCGGGGACCGGCGTTCTTGCCCCCGTCATCCGTGCGCGCGTCGAGCGCCGCGAACTTGGCATCAGCACCGGGATGCCAGGACGACACGATTTCGCCGTCCGCGACACATCGTTCGTCCGTGTGAGTCACACTGCGACATGCCGCGTCCACCGCATCTCCGACCCAACACCCGTGACGATCGCGAAGCGCCCCTCTTGGTGGGCCGGGACGGGCGGAAATGTGCAGCTGATTTGCCCGACGGCGCAAGTGATTTCTTTTAATCAGAAGCCATGGACAGGTTTGTGCGGACCGTGCCTGTCGGGCAAATCGGCTCGGACGCTAAGTAGCGAGTAGCCCGCATGAGCGCGGCGACATGCGGGGCTCGGAACGCAACAGTCCCGGATATCGCTTCGCTCATCCGGACTACATCTGATAAACGCCATCAGCGTTCGATCACCCAGCGCGTCACCGCCTGATGATAGTTGAGCGGTCCCGGCACGGTCTTGTAGGTCTTGACGTATTTGAAGCCAGCCCTCTGCAGCGTCCGGTTCGGCGCGACGTTGTAGGCGTTGGGCTCGCAGAACAATTGCTTGAGCGCGAAGGTGCGGAAATAGATCTCGACGGTGCGGCGGACAAATTCGGCGCCGATGCCCTGTTGCCGGAGCTCCGGCTCGACGACATGCAGATGCATGTTGGCGCGGTTGCCGAACACGATCTTGTCGCAGCTCGAAAAACCGACCGGATGATCGTCGAGACGCCAGATGACCAGGAAGTTGGGCCGTTCGGCAACGGGCAGGGCATAGAGCTCCCTGAAGCGGCCGCTCCACGGAGCTTTGCTCGGCAGCCGTGTCGGATCGACGCCCATTAATTCGAGATGCTCCGGCGTCGACGAATGAAAATAGTCGATGACGATGTCGGTCTCGTCGAGTGCCATCTCGCGAACGTCGAGGTTCATTGTTTCATTCCTTCCAACGGACGTCTGAGCCGGGTAGCCCGCATGGGCGTCAGCGACATGCGGGTATCGGAAACAACAGACCCGGATATCGCTTCGCTCATCCGGGCTACGCCGCTACCGCGGCCGAGCCGCATCGTCCTCATTATGCAAGCAGAAGACGTTTCCTTCGCGGTATTCAGCCTCAAGCCTTCTTCGTGCGTCTTGAGGATCTGCGGCCTCTACCGCGACGCGCTGACCTGGACGTAGAGCATCGCGCGTCCAAATCATCGCCACGTAACGTTTGTTCACACCGGCCTCTCCCCCTTCACCGTCACGCGCGTGCCCGATCGCGTGTGCGGCCAGTAGTCCCACATCGCGCGGTGCTGGGTGCAGCGGTTGTCCCAGAACGCGATCGCGTTCTCGGTCCAGCGGAAGCGACACTGGAACAGCGGGTTTTCCGCGTGCTGGTAGAGATAGGTCAGGATGGCGTCGCTCTCGTCTCTGGGGATGCCGATGATGTGGCGGGTGAAGCCTCTGTTGACGTAAAGCGCCTTCCGACCCGTCACCGGGTGAGTGCGCACGATCGGATGCTCGGCGCTCGGATAGGCCGGGCGATCGGCGACGCCGTAGTTGGCGTAGAGCCCGCGATAGACGCTCTCGCCGTCGTGCAGCGCGGTGAGGCCATCGAGATAGGCCTTCATCCGCTCCGATAGCGCCTCATAGGCTGCATACATGCTGGCGAACAGCGTGTCGCCGCCATGCGGCGGGCACTGCTTGATATAGAGGATTGAGCCCATCGGCGGCTCGACGTCGCAGGACACATCCGAATGCCAGCCCTCGCCATTGGCGCGTGGTGAATCCTTGTCGGCATAGATCTTCATCAGCGCCGGATCGCTGCCGTCGCTCGGCGCGGCGGGATGGATGTGCAGCTCTCCGAACCTGCGGCCGAAGGCGAGATGCTGCTCCGGCGTGATCTGCTGATCGCGGAAGAAGATGACGAGGTTTTCGGCCATCGCGCGATGGATCTCGTCCATCTGGCGGTTGGAGCGCGCATCGTCATCAATGAGTTTGGCGATGTCGACGCCGGAGATCTCCGCGCCGATGATGGGCGTCAGCTTGTCGATGCCGATCGTCTCATAGCGCGCGGCGTTGTCGGCGGCGTGCTTGTAGCGCGGCCCCTGCTTGCCCGCGAGCGAGCTCATGGCGCGTTCTCCCTCAATGCTTGATTGAGGGCATGGTAGCGCGCGGGGGGTGAAGTGCAACGCTTTCAGCCGTCATTGCGAGCGCAGCGAAGCAATCAAGAACTAAGCGAAACCTCCGGATTGCTTCGTCGCCTTCGGCTCCTCGCAATGGCGGCAAGCACGCTGTCGTCCCGGCCAAGCGAAGCGCGAGCCGGGACCCATAACCACGACGGGTTAGTGTTGCGAAAGCTGGAGCGACAGCGTGGCCAGCAACACCAGCCGGTGGTTATGGGTCCCCGCATTCGCGGGGACGACACTGAATTTATGGCGTAGAGCTGCAACAACAACTTCGAGATTCCGGGCTCGATGCTTCGCATCGCCCCGGAATGACGGGTCGTATTACTCCGCTGCGGTGACGACCCCGGCCACCTTCGCGCCAGCGCCGTAGCGCTGGTCGATATAGTCGATCACCAGTGCCTTGAAGTCGGCGGCGATGGTCGGACCGCGCAGGGTGCGGAACTTCTTGCCGTCGACGAATACGGGCGCGGCCGGGGCCTCGCCGGTGCCGGGCAGCGAGATGCCGATATTGGCGTGCTTGGATTCGCCGGGACCGTTCACGATGCAGCCCATGACAGCGACATTAAGCCCTTCCACGCCCGGATATTTGGACTTCCAACTCGGCATCTCGTCGCGGATGAAATCCTGGATCGAGCTTGCCAGCTCCTGGAAGGTGGTCGAGGTGGTGCGGCCGCAACCCGGGCAGGCCGCGACCAGCGGCACGAAGGTGCGGAAGCCCATGGTCTGCAAGAGCTCCTGGCCGACCTGCACCTCGCGGGTGCGATCGCCGCCCGGCTCCGGAGTGAGCGAGATGCGGATGGTGTCGCCGATGCCCTGCTGCAGGAGAATGCCGAGCGCGGCCGAGGAGGCAACGATGCCCTTCGAGCCCATGCCGGCCTCGGTGAGGCCGAGATGGATGGCGTAGTCCGAGCGCGCGGCGAGATCCTGATAGACCGCGATCAAATCCTGCACGGCCGAAACCTTGGCCGACAGGATGATGCGGTCCTTCGGCATGCCGAGTTCCTGCGCCCGCTCAGCCGAGTGCAGCGCAGACTGCACCATGGCCTCGCGCATGACAGCGCGCGCATCGCGCGGATTGGCCGAGGCCGCGTTCTCGTCCATCAGCTTGCTTAAGAGCTCCTGGTCGAGCGAGCCCCAGTTGGCGCCGATGCGCACCGGCTTGTTGTTCTTGTTGGCGATCTCGATGATCGATGAGAACTGGGTGTCGCGCTTGTCCTTGAAGCCGACATTGCCGGGATTGATGCGGTACTTGGCGAGCGCTTCGGCGCAATCAGGGTATTCGGCCAGCAGCTTGTGGCCGATGTAATGGAAATCGCCGATCAGCGGCGTATCGATGCCGCGCTTGGCGAGCGCGTCGCGGATGTGAGGGACGGCGGCTGCCGCCTCCTCGCGGTCCACCGTGATGCGGACCATCTCGGACCCGGCGCGCGCCAGCGCTGCGACCTGGGCCACCGTCGAGTCGACATCGGCGGTGTCGGTGTTGGTCATCGACTGCACCACGATCGGCGCGCCGCCGCCGACGGCGACGTTGCCGACCATGACTTGGGTCGTCTGATGCCGGGGTGCGGGTCCGGCAATATCGGTCTGAGGCAGGATCTCGGGCTTGTTCATAAGGCCTCGGATATCAGGTTTTGATGACATTCAGCAATGGATCAGTGGAAGCGGCGGGCGCTCGATTCGGGCGATTTACGAGAAATAGCCCAGCAATTACAAGGATAGCGGCTCCGCCAAAGGCGAGCGTCAAGGCGTCATGCATGATGAAATAGCTCGCCGCCACCCCGAATAAAGGGGTGATGAAGGTAAACGCCGACAATTTGCTCGCCGAATAGGTCTTCACCAGCGCGAACCAGATGGTGAAGGTGGTTCCGACCACCCAGAGCGCCTGCCAAGCCATCAGGCTGAGCACGAAGGGACTGGGCAGATGCGTCATCCGCTCACCCGACAGCAGAGCGGCGATCAACAGGATGGGGATCGAGGTCGCCACCTGGTAGCCCAATGCCTTCTCCGGCGGAGCGAACCGGAGCCGGGTTCCCTTGGCGACCACGGTGGTGGCCCCCCACAACAGGCCGCCGAGCACGATCAGAAAATCGCCGAGCAGCACTTTGCCGTCGACATCGGCCTGCGGGACCCCCATCGCCAGCGCCACGCCCAGGAAGCTCAGGGCCAGACCGCCCCATTGCGCCGGGCCGAGCCGCTCGCCGAGAAAGCGGAACGAGCCCAGTGCGACGAAGAACGGCGCCGTGTAGAGGAACACCACGGCACGCGAGGCCGAGGTCAGCTGCAGGCCGCGATAGATAGCCACGAATTCGAAGCCGAACAGCAGGCCGGCGAACAGGCCCGCGCCCAGCGTGCCATCGCGCTCGAACATCTTCACCCCGCGAAGCCGCGCCAGCAGCAACAACACCGGCAGCGCGCCGGCCGAGCGCAAGGCAGCCTGCAGCATCGGCGGAATCTCCGGCAAGACCAGCTTGATCGCGATCTGATTGAAGGCCCAGGTGAGGCAGAGCACGAGAATGATTGCAATGGCGCCCGGACCAAGCGGTCGTGTCGCGGAAGAATTTGCCGCCGCGGAAATGAAAGGTTTTGAGGACATTTGCTCCCGGCAGGCTTTCTTTTCTTATGGTTGTTCACTGGTGCTCAGCTCACGCCGCTTTCTGGCAATGCGCGCAGGTGCCGGTGATCTCGACCACCGAGAGCTTTGGCGCAAAGCCCGAGGCGCCGGCGGCGGCCCTCAGGCTCTCGGCGATCGGAGCCGCCGGGACCTCGCCGACCGCGCCGCAGCGCTCGCAGATCAAGAACGCCACCAGCGCCGTGCTGTCATGATCATGGGCGCAGGCGAGGTATGCGTTCCGGCTCTCGATTCGGTGCACCAGCCCGTTGCTCATCAAAAAATCGAGTGCGCGATAAACCGTGATCGGTGCCGGCCGCGACGCCGCCTTGGCGAGTTCCTCGATCACCTCATAAGCGCCGAGCGGGCGATGGCTCGACAGCAGCGCCTGTAGCACCTGGCGCCGCAGCGGCGTGAATTTCTGCGCCCGCTGCGCACAGACGTGCTCGGCATGGTCGAGCGCGTCCGCCGTGCAGCGGCCGTGATCATGATCGGGAGCGGGGAAAGCCGGTTTCGCCGGGGTCATCATCGGCAACTTAACATTTTCGGCTGCAGCCGCCAAAGGTGGCTGGCGCAGCCATGCGCCGCGTTCGGGGCCGCACTCCAAAACAACCACCCCATACCGGTGGAAAATTTTCATAAGCTTGCTTATTATATTCCAAGCTCATTGAACCAAGGCCTAGTTCCCTCAAACTCGCGACCGACCGATGACCCACGATAGCGTGGACATGAACTTCCTGTTTACCCTCGGCGAGCTGCAGCGCCTGATGCGCGCCTATGCCGACAAGACCGCCGCTCGCTACGGCATCACCCGCGCCCAATGGGCCGTGCTCGCCAAGGTCGAGCGCAGCGAGGGGATGAAGCAGACCGAACTTGCCTGGCAGATGGAGATGCAGCCGATCACGCTGACCCGGCTGATCGACAAGCTGTGCGACAATGGCTGGATCGAGCGGCGCGGCGACGAGACCGACCGGCGCGTCAACCGACTTTATTTGAAGCAGGCCGCAAGGCCGCTACTGGCCAAACTCGCCGGCCTGCGTTCGGAGATCACCGCCGCCGCGCTCGACGGCATTCCGCCTGAGGATGCGCAGCGGCTGATGACCCAGCTCGAAGACATCAAGGAAAACGTGCGTAGCGCCCTCCAGTCTCTCTGCGAGGAGCAGCGAAAGGAGCAGCGCTATGGCTGAGCCAGCCCTGAAACTCGCCCCCGACCAGAAGGCGGCCGGCGCCGCGCCGGCTACGACCGCGGCGCCGCAGAAGCGCGGATTCAAGCGCTATCGCCGCACCTTGCTGCTGGTCGTGTTGCCGATCATCGCCGTGATCGGCGGCCTCACGTTCTATCTGAACGGCGGCCGCTACGTGACCACCGACGACGCCTATGTCGGCGCGCAGAAGGTGCTGATCACGCCCGACATCTCCGGCAAGATCACCAAGATCGTGGTGAAAGAGGGCCAGCACGTCAACCAGGGCGACGAGCTGTTCGAGATCGACGCGGTGCCCTACCGGCTCGCGGTCGACCAGGCCAAGGCAGCGCTGCAGCAGGCGCACACGAGCTACGACAATCTGGTCGCCAACATCAAGATCTACGACCAGATGCTGGACCTCGCCAACCGCGGCGTCGACCTCAAGCAGAAGGACGTCGAACGCAAGCAGACGCTGGTGAAGAGCAACTTTGGCTCCCAGCTTGATCTCGACAATGCCGCCAACGCCTATGTGACGGCCGCGGCGCAGGCGCAGTTCATCAAGCAGCAGATCTCGAGCGCCAAGACCCAGCTGCTCGGCAATCCCGATTTGCCGCTGGAGCAGTTCCCGCCTTATGTCCAGGCCAAGGCCAAGCTCGACGAGGCGCAGCGCGACCTCGACCACACCGTGCTACGCGCGCCGATGGCCGGCATCGCCACCCAGGTCGACCAGATCCAGCTCGGCCGCTTCGTCGTCGCCGGCACGCCGGTGTTCTCGGTGATCGACGTCGCCAACCCCTGGGTCGACGCCAATCCGAAGGAAAGCGACTTCACCTATGTCGCGGTCGGACAAAAGGTCGAGCTCGACGTCGACGCCTTCCCGAACCACGCCTTCAAGGGCACGGTCGGCTCGCTGTCGCCCGGCACCGGCGCGCAGTTCGCGATCCTGCCGCCGCAGAACGCCACCGGCAATTTCGTCAAGGTGGTGCAGCGCGTGCCGGTGCGGATCTATTTCGACCAGAACGATCCGTTCGTGGCCAAGCTCAAGGCCGGCATGAGCGTCAACGTGTCGATCGACACCGGCCATCAGCGCTCGCTGAAGGGCTTGCTCGGCATGGCGCACGCGTCCGAAAAGGCCGAGTAGCGCGATGAACCCGCCCGCCGCCTCGCCATCGGCCGTTCCGGGCTTCCGCCGGAACATGGTGACGATCTGCGCCATGACGGCGACAATCATGCAGGCGCTCGACACCACCATCGCCAACGTCGCGCTGCCCTATATGCAGGGCACGCTGTCGGCCTCGCAGGACCAGATCAACTGGGTCTTGACCTCCTACATCGTCGCAGCGGCGATCATGACCGCGCCGGTGGGCTGGATCGCCAACCGCTTCGGCCGCAAGCGCACCTTCATCGTCTGCTCGGCCGGCTTCACCGTCGCCTCGGTGCTGTGCGGGCTCGCGCAGGACATCGACCAGATGGTGCTGTTCCGCCTGATGCAGGGCGTGTTCGGCGCCTCGCTGGTGCCGCTGTCGCAGGCGGTGCTGCTCGACAGCTACGCGCTGCATGAGCGCGCCAAGGCGATGTCGATCTGGGGCATGGGCGTGATGATGGGCCCGATCATGGGTCCCTCGCTCGGCGCCTGGCTGACTGAGACCTATTCCTGGCACTGGGTGTTCTTCGTCAATCTGCCGTTCGGCATCGTCACGGTGCTGGGGCTGCTCGCCTTCATGGACGAGACCAAGCCCAATGCCGCGCTGACCTTCGATTGGTTCGGCTTCCTGGCACTCGCCGTCGGCATCGGCTCGCTGCAGATCGCGCTCGACCGCGGCGAGGACCAAGGCTGGCTCGAATCCAACGAGATCATCATCGAGTTCATCGTCGCCGCGGTCGGCTTCTATTATTTTCTGGCGCATTCGCTGACCACGGAGCGACCGTTCATCCGCTTCGAGCTGTTCAAGGACAAGAATTTCGTCGGCGGCTGCGTGTTCATGACCGTGATGGGGCTCGTGCTGTTCTCCACCATGGCGCTGTCCTCGCCCTATCTGCAGAACGTGATCGGCTATCCGATCATCACCGCCGGCGTGCTGCTCGCGAGCCGCGGCTGCGGCACTTTCGTCGCCATGATGCTGGTCGGCCGCCTGTTGCGCTATATCGAGGCCCGAACCCTGATCGTGGTGGGCCTGGGTCTCACCGCGTTGTCGCTATTCCAGATGACGGCGTGGACCGACCAGACCGGCGTGCCGGAGATCGTCGCGGTGAGCATCGTCCAGGGTTTCGGCTTCGGCCTCGTGTTCGTGCCGCTATCGACGGTGGCTTTCATGACCCTGCCTGGCGCTTTGCGCACCGACGGCACCTCGATGCTGACGCTGGTGCGCAATGTCGCAAGCTCGGTCGGCATCTCGATCGCGATCGCGCAGCTCACCGAGGGCACGCGGCGTTACCACGCCATCCTGAACGAGCACGTCAACCCGTTCAATCACGCGCTGCAGATGCCGAACGTGTCAGGCATGATCAACCTGTCGACTGACGCCGGCCGCGCCATGGCGGACGCGATGGTCACGGTGCAGGCGCAGATCATCGCCTTTTCGCACGACTACCAGCTGGTGATGTTCTTCATCCTGGGCTCGATCCCGCTCGCGATCATGATCGGCTCGACCAGGGTGGCGCTACGCGGCCAGGCCGCATCAGCCGATCACGCCGTGATGGAATAGCGAGGCTTTTGGAATCGAAAAAAGCTGACGCAAACGTGATGGGTTCCGGGCGCCAGCCCGCCGCGTTTCAGGCTATGATTTGGGGACCCCTCTCCTCCGCGCCCCAGTTGCTCGCGGAGGACCGCGCCTCATGGACACCCCGCGCCATGACGTGCCGGGTGGGGGCGGCGGCACCTCCAGCGTCGCCCCCATTCCCGGGGTGTTTTTCTCAATTTCAGCCAGACTGCGGATGAAGCCGTCACCCTCCCCTCGAGGGGAGGGTGGAAGCTATGGCGTCGCTTGATCTCGACCTTCACACCTGCGGCGTGGCGGACGGCAGTGGTTTGTCGTTCACGACATTGGCCTTGAGCAGGTTCGCTTTCGCGTCTCCCTTAACGTCTCCCTTGGCCTCGACCTTGCCGTCGCCGTTCGGCAGCACCACGCCCGCCAGCGCCTTGACCGGATCATCGCCCGGCTTGAAGCCGGACTGCACCAGGATCTCGTCGATCAGCGGTTTCAGCGCATGCACGCGCAGCAGCTCGCCGGCCAGGCCCTCGCCGAAACCGACATTGCCGCCCGCGCCGTTGCCGTTGCTGCCCAGCATGCCGCCGGTATGCAGGATACGGACGTCCTTCAGGTTGGCGATCGGCTTCACCATCTCGCTGAGCGCGGCCGGCATCGTGGCGATGCGCTGCTTGGCGAGCTCGAAATCGATCACGTTGCTGCCGAGCTTGTTCTGCGCCTCGTTCTTCATCAGGATGACAGCGGCCTCGGCCTCGCCGATCTGGCGCACGCCGGTCGCCTTGATCTTGTTGGCCTCGGCCTCCGCGGTAGCGAGCGTCTTCGCCGCCTCGCCGCGATCGACCGCGGCGCGCTTCTCGGCTTCGGCCGCCACCGTGATGCCGGTCGAGCGCTGCTCGGCCTCTTTCCGCGCGGCCATGACCGCGGTCAGGCGCTCACGGTCCGCAATTTCGATCGCGCGCGCAGTCGTGACCTTTTCCTCCGCCGACACCGCAAGCGCCTCGGCCTGCTTGGCGACCGCATGAGCCTCCGAGGTCTCCTTGCTCTTGGTGGCGATCTGGATCTCGTTGTCCTGCGTGGCGAGCTGGATCTCGCGGTCAGCGTCGGTTTTGCGCTTGTTGATGGCGAGGTTGGACTCGATCACCGACGTCTCTTTCTGCTTGCGGGCGTCGGCTTCCTTCTGGGCGACCTGACGATCTGTATCGATGCGCGCGTTCTCCTCCGTGAGACGCGCGGTCTGCGTCGCGCTGGCGACCTCGGCGCGCGTGCTCGCGGTCTTGTTGGCGATGTCGCGCTCCTGGCTGAGCTCGGCTTCCTTCTTGGTGCGCTCGATCTCCAACGTCAGCTGACGCGCCTGCAGATCCTTCTGCGCGATCGCCACTTCATTGTCGCGCACGATCGCGTTGCGGTCGCGGCGCCGCGTCTCGGTGACTGTCTTCAGCAAGGTCAGGCCTTCGGCGTCGAAGAAATTCTCGGCGTTGAAGAAGGAGATGTCGGTCTGGTCGAGCTTGGTCAGCGAGACCGATTCGAGCTCGAGCCCGTTCGACTGCACGTCGGCCTCGACCGCCGCCTGCACATGCTTGACGAAATCGGAGCGCTTCTCCTGCAGGTCCAGCAGCGCCATGGTGGCAGCGACCGAGCGTAGGCCGTCGACGAACTTGGCCTCGACCTGGTCGCGCAGCAATTCGGCATTGTTGGTGACGGCGCCGAGCGTCTGCGCGGCGAGCGCAATCGAATCGACGTCCGGCTTCACCCGCACATAGAACTCGGCGTCGATGTCGACGCGCATGCGGTCCTTGGTGATCAGCGAATCCTTTTTGCTGCGCTCGACGCGCAGCCGCAAGGTCTTCAGATTGACCCGCGCGATCGAGTGGAAGATCGGCAGCACCACGGCGCCGCCGTCGAGCACCACCTTCTTGCCGCCGAGGCCGGTGCGCACAAAAGCCTCGTCACGGGTGGAGCGATGATAGAGCACCGCAAAGACGGTGCCGAGCACAATCAGGAGGATGACGCCGATCGTGGCGGGAACAACGAGATCAAACATGGTGAGATCACTTTCCTGATGAAAAAATTGTCTAATGACGGTCTTGTTGCGGCCTGGTGAGGTCGTCGGTCGCAGCGATCGCAATGAAGCGGCCGTCCTTGCGGTCGACGAGCAGAACAGGCGTGCCCTTTTCGAGCGGCGGCGAGTCCGGCGCGGCGGAAGCCGTCACCATGTGCCAATTGCCATAGACGTCCTTGACGCGAACGCGCCCCGGCAAGCCGCCGTCGAGCGGCCCGACGGAGACTTCGCCGACACGGCCGACCAGATCGGACAGCCCGACGGCATAGCTCTCGTCCTGCGGCACGAGATGGGCAGCGTAACGGGTGGCGCTGCGCAGCAGCGGCACCGAGACGGCCGCGGCCAGCACGCCGGCGGCGGTCGCGGGCAGCGGCGCCGCGACCAGCCGCGCCACGTCCTGGATCAAGAAGCCCGCCATCGAGAAGATGCCGAGCGCGAGCAGGATGCAGATCATCAGCGGCACACTGCCGACGTTGATCCACGACAGCGCCTGTGCGACGCTGCTGTCATTGCTGCCATGGCCGACATCGAAGGCGTGTCCGAACAATTCGCTGAAGGACATGCCGACGATCATGCCGGCGACTTCAACGCCGCCGACGAGCACGATCATGAGGGCGGCGACCGCGAACGGCCGCACCTCGGGTTGCATGAAATGTTCGATGATGGACATGTTCCACCAGATCTGGGCGAAGCCCCCCGGTTATTTTTTTCTACGTTTGTGATTTCAGCTGCGCCAGGCGGCTCGCGATCTCCTTGTCGCGATGCAGCTTGGAGAGCTCGTCGATATCGGGCGATGGCGCGACCGGGGCCGGCACGCCGGTGGCACGCGCGATGGCACGACTGGCGCGTGCCGCCTTGGCGAGGCCGCGCGCGGTGCCGTGGCTGCGCGAGCTGTTTTGAGGCGGATCCTGTTCCGCCTCGCTGCGCTCCAGCTCGGCGAGCCGCGCCTGTGCATCCTGCAGGCTGGAGAGAATGGCGCGCAGCGTCGTCAGCGTCGCATCGATGCGCTCGGCATTCTCGTCGATCGCCTTCGATAGCACCTCGAACTGGGCTTCGAGATCCATCTGCCGTGCAATGCCGGCGGAGGCCAGGTCGTCGCGGTGCTCGCTGATCGCCGTGCGGATCTGCTCGATCAGAACAGCGGTCTCGCGCTCGATCTCGGCGCGCCGCGCATTGAGGCGATATTCCTCGGCGCGCGCCCGTGAGAGGCTGTCACGCGCCTCCTTCTCGGCCTGCTCGATCTCGCGGATCGCCTGCTTGACCAGCGCGACCTTGTTGTTGTCCTCGGCCTTCTCGATGGCGCCATAGGCGATGCCGGCGATGAGGCGCCCCGCACGCGAGAGGATCGTGTCGGGAGCCGGCGCTGGTTCGGCGAGCATGACGTGTTCCTTTCCTTGGGTTGCATTTGCAGTGACGCCGAAGCGGACTTCGAAGCTGCCGTCGCCGTGGCAAACGAGCTGGGCCGGTGTGGCGTGGCCCCAGCCCTTGGCGTAGCCGACGACATCGAAGGGGATGGTGAAGCGGCCGAGCGCGGTGCCGAGCGAGAGCGTCGCGGCGTTGCGGACGTTGACGAGGCGGTCGTCGAGCGGCAGCCTTTTGATTTGCGAGGCACGATAAGCAGCGCGGTCGCGCAGGCCCAGCGTCACCAGCCGCGACGGCAGCCGGGTGGCTTTGCGGATCGGCTCATAGGCCTGGCCGTGCAGCGCGACGAGATTGGCGCCGATATTCTTCGACGTGGCGATCTCATCGAGCATGTCCATCATCGATGCGTAGTCATCGAAGGTCGCTTCGATCGCGGCGCGCGCCTCCGCATCCGGAGCCAGCCGGTAGCGGACAGCCATATCGGGCGGAAGCGCGACCATGGAGGGGATGAAAGCACGAAATTTGTGCTTTAGCAAGCCGCCCTGGACGATGGCGGCGGACGGCGTGGTCGCGCATAACCGGATGCACATACCGATATGTCGCCGCAGGACGTTACCCGGACGTCTTAGGCTGCAAACAAAGTTGGGTGATCGTTAATACGGACGAAGGCGCGCGCTTAAAATGCTGCCGACTTTCCCAGGACTTGCGAGGCCGAGCAACGGCGCACGCCTGAGATGGATCATCCGCGCAGCTTGTTCGTAACGCGGCAACGGCTTTATGCTCCCAAGGCTGCGTGCGAGGGCTGTACATATGACCTTCCGCCGACTGGGCACGATCCTTGCGCTGACTGCGGGTCTCGGTGCCGCCTCGACTGCGGCCGCAGATCCCGTGAAGCTGAAGAGCTACAACGCCGCCATTGGCGACAGCTCGATCTCAGGCGTCTCGTCGGGCGCCTTCATGGCCGTCC
>Ga0209677_100608_pt1 | contig 19222 bp, 15 predicted proteins | sample AraplaCvi_mCL_r2_2_FD_184285 | JGI IMG/M metagenome (GOLD analysis project Ga0209677, IMG submission 184285) | Arabidopsis root microbial communities from North Carolina, USA - plate scrape CL_Cvi_mCL_r2 (SPAdes) (version 2) | ecosystem: Host-associated > Plants > Roots > Endosphere | place: USA... | reverse complement strand
GGCAAAGAGAACTTGGAAGGTCTTCAGGTTATTGCGAACCCGCGGGAATCCACCGCCCTTGTAACCATCGCGCTCAAGGACCAGTCCAACGATGCGCAGCGTCAGGCCATCGCCACCATGTTCGACATCGAGCATCTGTATGCGGACGAGATGGGACTGACGTATGTGTTCGTCGACCATATTCGGGACACGATCGACGCAACGCTCTCTGCTACCCAATACAGCTACGCGTGACGGAGACGACGCTTCAAACGCCTGACGCGTGCCGGCGCGTAGGCGTCACTCCCCGTCGCTCTGCAGTGCCAACGGTGCCGTGCGACGGTGCGCGGCATCGATCGACTCAGCTGTCGACCGACGGACGGACCGACGGCCTCGCATCAACGGCCGGAAGGACGACCGCGGCAGTCGGCCGCGGCGCACCAGGCGGCACCGCAGGCGCGGCGACGACCGCGGGTCGGCGCAGCACGTTCTTCAGCCGCATGGCGGGCTTCTCCACCCCGTACCAGCTCAGGGTCGCGAGGCCGAGGGTCAAGGCGGTAGCCACCGCGGCGAACAGCGGGACGCCCAGCGTGGAGAGCCCCGCGCACGCCAGCACTTGCTGCACCGGGAACGCGTAGATGTACGTGCCGTAGGAGACGTCGTTCTCCAGGCGCAGCCGCTGCACCTTCACGAGGGCGCCGACCGTGATCAGCACGTACGCGAGCGGCAGAGCGGCGATCACCCGGTAGTCCGGCAGGAAGGCCGACCCTGCGATGACGAGGGCCGCCGCGCCCACCAGCCACCAGCGGGCCGGAAGCAGCCGCTGGAACTGCTGGATGAGCGCACCCGCCGCGAACATGATCCCGAAACGGGCGCCGTTCACGAGATAGAAGTTGTGCACGACACCCAAGTCGGACAGGACCATCACGACCAGACAGGCCACGAACGCCAGAGGGAGGGTCACGCGGAATCGGAGCACTCGGGACAGCCCGAGCGCCAGCACGACGAGGTAGCACAGGAACTCCCACCACAGCGTCCAGAGGGAGCCGTTCCACACGCCCGGGTACGGCACACCCTGGGGTGTTCCCGCGATCCCGAACTCGTTGATGCGGAGCGCCGCGTTCTTCACCACGTACAGCACCGAGTCCGTCATGTAGCTGTGGGGGAAGCCGTGCCCGGTGAGGAGCACGCCGATCGGCGCGAGCACCAGCACGGTCACGACGAGGCACACCCAGAACCCGGGGAGGATGCGCAGGAAGCGCGCCCGGAGATACGGCCACCAGTGCGGCCGCCGCAGCCAGCTCGACACGATGAGGAAGCCGGAGATCGCGAAGAATCCGTCCACGCCTCCGTCGCCCAGCAACTGCGTCACCGGGGCAGGCGGATGCACCGCGCCGGTGACGGCGAAGGTGTGCCACACGATCACACTGACAGCGAGCACCAGCCGGAGGGCGTTCAAGGCATTGAGGCGCAGGTCGAGAACGTCCGCCAATGTCGATATTTTCTCAGCTTTCCCCATGGGGGCCACCTTAGGCTCCCTTTTCCACCCACCGCCACCCCACATCGGGTGCCATGTCGACATTCCGCATCGCCGTTCGACACGATGATAGGAGGGTGCGAGCAGCGCACCCGGAACGTTGAGGGAGACACCCATGAAGTACATGCTCATCATGCGCGGCACGGACGCAGCCAAGGAGGCCTACAAGGACATCGACTTCAACGAAGTCATCACGCGCATGGGCCAGTACAACGAGCAGCTCATCTCGGCCGGCGTGCTGCTTGCCGGCGAGGGCCTCGCCGAGGACACCGAGAGCACCGGGTTCGTCGTCGATTTCTCCACCACGCCTCCAGCCATCACGGACGGACCTTATGGGGAGACGCATGAGCTTTTCAACGGATTCTGGATGATCGAGGTCAGCTCCAAGGAGGAGGCGGCGGAGTGGGCGAGCAGGTGCCCACTCGGTCCGGGGTCGAAGCTCGAGGTGCGGCGGGTCACCGACGAGAGCGACTTCGCCGCGTTCGCCGACAACGAGTACATCCAGAAGGAAGCGGAGTGGCGCGCAGCGGCCAAGAACTCCTGAGCGTCCCTGGCACCGAGGACGCGGCAGAATGAACGGGATCCCGGCGCGGATCGACGCCGTCTGGCGGATCGATGGCGCGCGCGTCGTCGCGACGCTCGCGAAGCTGACCGGAGACGTCGGCCTCGCCGAGGATCTCGCCCAGGAAGCGCTCGTCGAAGCGCTCGCGCAGTGGCCACGGGATGGCGTCCCGGCCAACCCGGGCGGCTGGCTGACGACCGTGGCCAAGCGGCGGGCGATCGACCACTGGCGGCGCCGCGAGCGGCTCGACGACCGCTACCGAACGCTGGCATCCGCGCTGGAAGAGGGGACGGACGATGCCTGGGAGCCGATCGACGACGACGTGCTGCGGCTGGTGTTCACGGCGTGTCATCCCGTCCTGTCGCGGGAGGCGCAAGTCGCGTTGACCCTGCGCGTAGTCGCGGGACTCAGCACGGCGGAGATCGCCCGCATGTACTTCGTGCCCGTGGCCACCGTGCAGCAGCGCATCGTCCGGGCGAAGAAGACGATCTCGGCAGCGCGCGTTCCATTCGAGACGCCCGAGCCGCCGGAATGGAAAGAGCGGCTCGCGGGTGTGCTCAGTGTCGTGTACCTGGTCTTCACCGAGGGATACGCGGCGACGACGGGACGCGAGTGGATGCGGCCGGAGCTCGCGCACGAAGCGCTTCGCCTCGGCCGGATGGTTGCGGCACTGCTCCCCCACGAACCGGAGGCCCATGCACTCGTCGCCCTGATGGAGTTGCAGGCGGCCCGGTTCGCCGCGCGAACGCATCCCGACGGAACACCGGTACTGCTCGCCGACCAGGACAGGACGCGGTGGGACCGGGCGCAGATCGTGCGCGGTCGCGCAGCGCTCGCCCGCGCCGACGAGCTCGGCCGGGGACGCGGGCCGTATGCCGTGCAGGCTGCCATCGCGGAATGCCACGCGATCGCAACCAGCACGGACGAGACCGACTGGGAGCGGATCGTCCTCCTCTACGAGGCGCTCGGCAGGATCGCACCGAATCCGGTCGTCGAACTGAACCGGGCAGCGGCCGTGTCGATGGCCACGGGACCGGCCAACGCTCTCCGGATCGCCGATGAGCTGGCGGCTCAGGGAGCACTCCAGGGCTCGCACCTGCTGCCGAGCGTCCGGGGCGAGCTTCTGGCCCGCCTCGGGCGCACGGACGAGGCGGTCTCGGAGCTCACCGCCGCGGCCGGACTCGCCGCCAACGACCGCGAGCGCGACGTGCTGCTGGCCAAAGCGGCCCGCCTCCGAAACCTCTGACCCCACCGTCGAGTACACGAAGACTGCACGTTTACGGCGCCAGAACGTGCAATCTCCGCGTACTCGACGGTGGGGCGTGGGGTGCGGGGAGGGCGGGAGTCAGCCGGTGGGAGCGGGGCGCTGCGGGAGGCCGTAGAAGGAGCGCTCGAAGACCTGGCGGGCACGGCGCGTCACGGCGAGGTAGTCCTCCTCGAGCCGGCTGGCGGAACCCGGCGGGTACTCCATCAGGCGCGCCACCCCATCCAGGGCGCCGCGGTCGGAGGGCAGCACATCGGCCGTCTTGTCGGCCCAGAGCGTCATAGCGGAGCGGGTCCGGGAGGCGAACAGCCACGCATCGCGCAGCCGGGCGGCGTCTTCGGCCGAGACGAAGCCGTGCTCGGCGGCGGCGGCCAGCGCATCCAGAGTGGAGGTGGTCCTGAGCTCGGGGATCCGGGCGGCGTGCTCGAGCTGGATGAGCTGGACGAACCACTCGACGTCGCTCAGCGAGCCGCGCCCCAGCTTAAGGTGGCGTGACGGGTCCGCACCCTGCGGGAGCCGCTCGTTCTCGACGCGTGCTTTGATCCGCTTCACCTCGCGCACGGCCTGGTCGCCGATGCTGCTCGGGTAGCGCACCTCGTCGGCGAGCTGTTCGAAGTCGGCCAGGAGGGCGGCGTCCCCGGCGAAGCCCCGGGCGCGCAGCAGGGCCTGCGCCTCCCAGGTCAGCGACCACCGCGCGTAGTAGGCGCGGTAAGACTCCAGGGAGCGGACCGGCGGCCCGTTCTTCCCCTCGGGGCGCAGGCCGATGTCGAGGTCGAGTGGGAGGCGGTTGTCCTCGGTGAGCCGGTTCAGCTCGGAGACGATCGCGAGCGCGCTGCGGTTCGCCGCCTGCTGCCCGGCCGCGTCCTGCTCCCCGCCATCGACTCCAGCGGCCCCGCGTCCGGTGACCCGCGGACGGAAGACGTACATGACATCGGCGTCCGAGCCGAAGCCGAGCTCCCGGCCGCCGAAGCGCCCCATCCCGATGACGGCGAACTCCAGGTCGTCGGCGTCGCCCCGGGCCATGCGGATCGCCTGCAGGACGCCGGCGATGAGGTTCTCGGTGACGTCGGTGAGACCGTGCGCGAGCTCTTCGATGGTGGCGAAGCCGAGGATGCCGGACAGCGCGAGCCGCAGGATCTCGCGCCGGCGCACGGCACGCAGGGCCGCCGCAGCGGTATCGGCGGACTCGTGCCGGGCGAGGATCGCCGCCGTCTCCTCCTGCAACAGGGAGGCGGCGCGCGGCCGCAGCTCGTCCTCCGACTCCAGCCAGGCGACGGACTCGGGGATGCGGCCGAGCAGCTCTCCGGCGAAGCGCGAGCCGGACAGCACCCGCGTCAGCCTCTCGGCGGCGCCGGTGGAGTCGCGCAGCATCCTCAGATACCAGTGGGTGCTCCCGAGTTCCTCGCTGAGGCGGCGGAAGGTCAGGAGTCCGTAGTCCGGGTCGGGACCGTCGGCGAACCACTGCAGCATCACCGGGAGCAGGTGGCGCTGGATGGCCGCGCGGCGCGAGACGCCCGAGGTGAGGGCTGCGATGTGGGCGAGCGCGCCACGCGGGTCCCGGAATCCGATCGCCGCGAGTCGCGCCTCCGCCTGGGCGCTCGTGAGGCCCGCTCCCCCGGCGAGCCGCGCATCCTCGGAGGACGTGCTGGCGACCGCGCTCAGCAGCGGACGATAGAACAACCGCTCGTGCAGTCCGCGCACACGGTGCTTGATCTCGTTCCACTGCGTCATCAGCTCGCCCGCGTTCGGCGCGAGGCCGGTCGCGCGGGCGAGGATGCGGACGTCGGCCTCGTCGCGCGGCATGAGGTGCGTGCGGCTCAGCCGGCGCAGCTGAAGCCGGTGCTCCATGAGCCGCAGCGCGCGGTAGTCGCGCGAGAACGTCGCGGATTCCTCGCGGCCGATGTAGCCCTGGGCTGCCAGCGCGGCCAAGGCACCGAGGGTGTCCCGCTGGCGCACCTGGTCGTCGGTCTGGCCGTGGACGAGCTGCAGCAGCTGGACGGTGAACTCCACGTCGCGCAAGCCTCCGGGGCCGAGCTTCAGCTGGTAGTGGACCTCGTCGTCCGGGATGTTCTCGGTGACGCGCTCACGCATCCTCTGCACCGACTCGACGAAGTTCTCGCGGGAGGCGCTGCTCCAGACCTTCGGGGCGAGCGCGGCGACATAACGCTCCCCCAGGGCGAGGTCGCCGGCGAGAGGCCGCGCCTTCAGGAGCGCCTGGAACTCCCATCCCCGCGCCCAGCGGTCGTAGTAGGCGAGGTGCGAGTCGAGGGTGCGGACGAGCGCACCGTCTTTGCCCTCGGGCCGCAGGTTCGGGTCGACCTCCCAGAGCCCCGGCTCGATGGCGGGCTCGTGGATGCCGCGCATCGTCAGCATCGCCAGGCGCGTCGCGATGTCCACGGCCCGGCCGGGCTCGAGTCCGGCCTCCTCGACACCCTCCGTCACGAAGATCACGTCGACGTCGCTGAGGTAGTTGAGCTCGCGGGCGCCGGCCTTGCCCATCCCGATGATCGCCAGCGGTGTGGCGCGCACCTGGGCCTCGGGGAAGCGGCCGGGGCCGGTACCGATCGTCATCCGCCGGGCGACGGCGAGGGAGGCCTCCAGCGCGGCCGCCGCGAGGTCGGAGAGGGTCACCGCGACCGCGTCGAAGCCGTCGACGGGGTCCGGCTGCTCCAGGTCGAAGCTCGCCAGCTGGACGAGACGGCGGCGGTAGCGGATGCGCAGAGCGGCCCAGGCCGCCTCGTCGTCGTCGCGGGCCACCCCGTCGACGGCGGACACCGCATCCATCAGGTCGGCGCGCAGCACGTCGAGGGTGGGCAGGCCGCTGACGGGGGCGGCGAGCGCATCCAGCTGGGAGGGCTGGCGGAGGAAGAACTCGGCCACGCCCTCGGACGCGCCGATCACCCGGAACAGGCGCCGGGCGTCCTCCTCGGATCCGAAGGCGGCGGCCGCTTGCGCGGGCGCCTGTCGCAGCAGGCGGAGCGCCCACGACAGCGCAGCGTCGGGATCCGCCGCGGCGGAGAGGGCTGCGATGAGCGCCTCGGGGTCCACGCCCGTCCGGTCGGCGAGCTCATCCAGCTCGTCGCGAACAGAGCTCAGCCCCACGAACCCGGCGCGCGCCAGGGACGTGAGGGAGAGCTGCTGTCGCGTCACGACGAACGGTCAGAGGATCTCGAGGTTGGTCAGCAGCTCGTAGGGGGTGACCTGCGCCCGGTACTCCGCCCACTCCTTGCGCTTGTTGAGCAGGACGTAGTTGAAGACCTGCTCGCCCAGCGTCTCTGCGACGAGCTCCGACTCCTCCATCAGGGAGATGGCGTGGTCGAGGCTCGCGGGGAGCTGGTTGTACCCCAGCGCGCGGCGCTCGGCGTCGGACATGCCCCAGACGTTGTCCTCGGCCTCCGGCGGGAGCTCGTACTGGTTCTCGATCCCCTTGAGCCCGGCGGCGAGGAGCAGCGAGAACGCCAGGTACGGGTTCGCCGCCGAGTCGATCGCCCGGTACTCGACGCGCGAGCTCTGGCCCTTGCTCGGCTTGTACAGCGGGACGCGGACCAGCGCGGAGCGGTTGTTGTGCCCCCAGCAGACGAAGCTCGGGGCTTCATCCCCGCCCCAGAGGCGCTTGTACGAGTTCACGAACTGGTTCGTGACCGCGGTGATCTCGGGTGCGTGGCGCAGGAGGCCGGCGATGAAGTGCCGGCCGATCTTCGAGAGCTGGTACTGGGCGCCCGGCTCGAAGAACGCGTTCGTGTCGCCCTCGAACAGGGACATGTGGGTGTGCATCCCCGAGCCCGGGTGGCCCGACAGGGGCTTCGGCATGAACGTCGCGTACACGCCCTGCTCGATCGCCACCTCCTTGATGACCGTGCGGAACGTCATGATGTTGTCCGCCGTCGTCAGTGCGTCTGCGTAGCGGAGGTCGATCTCGTTCTGGCCGGGGCCTGCCTCGTGATGGCTGAACTCGACCGAGATGCCGAGGTCCTCGAGCATGCGGACGGAGCGACGGCGGAAGTCGTGCGCGGTGCCGCCCGGGACGTTGTCGAAGTAGCCGGCGGAATCCACGGGCTCCGGGCCCTCCGTGCCGAACTGGGACGACTTCAGCAGGTAGAACTCGATCTCGGGATGCGTGTAGAAGGTGAAGCCGCGGTCGGCCGCCTTCTCGAGCGTGCGCTTGAGCACGTTGCGCGGGTCGGAGACCGAGGGCTGGCCGTCCGGCGTCGTGATGTCGCAGAACATCCGGGCGGTCGGGTCGATCTCGCCGCGCCACGGGAGGATCTGGAACGTGGTCGCATCGGGCAGCGCGAGCAGGTCGGACTCGTAGGCGCGCGTCAGGCCCTCGATCGCGGAGCCGTCGAAGCCCAGACCCTCGCTGAAGGCTCCCTCGACCTCGGCGGGCGCGATGGCGACGGACTTCAGCGTGCCGACGACATCGGTGAACCAGAGCCTCACGAACTTGACGCCACGCTCCTCGATCGTACGAAGAACGAAGTCGCGCTGCTTGTCCATCCTGCCCCTTTCCTCGGCCGATCCCAGACTAGTGGGTGAGAGCCCCGGCCGAATCGTGGCGGGCTGGGGCGGGCGGACATTCGTCACGAATCGTCGGTTCGCCCGAGCGGAACGCGACATTCGTGGCGAAGGTCCGTCACTAGACTGGCCGCATGACTGAGCAGTCGCCGGTGCCCTCCGTCCATCCCGCCACCTCGTCCATGCAAGCGCTGAAGCGGGTGCGCACGCGCCACTTCCAGGCGGCGAAGGAGGAACGGTCGCCGTTCACCGGGCTGACGAGCTACGACATGCTCACCGCGCAGATCTTCGACGAAGCGGGGATCGACTTCCTGCTCGTCGGGGACTCCGCCGCGAACAACGTGCTCGGGTACGACACCACCCTTCCCGTGACGGTCGACGACCTCATCCCGCTCACCCGCGCGGTGGCTCGTGCCGTGAAGCGCGCGTTCGTGGTCGCCGACATGCCGTTCGGCTCCTACGAGACCGGGCCGCTGGAGGCGTTGCACACCGCGGTGCGGTTCATGAAGGAGACCGGCGCACATGCGGTCAAGCTCGAGGGCGGGCGTCGCAGCGCCGAGCAGATCCGGCGCATCGTGGATGCCGGCATCCCGGTGATGGCGCACGTCGGCTTCACGCCGCAGAGCGAGCACGGGCTCGGCGGTCACCTGGTGCAGGGTCGCGGAGATGCGGCGGACCAACTGCTCGCCGACGCGCACGCTGTCGAGGACGCAGGGGCCTTCGCCGTCGTGCTCGAGATGGTGCCGGCGGAGGTGGCCAAGCGCGTCACGGCCGAGCTGCGCATCCCGACCATCGGCGTCGGCGCCGGGCCGGATGTGGATGGACAGCTGCTGGTGTGGACGGACTGGGCCGGCTTCACGACCGGTCGCGTCCCGCGCTTCGTGAAGCAGTACGCCGACCTGAAGACGGTGCTCGCCGACGCTGCCCGCGCGTACAAGGCGGACGTGCAGGCCGGCGCGTTCCCGACGTCAGAGCACAGCTTCTGACGCCGGCGTCGACCGACTGCGCGTCAGCGGTTGTCGGCGGCGTCCTCCTCCGCCCACTTGGCGGAGTTCTCGCGCAGCTTCTCGAGCGCGTGCTCCGCCTCCTCGCGGGTGTCGAACGGGCCGACACGGTTCGGCGCGGGCGACAGGAAGCCCTGCTCGACCTCGCCGGTCTTCATGTTGTACCAGTACTTGTGCTCGGCATCCTGCTTGATGCCGTACTCGTCGCTCGTCATAGAGTTGATGGTATGCCCAAGGATTCCGCCGGTCACCTGGTCCCCGGCCGAGTGAGCCCGATGCGTCCGGTGCCCAGCCGGATCGTCCGCCCCGAGTACGTGGGGCGGCCGGGACCGGCACCCCACACGCGCGGCGATGTCTACACGCCGGACGAGGTGGAGCTGATCCGCGAGGCCGGCCGGATCGCCGCACAGGCCATCGAGCGGGTCGGCCAGGCGGTCCGCCCGGGCGTCACCACCGAGGAGCTGGATGCGATCGGGCACGAGTTCCTGCTGGCGGCCGGCGCCTATCCCTCGACGCTCGGCTACCGCGGCTACCCGAAGTCGATCTGCAGCTCGGTGAACGAGGTGATCTGCCACGGCATCCCCGACGACACGGTGCTGGAGGACGGCGACATCGTCAACATCGACATCACGGCGTACAAGAACGGCTTCCACGGCGACAGCAACCAGACCTTCATCGCCGGGACGGCCTCCGACGAGGTCGTCCAGCTGGTCGAGCGGACCCGGGAGGCGCTGAACCGCGGCATCAAGGCCGTCGCCCCCGGCCGGCAGGTGAATGTGATCGGACGGGCGATCGAGTCCTACGCCAAGCGGTTCGGCTACGGCGTGGTCCGTGATTTCACCGGTCACGGTGTGGGCGCCGCATTCCACTCGGGCCTGATCATCCCGCACTACGACGCGGCGCCCGCCTTCGACGACGTGATGGAGCCCGGAATGGTGTTCACCATCGAACCGATGCTCACCCTCGGCACGCACGAGTGGGAGATGTGGGCGGACGACTGGACCGTGGTCACACGTGACCGCAGTCTCACCGCCCAGTTCGAGCACACGCTCGTGGTCACCGAACGCGGCGCCGAGGTCCTCACGCTCCCCTGAGCGCTGTGCGGCGATCCCTCCTCCGCGGAGGCGCGGTAGATTCGACGCATGACGCAGAAGCACGCGATCGGCATCGACATCGGCGGAACGGGAATCAAGGGGGGCCTGGTCGATCTGACGACCGGCGAGCTCCTCAGCGACCGGGTGAAGCTGCCGACACCGGCCGGCGGCAAGCCGGACGACATCGTCGAGACGACGAAGCTGATCGTCGACCAGCTCGCGAAAGAGGAGCCGGATGCGCCCGTCGGCATCTGCTTCCCCGCCATCGTCAGCCACGGCGTCACGCTCTCGGCCGCGAACGTCTCGAAGGACTGGATCGGCCTGCACGCGGAGGACCTCTTCGAGAAGGCGCTCGGCCGCGACATCCACTTCGTCAACGATGCGGATGCGGCGGGCTACGCCGAGACGCGGTTCGGCGCGGCCAAGGGCAAGGACGGCCTGGTCATCATGACGACGCTGGGCACGGGCATCGGCTCCGCGCTCATCTACGACGGCATCCTCATCCCGAACGCCGAGCTCGGCCACCTGGAGGTCGACGGGCACGACGCGGAGTCGCGGGCGGCCTACTCGGCGAAGGAGCGCGACGACCTCAGCTGGGAGAAATGGGCGAAGCGCTTGCAGAAGTACTACACCACGGTCGAGTTCCTCTTCACTCCGGACCTCTTCATCGTGGGCGGCGGCGTCTCCAAGCACTACGAGGACTTCCTGCCGCTGCTCGACCTGAAGACGCCGATCGTCCCGGCCGTGCACCGCAACAACGCGGGCATCCTGGGCGCGGCGGCCCTGGCCGTGCGCGACGAGCGTCGGGAGCGCGGCGAGCGCGGGCGCACCGCGGAGGTCGGCACGCCCGACGACACGCCGGCGGTCGCGCCCGCGCGGTAGTCCGCGCGGCGCGTATCGAAGGAGATCGGGTGCCGAATCTCCTTCGAATGGCAGTACTGAAGGAGATTCGAACGCGGTTCGTTCGAATCTCCTTCGCTTTCCACTCGGGCTGATCGGCCTGGGCGTGAGCATGCCGCATGGATTCGGCGGGGGTGCGTTAGGGACGCGTTAGGACACGGGCCGGGCGCGTCCGGCGGGTGTGGAATCTCTCCTGCCATCGCCGAACGGCATGGCGTCCTCTGGATGGAGAGAAGTCATGCTCGACGTCGTCTACCTGCTCGCTGTGGCCGTGCTCGCGCTCGGCGTCGGCCTGGTCGCCCGGGGGGTCGAGAAGCTGTGATCGTCCTCACGGTGGTCGCGGCACTCCTGGCCGTCGGTGCGATCGGCTACCTGCTGGTCGCGCTCGTCAAGCCGGAGCGGTTCTAGTGGAGGGCTGGCTCGCCGTCGCGAACGTGGCGACGCTCGTGCTCCTGCTGGGGGTCGCATACCGGCCTCTTGGCGACTACATGGCCCGCGTGTTCACCTCCGAGCGCGACATGCGCGTGGAGCGCGGCGTGTATCGGCTGATCGGTGTGGACCCGCGCGCTTCGCAGTCGTGGCCGGCCTACCTGCGCGCCGTTCTGGCGTTCTCGGTCGTCGGAATCCTCCTCGTGTACGGCCTGCAGCGGCTGCAGCAGTTCCTGCCGTACTCGCTCGGCCTGCCCGCCGTCCCGGAGGGGACGGCGTTCAACACGGCCGTCTCGTTCGTCACCAACACGAACTGGCAGTCCTACTCGCCCGAGCTGACCCTGGGCTACAGCGTTCAGGCGCTGGGACTGGCGGTGCAGAACTTCGTGTCGGCGGCCGTCGGGATCGCTGTCGCCATCGCGCTGGTGCGCGGGTTCGCGTCGCGCTCCACGGGCACCATCGGCAACTTCTGGGTGGATCTTCTTCGGGCGACCGTGCGCATCCTGCTGCCGCTCTCGCTCGTCGCGGCTGTCGTCCTCGTCGCGGGCGGCGTGATCCAGAACCTCAACGGCTTTCAGGACGTGCACACCCTCGCGGGCGCGACGCAGAGCATCCCCGGCGGGCCTGTCGCGTCGCAGGAGGCGATCAAGCTGCTCGGCACGAACGGCGGCGGCTTCTTCAACGTCAACTCCGCGCATCCGTTCGAGAACCCGACGGCCTGGACGAACCTCCTGGAGGTGCTGCTCATGCTGCTGATCCCGTTCTCGCTCCCGCGCACCTTCGGGACGATGGTCGGCGACAAGCGGCAGGGGTACGCGATCCTCGGGACGATGGCGCTGCTGTTCACCGCCTCCCTCGTCGCCATGAGCCTGTTCGAGGCGGCGTCGGGAACCATGGAGGGCAAAGAGACGGTGTTCGGGATGTTCGGCTCGACACTCTTCGACACGACCAGCACCGCCACCTCCAGCGGCCCCGTCAACTCGATGCTGGACAGCTACAGCCCGCTCGCCGGGATGATGGCGCTGATCAACCTGATGCTGGGCGAGCTCGTGCCGGGAGGCGTCGGCTCGGGCCTGTACGGCATCCTCGTCATCGCGATCGTCGCCGTCTTCATCGCCGGGCTCATGGTCGGCCGGACACCGGAGTACCTGGGCAAGAAGCTCGGCGCCCGGGAGATCAAACTGGCAAGCCTCTACATCCTCACGACGCCCGCGATCGTGCTGCTCGGCACGGGGCTCAGCTTCGCGATCCCGGGCATCCGCGCGGACATCCAGCAGACCTCGATCCTCAACCCGGGGCTGCACGGCTTCACGGAGGTGCTCTACGCGTTCACCTCGGCGGCGAACAACAACGGTTCCGCCTTCGCCGGCCTGACCGCCGCGACGCCGTGGCTCAACGCGTCGCTGGGTGTCGCCATGTTCCTCGGGCGTTTCCTCCCGATCGTCTTCGTGCTCGCGCTCGCCGGCTCCCTGGCGGCACAGGGCCGTATCCCGGTGACGGCCGGGACGCTGCCGACGCACCGTCCGCAGTTCGTCGGTCTGCTGGCCGGGACGATCCTGCTGGTCTCGGCTCTCACCTACTTCCCCGTTCTCGCGCTGGGTCCCCTCGCAGAAGGACTGCACTGACATGACCACCACCACCGCTCTCCGCTCCGAGCCGCAGGCGACGTCCGCTCCGGCCGGCGCCTTCTCCCCCGGCCAGCTCGTCTCCGCCCTTCCGGGTGCCCTGCGCAAACTCGATCCCCGCTTCCTGTGGCGCAATCCCGTGATGTTCATCGTGGAGGTCGGCGCAGCGCTCACCACCGTCATCGCGGTGGCGCAGCCCCTCGTCGGGCCGGGCGCCGGCGGCGCGGAAGCCGCCTCCCTCCCCTTCACCTGGAGCATCGCCGCCTGGCTCTGGCTGACCGTCGTCTTCGCCAACCTCGCCGAGTCCGTCGCCGAGGGTCGTGGCAAGGCCCAGGCGGCCACGCTCCGGCAGACCCGCTCGACGACGCCCGCCCACCGGGTCGGTGCGTACACCGACGACGATCCTGAGGCGCGGCTCGCCCCGCTGGAGCAGATCGCGTCGAGCGACCTCCGGCTGGGCGACGTGGTGGTCGTCTCGGCGGGCGAGCTCGTCCCCGGCGACGGGGACGTCATCCAAGGCATCGCGACGGTCGACGAGTCGGCGATCACCGGCGAGTCCGCACCGGTGGTGCGCGAGTCCGGCGGTGACCGGAGTGCGGTGACGGGCGGGACCCGGGTGCTCTCGGACCGCATCGTGGTGCGCATCACCAGCAAGCCGGGCGAGACGTTCGTCGACCGGATGATCGCTCTGGTGGAGGGTGCCGCACGCCAGAAGACGCCGAACGAGGTGGCGCTGAACATCCTCCTCGCGAGCCTGTCGATCGTCTTCACTATCGTCGTACTGGTGCTCCCGGCCGTCGCCGGCTACTCGAACGCCTCCCCGTCCGTCCCCGTGCTCGTGGCGCTGCTGGTGTGCCTCATCCCGACGACCATCGGCGCCCTGATCTCGGCCATCGGCATCGCCGGAATGGACCGCCTGGTGCAGTACAACGTGCTCGCCATGTCGGGACGTGCGGTGGAGGCGGCAGGCGACGTGACGACGCTGCTTCTGGACAAGACGGGCACGATCACCTATGGCAACCGGCGCGCGACCGAGTTCACGACGGTCGGAGAGACGGCGGAGAAGGCGCTCGTGCGCGCCGCCGCGCTGTCCTCCCTGAGCGACCCGACGCCGGAGGGCGTGTCGGTCGTGCAGCTCGCGGAGAGCCTCGGCTACGAGAAGCCCAACGGCGCCACGGGAACCTCCGGCGCGTCCGGGGCCTCGCGCCCCGACGGGTCCACCGTCGTCCCCTTCACCGCCCAGACGCGCATGAGCGGCCTCGATCTGGCCGACGGCTCCCAGCTGCGCAAGGGTGCGGCCAGCGCCGTCGTCACCTGGGTCCGCGAATCCTCGGCACCCTCGCCGGGCGAGCTGGAGGAGCTGGATGCTGCAGTCGAGCGGATCTCGCGGACCGGCGGCACCCCGCTCGCCGTGGCCGTGCGCTCGCCGCAGGGGGCAGCATCCCTGCTCGGCGTCATCCAGCTGCGGGATGTCGTCAAGACCGGCCTCGCCGAGCGGTTCGCCGATCTGCGGAGGATGGGCATCCGCACCGTCATGGTCACCGGCGACAACCCGCTCACCGCCCAGGCGATCGCCACCGAGGCAGGCGTCGACGACTTCCTCGCCGAGGCGAAACCGGAGGACAAGCTTGCTCTGATCCGGCGCGAGCAGGAGGGCGGACGCCTCGTCGCGATGACCGGCGACGGCACGAACGATGCGCCCGCCCTGGCGCAGGCCGATGTCGGCGTGGCGATGAACACCGGGACCTCCGCGGCGAAGGAGGCCGGCAACATGGTCGACCTCGACTCGGACCCCACCAAGCTGATCGACATCGTCCGGATCGGAAAGCAGCTCCTCATCACCCGCGGCGCGCTGACGACGTTCTCCATCGCCAACGACGTCGCGAAGTACTTCGCCATCATCCCGGCGATGTTCGTCGCCGCGTTCCCGGGCCTGGGCGCACTCAACGTCATGGGACTGCATTCGCCGGACTCGGCCATCCTGTCCGCGGTGATCTTCAACGCGATCGTGATCGTGCTGCTGATCCCGCTCGCACTGCGCGGCGTGCGGTACCGCCCCGTGTCGGCGTCGTCGCTGCTCACCCGGAACCTGCTGATCTACGGGCTCGGAGGGATCGTGGCGCCGTTCATCGGGATCAAGCTGATCGACCTCGCCGTCTCGCTGATCCCCGGGTTCTGACCCCCGCTCCCCGACCCGATCGCTCTCGAAAGGACCACGCACATGAATCCCCTCCGCGGCGCCTGGCGACGCTACTGGGTCGCCCTCCGCGCGATGCTCGTCTTCACGCTGGTGCTCGGCGCGGCGTACACGCTGGCCGTCACGGCCATCGCCCAGCTCACCCTCCCCGCTGCGGCGAACGGGTCGACCGTCTCCTCGGGCGGCCGGATCGTCGGCTCCGCCCTCATCGGCCAGTCGTTCACCGATGCTGCAGGGAGGCCGCTCCCGCAATGGTTCCAGTCCCGCCCCTCGGCGGCGACCGCACCCGGGAGCACCGGGAAGGACGGATACGACGCCGGCGCCTCCAGCGGCAGCAACCTGGCCGCCTCCAACCCCGCCCAGCAGAAGGCGGTCGATCAGCGCACGCGGGTCATCGAGACGACGGACGGCGTCACGTCATCGCAGATCCCTGGCGACGCCGTCACCGCCTCCGGCTCCGGGCTCGACCCGCACATCTCCCCCGCCTACGCTCTCCTCCAGGTGAAGCGCGTGGCAGAGGCGCGCGGGCTGCCCGAGGAGGCCGTCCGGCGCCTGGTCGAGTCTAGGATTCAGGGACGGGACCTCGGCTACCTCGGGGAACCGACCGTGAACGTGCTCCAGCTGAACCTCGCCCTGGCGGGGCTCCGGCGCTGACAGCAGATGGGCCGATAGATGCCTCGTGGTCACCTGCGCGTGATGCTCGGCGCCGCTCCGGGCGTCGGCAAGACCTTCGCGATGCTCGAAGAGGGCAAGCGGCTCCTCGCTGCGGGCAAGGACGTGGTGGTCGCGGTCGTGGAGACCCACGGCCGAGCGGCCACGGCGGCCATGCTGGAGGGCCTCGAAGTCGTCCCGCGACGCCGGATCGAGCACCGCGACGTCACGCTCAGCGAGCTCGACCTGGATGCGGTCCTCGCGCGCGCGCCGCAGGTCGCGCTGGTCGACGAGCTGGCCCACACCAACGTGGGCGGCGCCGGGAACGCCAAGCGCTGGCAGGACGTCGAGGCGATGCTGGAGGCCGGTATCAGCGTGATGTCGACCGTGAACATCCAGCACATCGAGTCGCTGAACGATGTCGTGGAGCAGATCACCGGGGTGCACCAGCAGGAGACCATCCCGGATGCGGTGCTGCGCCGGGCGGACCAGATCGAGGTCGTCGACCTGGCACCGCAGGCGCTCCGCGACCGGCTCGCCGAGGGCGTCGTCTACCCCGCCGCCCGGATCGACGCGGCCCTCTCCCACTACTTCCGGCTCGGCAACTTGACCGCGCTCCGTGAGCTGGCCCTGCTCTGGCTGGCCGACGAGGTCGACAGCGCGCTGCAGCAGTACCGCGCCGAGCACGGGATCGCCGGTGCCTGGGAGGCGCGCGAGCGCGTCGTGGTCGCCCTGACCGGCGGACCCGAGGGCGAGACGCTGCTCCGCCGCGGCGCCCGGATCGCCGCCCGCAGCTCCGGAGGCGACCTCCTTGCCGTCCACGTGACCAGCGAGGACGGCCTGCGCGAGACGGCTCCCGATGCGCTGGCGGCTCAGCGGGCGCTGGTGGAGCAGCTGGGCGGCAGCTACCACCAGGTCGTCGGCAGCGACATCCCGACGGCGCTGGTCGAGTTCGCCCGCGCGGAGAACGCGACACAGCTGGTCATCGGCGTGTCGCGGAGAAGCCGGCTCGCCGCGCTCCTGACCGGACCAGGGATCGGTGCGACGGTCATCCGCGAGTCGGGTCCGATCGATGTGCACATCGTCTCGCACGACCGGGCGGGCGGCCGCTTCTCCCTGCCGCGGCCGAAGGGCGGGCTGACTGTCCGCCGGCGGGTGTACGGGTTCGTGCTCGCCCTGCTCGGCGGTCCCCTCCTGACCCTGTTCCTCACGACCAGCCTCCGCTCGAAGGAGTCGATGACCGCGGATGTGCTGAGCTATCAGCTCCTCGTCGTGGTCGTCGCCCTCGTCGGCGGGATCTGGCCGGCGATCTTCGCAGCGCTGCTGTCCGGCCTCACTCTCGACTACTTCTTCGTGGATCCGCTCTACACGATCACCGTGGGTGAGCCCCTGCACCTGGTCGCGCTCATCCTGTACGTCGTCATCGCGATCCTGGTGAGCCTCGTCGTCGACCAGGCGGCCCGCCGAAGTCGAGCGGCGCTGCGGGCGGGGGCGGAGGCCGAGCTGCTGGCGACGGTCGCCGGCGGGGTCATCCGCGGCGAGGACGCACTGCAGGCGCTGGTGACGCGCACCCGGGAGGCGTTCGGGCTCACCGGGGTACGCCTCCTGATCGCGGGCGAGGGCGAACCCGCGGTCGTCGCGACGTCCGGGGAGCCCTCGATCCCGCCGCGCGCCCAGGCGATACCGGTCGGCACGCGCGGGACACTGGAGCTGTCGGGCCGCGACCTCGAGGCGAGCGATCACCGCCTCCTCGCCGCGATCGTCGCCCAGCTGGATGCGGCGCTCGAGCACCGGGAGCTCGCGGCGACCGCGTCCGAGCTCGGTCCCCTGGCCGAGGTCGATCGCGCCCGCAGCGCGCTGCTCGCCGCCGTCGGTCACGACCTGCGGCGTCCGCTCGCGGCCGCGACCGCGGCGGTCACGACGCTGCGGCAGGCGGACCTGAAGCTGAGCGACGACGACCGCGAGACCCTGCTGGAGACGGCCGAGGACAGCCTCGGCAACCTCGCCACCCTGGTCACCAACCTGCTCGACGTGAGCCGGGTGGAGGCGGGCGTGCTCGGTGTCTCCCTCAGCGCGACCGAGATCGACGACATCGTGCTCCCGGCGCTCGACGAGCTGGGACTCGGACCGGCGGACGTCGAGCTGGATCTTCCTCCCGGCGTTCCGCCGCTCCTCGCCGACGGCGTCCTGCTGCAGCGGGTGCTGGTGAACCTGCTCGGCAACGCGCTCCGGTACAGCCCCCGGGAGCGGCCGCCGGTCGTCGCGGCGAGCGAGTTCGCCGGCACCGTGCAACTCCGGGTGATCGACCACGGCCCGGGCATCCCCAGCGAGCGCAGGGAGGCGGTGTTCGTGCCGTTCCAGCGGCTCGGCGACACCGACAACGACGCCGGCATCGGACTGGGCCTCGCCCTGTCGAAGGGATTCGTCGAGGGGATGGGCGGAACGCTCGACGCCGAGGACACCCCGGGCGGCGGACTGACGATGGTGGTCTCCCTTCCGGCGGCCGGAGAGGAGACGGCATGAGGGTGCTGATCGCGGACGACGACCCGCAGATCCTGCGCGCGCTGCGCATCCTGCTGACGGCGCGCGGTTACGAGGTGCACACCGCGCGCACGGGCGCCGAAGCGCTGTCGCTGGCGGTCGAACAGCATCCCGACCTGGTCATGCTCGACCTCGGGATGCCGCAGCTCGACGGAATCGAGGTGATCGAGGCGCTGCGCGGCTGGTCGAGCGTGCCCATCCTCGTCGTCTCCGGCCGCACCGGCTCCGCCGACAAGGTGGATGCGCTCGACGCGGGTGCTGACGACTATGTGACCAAGCCCTTCGCGGCGGATGAACTGCTCGCGCGCATCCGCGCCCTCACCCGCCGCCAGGCGCCGGCGACCGACGAGCCGGTGGTCGCCTTCGGCGACGTCTCCGTCGACCTCGCCGCCCGGCAGGTGACCCGTCGTACGGCGGACACGATCGACGCCGTTCGCCTGACGCCCACCGAGTGGGCGATCCTCGAGGTGCTGCTGCGCAACCCGCGGCGCCTGGTCACCCGGCAGTCGCTGCTGACGCAGGTGTGGGGACCGCAGTACACCAGCGACACCGGCTACCTGCGGCTGTACCTGTCGCAGCTGCGCAAGAAGCTGGAGCCGGTGCCGTCGCACCCCCGCTACCTGCTGACCGAGCCGGGGATGGGGTACCGGTTCGTGCCCGGCGACGGAGCCGCAGGCTAGGGAAAGGGAATGGGCCGGCTGATACGCCGGGTTCTGTCACGGTGCGCTGCACCGCGGACGGCCATCTATCTCGGGACGACGTTGCCGCCGCCCTCCAGCGGTCTACCCGGGGACGAGACGAGCAGCCTCATGGTCCCCTGTCCGACCTTGCTCCGGGCGAGGTTTACCCAGCCGGCCGGGTCACCCCGGCCGCTGGTGGTCTCTTACACCACCGTTTCACCCTTACCGGGGGCGTGAGCCCCCG
>Ga0209677_100607_pt1 | contig 19268 bp, 19 predicted proteins | sample AraplaCvi_mCL_r2_2_FD_184285 | JGI IMG/M metagenome (GOLD analysis project Ga0209677, IMG submission 184285) | Arabidopsis root microbial communities from North Carolina, USA - plate scrape CL_Cvi_mCL_r2 (SPAdes) (version 2) | ecosystem: Host-associated > Plants > Roots > Endosphere | place: USA... | reverse complement strand
ATTGACGTAAAGCCGCGCCCCGCTCGCGTCGATCTGAAAGCTTTCAGGGTGTGACCTCAGCAGTAGATTGTTGACCTTGCTGCGGGTTGAAGGATCAATGACCGCGAGCGCCCCATCGCCGTAGCCAATGATGACGTAACCCGATGCAGGATCGATCCGAATGTTGTCGGCGTCGCTGCCAAGCTCGATACGCCCCTTCGGCTCGTAGGCATTGCCGTCAAACAATCGGACTGAGCCATCGCGAGCATTGGCCACATAGAGAGTGTCTGTCGAGGGCTCGTAGCCGACACCTTGTGGCTCGTTTAGACCAGATACGGTGTGGACTACGGTCCCATTGGCAAGGTCGACCACGCCGACACTATCATTTCCAAGCTCGGCGACGAACAGTCGCTGCCTCTTCAGATCCACGGCCAAATGATCGATCCGGCCGCGCACATCGCCCAGCGGGACCTTGGTTTCGAGCTGCAAGGCGCCTTCCTCGGCCGAATGAGCCAAGTGTTGGAAGGCGGTCAACATCCAGACGCCCGCCAGCACTGCAGTTGCAATCCGGAGCGGACGCGGCATTGCCGTTGCCCTTCTTTCGTTGCTCCACTTGGAGCGGGAGTAGGCGATCATCCATCCGCCGGCGCCAAAAAAAGTGCACCGTCGGCGTCTCATTCTTGTTCTTTGATTTGGCCGCTGCTGTCGATGACGAGCCTCACTGGCTTGCCATTCTTGACCGCCTTGGCGGTCGTGCCCTCGGCCGTCGATTTGACCTCGCTGACCTGCGAATATCCGGCCGCTTGGATCTTGGCGACGAGCTCCTCCCGGGTCAGAGCATGAGCGGGTGACAGTCCCGCCGCGATCGCGAGCAAGATGGCTCTCTGGTAGATCGTGCGTGTTCGCATGTCCGCCCTCCTGATCATTTTTCCCGGTCCGAATTGGCATCCGTTTGCGGCAATGCTCCTTCGATGACGACCGCCAACCGCAGCAGGATGTCCGTAATACATAAAGTCGCCGGCGCGCCGCGGTTGATGGCTGAGCGTCTTTCAGGCCATCACAACGAACTGCCTCGTAAGGCGGGAGGCCGGCCCTGCACGTTAAGATGCGAGTCCTTGCCGATGCGCACGTCAATCAGCGTCGGCGCTCTCGTGATCCCGATCAATCGGAACAATTTGCCGAAAGGAATGGATGTATATGATGAAGGCATGCTGCGCCCTTGGAGTCAGGACGCGATACTTGGGCATGTCGCCTCGCGGGGAGATCGCACATCCCCGTGCCCCAATAAAAAGCCCGGAGGAGGGAGCTGTCAACCTGGGTGTATTTGAGGCCTCCAATGAAATGGTCGATGGACCGTAACAAACCCTCCTTGGAACCTGCGACGGCTGCACCATAAGTCGGGGCGTCCTGGGTCGATCTGCGTTGGGCATTCGGGAATCGCGGCCGGGTCAGTAGCGTCTTGAAATGTCCGGACGATCTCACGTAGCCTGTTTCGGCGGGGATCGGCAGACTCCCCGTGAGACTTCGGTCCAAGCTCTGCGCAGCACGCAACACGTGGAGCTTGCGCATGGACACCGATCGACAGCCACTTCTCCGACATTCTGTAGCTATTCTCTCGCGAGGCGACGCTACCGCGCGTCGAGACGCCACGCCGCAAAACAGCCGCTTCGTCCGCGTCTATGAAGCGCTCGCCGCCGTCGGCATCGAAGCGCGCCCGGCGATCTACGATGAAAGTTTTGGCGACGCGGTGCGTGAGCAATTGCTCGCGGTCGACGGCGTACTCGTCTGGGTCGACCCGATCCATCAAGGCAAGACCCGCGTTGAGCTCGATGTTCTCCTGCGTGACGTTGCGGCGCATGGGCCTTGGGTGAGCGCGCACCCAGACGTCATCCTGAAGATGGGCGTCAAGGACGTGCTCTACCGAACGCGCCAGCTGGGCTGGGGAACCGACACGTATCGCTATGACACGGCTGCGGCCTTCCAAGCAGAGTTTCCGTCACGGCTGCTGACCGATGGTCCCCGCGTGTTGAAGCAAAATCGCGGCAACGGAGGCCAGGGAGTGTGGAAGGTGGAGGCGCTACCGGAGGCCGGGAGCATCGTCCGCGTTCTCCATGCACAGCGCGGCAGCCTTCCCGAGGACCTGCCATTCGATGCCTTCATTGCGCGATGCGAGCCGTATTTCGGCTGGGGCGGCTGCATCATCGATCAGCCGTTCCAAGTCCGCCTGCCCGAGGGGATGATCCGCTGCTACATGAGCGGCTCGAAGGTCGCGGGCTTCGGACACCAGCTGATCAAGGCCTTGATCCCGCCGCCGCCGGAAGGCCCGGCCTCGCCTGCGGCGCAACCAGGCCCGCGGATCATGCACGGGCCGGATGCGCCGCCATTCCAAATCCTGCGGCGGCTGATGGAGGATGAATGGACGCCGCAGATGATGAAGACGCTGGCCATCGACGAACCGTCGCTGCCGGTCATTTGGGACGCGGATTTCCTCTACGGGCCACGGGACGCGGCCGGTGCCGACACGTACGTGCTTTGCGAGATCAACGCGAGCTCATGCTTCGCGATCCCCGAAGAAGCCCCGGCGGCCATAGCGCGGACGGTCACCGGCCGACTCGCGGGTGCCAACCCTTAGGTGTTCCGAAGACACCGCCGACCGCCAATTCCGTATCCGCCCCTCCGAAAGCGGAGTAAAGTTCCCCAGGGTCACATCCGAGGAGCAACAACATGGCCCTAAAGATCCCCGAGCTAGTTCCCGCCGGTGTTGGCCGGCGTGTCTTCGCGATCATGGGCAACACGGTGCCGCCCCGAGATCCCGATGATGATGACGAGGACGAAGACGACAATGACGACGAAGACGAAGATGATAGAACCGACGAACCGCCGGTCGTGCGCGAGCCGGACGAAGACTAAGCAGGATGTTGAGGATGGCATTGCCTGAGCTTGGAGAGCGTGATCTCCAGCTGACGTTCGGCGCGCTGGCGCGTCCGGTGGCTTCAAGGCCGTTCTAATCCCAAGAGCAGCAGACAAAGATCGAATAGACCAAAGTCCTTGGCGGAGCGACCTCTCGGCGTTCACGGGTGCAGGAGGCGAGCATGATCCTCATATGGCTTGGTGTGCTCCTTGTTTTCGGCGGCGTGCTCCAGATGGCTTTTCAGCCAATCTGGCAAGGCCGATTGAGCGGTGGAAGGCGGCTTGGCTCTGGGCGTGACACGCTGGAACCGACACGACCGGCTAGCGGCTTCGGCATCAAATCGAATTGGCCTGGACTTGTGATGGTTGCGCTTGGCGGCGCTTTCTTGCTGGCCGGAGCCGTCATCTGAGTCGAGACGGATGTCTTAACCGCTGCCCCGTCATTCGTCATCCAGCCGGGCCTTCAACTGACTCAGGATGGCCAACTGACTAAGGATGGCAGGCCCTTCTGGCTCGCGCTTTTCGCGTAGACTTCGCACAAGCGACGGATGTCGGGAAAAGTCGTGCGGCGAAGCGCGAAACTCGCCAGTGTTTTCAGAGCAGCGCCGCCTACGACGCTGTGGAGCAAAAATATCCATTTCTTTTTTTCAGAAATCATGATAGATCATCGCCATCCCGCCTCATCGAACAGGGGCGTACGCGTCGTCACGATACGTAGAGGCGGGGAGCGGTGGACGCGGGTCGCTGCGCTGGACGAGCGCAAGCGGTCGCGGACGTGAAATCGTGTGGTCCTGGCTTCCCGGTGCTGAGGCCAAGTCTACGACGCGGCGAACTCGTAGGTGACGGGGGCAAGAAAGCCGGTCCCCGGGGAGGCCACGTATAAGCGTTAAAACCATCGCGCGGGGAAGGCCGGGATGTCTCGGCTGAACCTGTGGTTCCTACCCCGTGCATTTCATTCGCACGGGGGCCATGGGGGCGGCCAGCTCCCGGTCTTCCCTGCGCCCTCTCGCTTTCGGGAGGGACACACGAGATGCAAAACTCGGGCGTGATCCGCCGCGAGAACGAGCTGTCATATGCAATCGCTGTTTGACACGTGAAGCAGGGACCAGTGCGCCTACGCGGCTCGGTATCCGCTCACGCCTTCTTCGACGCCAGCGCGTCGGCGACGGCGGTCCTGATGTCGGCGACCGAGAACGGCTTTGTGATCACGTCATGGGCGATCGCGGAGAGGTTCGAGGCGCGCTCGCGCTGATGCGCGAAGCCGGTCATCAAGAGGATGGTCAGCTCCGGGAAATCACGGGCCGCCGAGAGCGCCAGCGCGATGCCGTCCATGATCGGCATCTGGATGTCGGTCAGCAGCAGGTCGAACGCGCCGCTCTCGCGCGTCAGGACATCCAGCGCTTCGGCGCCGTCCTCCGCGGTGACGATGTCGTGACCATCCATGGCGATTGCGCGCGCCACCAGCGTCCGCATCGACTCCTCGTCGTCTGCGATCAGAACGCGCGCCATCTCCCTTGCCCTTCCATCCTGCGGCCTCGGGATCGCGCGAGACCATGAACCTTACGCATTGCCGGCGTTGAGGTCGCGCCGGTTGAAGAAGCGGATGTCGATATTGCGTCCCTCGGCCGGAGGTGACGCCAGCCGCGACTTGAACGCGGCTTGCTCACCGGGCTTCAGCACCGACTGGTCGAGCAGCGCGTTCCAGGCGTAGATTTCGGCGCCCTGGGCGTCGCGTACGCTGAACCGCAGCCGCGGCAGCTCGACCGGCTTCTTGTTGGCGCTGACGATCACACCTTCGATCACCAGCACCGGCTTGCCGTCTACAGTTTCCGTGGCGACTTTCAAGTCCTTGAAGGAGACGCTGCGCAGGTTCACCTCTAAGCCTGCCATCTTGTAGAATGCCGCGGTTTGCGGCATGAGCCGGACGACGTCGGCGCGCCAGACGATGAGGGCGATAACGAGCGCGCCCATGGCCGCCGTGATCGCGGGCAGGTTGAATACGGATTTACCGGCGGCGCGAGATGAGGCAGGTCGTGTCAGAAGCCTGCGATGCCAGGGGCGGCGAGGGCTGTCCGTCTCGGAGAAGTCCGAGCCCATGTCGTCCTCGGCAGGATCCGCGGCGTCGTCGGGCCAGCCGGCTGCGAGCGGGGGACTGTCGACCAGGGGAGGGGGCTCGTCGACATCGTCGCGCGCCAGCGCCTCCCAGTCGGTTTCGGTGGTATCGGGCAGGGGGCCGTCGCCGGCGTCAGCCATCGCCGCCAGCGGCGCTGGCGCATTCACTGCGTCCTCCGGGTGCGCCAGCCAGACCTCCTTGCAACGGGAGCAGCGGACGGTGCGGCCGGTGGCGCCCAAGGTTGCCAGATCGATGGCGTATGATGTTGTACAATGAGGGCAAACGATGAACATCGAGCCTGTTCTCCAGCAACGGCCGGTGCCGCCTTGTTTCCAAAAGTCCGTGCTACAAGGGCCGCAATGATGACGAACTTCGGGACCCGGCCACACAAATGGTACAAGGTGACCGTTAACGAACCGGAAACCATAAAAGGGGCATCGGTAGTCTTGGCCATGGTTCCAACGTGGCCGCGTCCGGCCCGACCCGCCTGCGAACGGAGCTGAGCCTTGGTTCGGTTCGAAAATGTCGGCTTGCGCTATGGACTGGGGCCGGAGATCCTCCGCGACCTCAGCTTCCAGGTGCCGGCCCATTCCTTCCAGTTTCTCACCGGGCCGTCGGGCGCCGGCAAGACCTCGCTGCTCAAGCTGCTGTTCCTGTCGCTGCGGCCGACCCGCGGGCTGGTCAGTCTGTTCGGCTACGACATTTCCCTGCTCGGCAAGGAAGAGGTCGCCGATCTGCGCCAGCGGATCGGGATCGTGCTGCAGGATTTCCGGCTGCTCGACCACATGACGACCTATGAGAACGTGGCATTGCCGTTCCGTGTCATGGGGCGCGAGGAATCGAGCTATCGCAAGGAGGTCATCGATCTCCTGAAATGGGTGGGCCTAGGGGAGCGCATGGATGCGCTGCCGCCGATCCTCTCCGGCGGTGAGAAGCAGCGCGCGGCGATCGCGCGCGCAGTGATCTCGCGGCCGCAGCTGCTGCTGGCCGACGAGCCGACCGGCAACGTCGATCCGACGCTCGGCCGCCGCTTGCTGCGCCTTTTCATCGAGCTCAACCGTTCGGGTACCGCCGTCATCATCGCAACCCATGACATCACGCTGATGGACCAATATGAGGCCCGCCGGCTGGTGCTGCACCAGGGACGCTTGCACATCTATGAGTAGCGTGGACGAACACGGCCTGTTGGTCGATCTCGGCGAGGAACGCCCGCAACTGCCGGCGCAGGCTCGCATCGTATCTCCGATCGTACCGCGCGCTTCAATCGCGGGGCGCGCGCTGGTCGCGGTGGTCGCGATCATGACCTTCCTCGCCTCGATCACCACGGGCACCGTGTTCCTGGTCAGCGAGTCGGCCGCGGAATGGCAGTCGGAGGTGGGCAGCGAGATCACCGTGCAGGTCCGTCCCAAGCCCGGCCGCGATCTCGAGCGCGACACCGCGGCCGTGGCCGAGGCGATGCGGGCACAGCCCGGCGTCGTCGAGACCAAGCCGTTCACCAAGGATGAGTCATCCAAGCTGCTGGAGCCGTGGCTCGGCAGCGGCCTGTCGTTCGACGATCTGCCGGTGCCGCGCGTGATCGTTGCCCGCATTCAGCCGGGCACCACCTTCGATCTCACCGCCTTGCGCAACCGGGTGACGCAGGTGGCGCCGAATGCCAGCGTCGACGATCATCGCGCCTGGATCGAGCGGATGCGCTCGATGACCGGCGCCACGCTGTTTGCAGGTGTCGGCATCCTGGCGCTGGTGATCATCGCCACCATCATCTCGGTGTCGTTCGCAACCCGCGGCGCGATGGCCGCGAACCGGCCGATCGTCGAGGTCCTGCACTTCGTCGGCGCCGGCGATCGCTACATCGCCAACCATTTCCTGCGGCATTTCCTGCAGCTCGGGCTCGAGGGCGGCGTGATCGGCGGCGGCATCGCAATGCTTGGCTTCGGCTTCTCCGAGTCCATCGCCAACTGGTTCTCTGGCACGCCGGTCGGCGATCAGTTCGCGGCGCTGCTCGGCACCTTCTCGCTGCGGCCGACCGGTTATTTCGTGATCGCCGTGCAGGCGGTCGTAATCGCTGCGGTGACCGGCTGGGCGGCTCGGCGCACCCTGTTCGCGACTTTGGAGAGCATCGATTGATGCGCGGGAGCATCGCCTGACGACCCCAGCCTGTGCGTTCAAGGCCGGGGAGGCTTGAAAAACGGAAGCCAAGTGGCGACCCTTGTGCAAGGGGCGCCGCGCGCTCATGGGAAGAGGACATTCGCCGTCGCATGGCGTCAGAGGTCGACGATACGCCGAGAACGCCGCTGCATATCGCGGTCGGCCGCGTCTGCGCGGCTCTCGTCGCGATCCTGGCGGTCGGCTTCTTCGCTTCGGCTGTGGGTTTCATCGGCTTCCTGTCGCAGCTGCGCGGCGCCGAGATCAAGCCGGAGCGGCAGGCCGACGGCATCGTGGTCCTGACCGGCGGCTCGTCGCGCGTCTCCGACGCCATGGACCTGCTCGCCGGCGGCTATGGCAAGCGGCTGTTGATATCGGGCGTGCATCCGACCAATGACGCGAACGATATCTCGCGCTCGGTCCCTGAGAGCAGGCCGCTGATCAACTGCTGCGTCGATCTCGACTACTCCGCCATCAACACCCGCAGCAATGCCGCGCAGACCCGGCGCTGGGCGCATGAGCGCGGCTTCAAGTCGTTGATCGTGGTGACCTCGAACTATCACATGCCGCGCGCCATCGTGGAGCTCTCCCACGCGATGCCGGACATCGATCTCATTCCTTTCGCGGTGGTCGGCGAGAAATGGCGCGACGAGCCGTGGTGGACCAGCGGCCCGACCGTCCGGCTGCTGCTGTCCGAATATGCCAAGTATGTCGCCGCCGAGCTTCGGGTTCGTCTTGCCCGTCTCGGCCTCGACCTTGCGCCGGAGACCGAGCAGCCGGGTGGCGTGCTCCCCCGCCGTCCGGCGACGGCGCTCGCCAACTGAACAGGGTTCTCGATGGTTTCGATCTTCCTGCGCTCGCTGCTTTTCAACCTGCTGTTCTATCCGAACTTCGTGTTCTGGGCGCTCGTCGCGCTGCCGACATTGGCAATGCCACGCAAGGCGCTGCTGCGCGTCGCCAATTGGTGGGCGCAGAGCAACATTGTCATGATGCGCGTCATCTGCAACATCAAGGTCGAATATCGCGGCACCGAGAAGATCCCGAAAGGGCCCTTGATCGTTGCGGCCAAGCACCAGTCGATGTGGGAGACCATCTCGCTGCTGCACTTCTTCGACGCGCCGTTCTTCGTGCTGAAGCGCGAACTGCTCCGCATCCCGATCTTCGGCCAGTATCTGATGAAGGCCGACATGGTCGCCATCGATCGCTCTTCGGGCAGGCAGGCGTTGATGAAGATCGCCAAGCGGGCCGGCGAGGAGGTGCGTCGCGGACGGCAGTTCGTGATCTTTCCCGAGGGCACGCGGCGCCCGCCCGGCGCGCCACCGGACTACAAAGCCGGCGTCGCCCTGATCTATGCCGATTGCGGCGTGCCATGCCTGCCGGTTGCGCTCAACTCCGGCCTGTTCTGGCCACGCCGCACCTTCATGCGCTATCCCGGCACGCTGGTGGTCGAGTTTCTCGATCCGCTGCCGTCAGGCTTGCCGCGCGGCGAATTTCTTTCCCGCGTGCAGAGCGTGATCGAGGAGGCGACCGACCGGCTGGTTGCCGCCGGCCAGGCCGAGCAGGCGCGATTGTTCGGCCGTGTGCCACAGGCAGCTAAAGCGTAGTCGTTCTTGGTGCGGTGGGATGCAGCGAATGTCCGTCGTCATGCAGCATCATCGCCAGCCGATGCAGCTGGGCGTCGCGAAAGCCCTGCGCCTCGATCGCCTTCACGGTCGAGGTGACGTAGTCGCGGTTGGCGCCGGACTGGCCATGCCCCTGCCGGACATGGCTCAGCTGCTCGTGCAGCGAGAGCCGGCCGGCATATTGCACGTGGCCGCGATCGACGACGTAAGTCAGCGCGCTGACGCGCTGTCTGGCGTCGTTCTCCAGCCAGACCGAGCGCACCACCTCGCGATAGACCGAGGTGACCTGTTCGCGCGCCCGCAAGTAGGCAATCGTCTCGTCCCGCCTCTGCTCGGGGACGCGAAATGCGATGCCAAGACAAGCGCCGCCGCGATCGAGTCCCAGCACCAGGCCCGGCTTCTCCGGCGTTCCTCGATGCACGAAGGAGTACACACACAACGCACGATGTTCGCCGATCAGCCGCGCCGGAATCTGCTCGATGAAATCGAAGCCGGGGCGCCACATCAGGGAGCCATAGCCGAACACCCAAAGGTCGCCGGTGGGGAACTCGGTGTCAGAGACGGTCATTGCCGACATGCCGATCGAGGCCTATCTGGTGGGTCGATTGATATTTGTTAACGCAAATACACAATCCGTGATCGCGTAATTGCCAAAATTGCTGCTCAAAAGGCTCCCCGCATGTCCGATATGATGCCTGCGCCGCGCCGGCGCCCGCTGTGGGGGCTTTTCATTGCTCCCGTCCTGCTCCTGATCGCGGCGGTTGCCTGGAGCGTATTCTGGTTTTTTGCTGCTTCGCAGGTCGATGTCCAGGCCGATGCGTGGCGCGCCCGCGAGGCGAAGTCCGGGCGGGTGTACGATTGTGGCCGACGTTCGGTGGCCGGCTTCCCGTTCCGCCTCGAGGTCCGCTGCGACAATCCGAGCGTATCGCTGTTCTCGCAGGCGGCCGGCACGGCGCTGATGAATGCCCATCTCGGCCAGATCATGGTGGTCGCGCAGGTCTATGATCCCAAGCGCCTGATCGCGCTGTTCACGGGACCTGCGACGATCACGAATGGCAGCGATCCCTCGTCCTCGTTGGCGGTGAACTGGCGTCTCGGCGAAGCCAGCGTCTATGGTCTGCCGTCCGTGCCACAACGCGGCGCCCTGGTGTTCGACGCGCCCACGATCGATCGCAACACGGGCAGCGCGCAGACGCCCGTCGCGCGCGCCGATCATGTCGAGCTGCATGGGCGGCTGGTCGATGGAACGCCCGCCGATCATCCCGTCATCGAGACCGATCTGCAGGTCAATGGCGGCAGCATTCTGGGCGCGCATCCGATGCTTGCGGAGCCGTTCAACGCCGACGTCGACACGCGCCTCGCCGGTCTGAAGGATTTCACGCCAAAACCCTGGCCGCAGCGGTTTCGCGAGATCCAGGCCGCCGGTGGCCATGTCGAGATCGTACAGTCGCGCATTCAGCAGGGTGAGATGATCGCGGTCGCCACCGGCACGCTCGGTCTCACCGCCAACGGTAATATCGACGGCGAGCTGCAGATGACGGTCGCGGGCATCGAGAAGGTGATTCCCGCGCTTGGCCTCGACAAGATGCTGGAGCAGGGCGTGCCGCAGTCGACGCTTGATCGCGTCGCACCGGGCGTGAAGTCGCAGGATCTCAACAACCTGTTCGGTGCGCTCGATCGGGCCATTCCCGGGCTCGGCAAGGTGGTCAAGCAGAATGCCAATGTGGGCGTTGCCGCCGGCATCAACGCGCTCGGCAAGGAAGCCACCCTCGAGGGACGCAAGGCGCGCACCTTCCCGCTTCGCTTCTCCGACGGCGCGGTGCTGGTTGGACCGCTGAAGGTCGCGCAAATCCCGCCGCTGTTCTGACGCGACCCGCGACGCCGCGATCGCTACGGCGTCTTGAGCTGTGGGTGCGGCCGGCCGAAATCCGGCGCCGCCGAGTCCTGCCCGACCTCGACGATGCCGCGGCGGATCGCCCGCGTCCGGGTGAAATGGTCGAACAGGGCTTCGCCGTCGCCGCGGCGGATTGCGCGCGTGAGCTTCGACAGATCCTCGTTGAAGGTGCCGAGCATCTCCAGCACGGCTTCCTTGTTGCTCAGGAAGATGTCGCGCCACATCGTCGGGTCGGAGGCCGCGATGCGGGTGAAATCGCGAAAGCCGCCGGCCGAGAACTTGATCACCTCGGACTCCGTCACCTGCGCGAGCTCATCGGCCGTGCCGACGATCGTATAGGCGATCAGATGGGGCAGATGGCTGGTGATGGCGAGGACCAGGTCGTGATGATCCGGTGTCATGATCTCGACCTTCGCGCCCATCGCGGCCCAGAACGCGCGTAGCTTCTCGACGGCAGCAGCCTCGGTGCCGTCGGGCGGCGTCAGGATGCACCAGCGATTGATGAAGAGCTCGGCGAAGCCGGAATCGGGACCGGAATTCTCGGTGCCGGCGACCGGATGCGCCGGCACGAAGTGAACGCCATCAGGCAGATGCGGCGCCATGTCGCGGACGACAGCGCCCTTGACCGAGCCGACATCCGAGACGATTGCGCCCGGCTTCAGATGAGCGGCGATCTCCTGCGCCACGGGACCGCAGGCCCCGACGGGAATGCAGAGGATGACGAGGTCGGCATCTTTCACCGCCTCGACATTGCTATCGAGAACGTGGTCGACGATCCCAAGCTCAGCCACTCGCGCGCGCGTTCTTTCCGAGCGCGCAGTGGTGACGATCTCACCTGCGAGCCCGTGCAGACGGGCGGCGCGCGCGATCGAGCCGCCGATCAGGCCGAAGCCGATCAGCGCAACGCGCGCGAATGTCGGCTCTCCCGTCACTTCGGCCCCATGAAGTCGCGCAGGGCATCGACCACGAGGCGATTGGCCTCCTCGGTGCCGATGGTCATGCGCAGCGCTTGCGGCAGCTTGTAGTTCTTCAGCGCGCGCAGCACGAGGCCGCGGCGGGTGAGGAACTCGTCGGCTTCATCCGCTGTCCTGCCCTTCTCGGTCGGGAAGTGGATCAGGATGAAGTTGGTCACGCTCGGAGTCACCTTCAGTCCGAGCTTGTTGATCTCCTCGGTCAGCCAGTTGCGCCATGTCTCGGTATGCGTCTTCGACATCTGCACATGGGCGGTGTCCTCGATCGCGGCCACCGCCGCCAGCATCGCCGGCGTCGAGACATTGAACGGCCCGCGGATGCGATTGACCGCATCGACAATGTGCGCCGGGCCGAACATCCAGCCGACGCGCAGTGCGGCAAGGCCGTGGATCTTCGAGAACGTGTGCGTGACCACGGTGTTCTCAGTGGTCGCGACCAGCTCGATGCCGAGCTCGTAGTCGTTGCGCGAGACGTAGTCGGAATAGGCGGCGTCCAGCACCAGCACGACATGCGAGGGCAGTCCGGCGCGCAGCCGCTTGACCTCGTCGAACGGGATGTAGGTGCCGGTCGGGTTGTTCGGGTTGGCGAGCCAGACCAGCTTGGTGCGCGGCGTCACCGCTTTCAGGATCGCATCGACATCGCAGGTGAACTCGCTCTCGGCCGCGACCACGTTCTTGGCGCCGCAGCCCATGGTCGCGATCGGGTAGACCAGAAAGCCGTGCGTGGTCGAGATCGCCTCGTCGCCCTGGCCGAGGAAGGCGTGCGCCAACAAATTGAGGATCTCGTCCGAGCCGGCGCCGCAGATGATGCGGTCCGGATCGAGCCCGAAGGTGCGGCCGATCGCCTCGCGCAGCATCCGCGACGTGCCTTCCGGATAGTCCTCCAGATGCGCGGCCGCGCTCTTGAATGCCTCGATCGCCTTCGGTGACGGCCCGAACGGGGTCTCGTTGGCGGACAGCTTGAACACCTTGCGGCTCGGCTCCGGCTTCGGGCTCTTGCCGGGGGTGTAGGGCGCAATATCGAGGATGCCGGGATTCGGCACGGGGCGAGACATCTTCAAACTCCGGAAGGTATCAAGGGCGGGCAAAACAGCCCCTAGCTCGGGACCGTATAGCGCGTTGCATGGCCGCCGACGAGGGCCGTCGAGCGCACCGAGGTGCCGGCTGCGATCAGGGCAGCCTTGATCTGGTCGATGGTGGCGGGGCCCGCGATCGAGACCAGCAGCGCCGCGCTGTCGAAGGCAGTATCGGGCACCGCGACGACGTCGGCGAGCGGCGACAGGGCGCGGGAGACTTGCGCGTTCCAGCCGGAGACGCGGATGCTCCAGGTCTCGACCTCCAGCAGCAGCGCATCATCGGCAACGCGCGAGATCGCGAACACCGGCAGCGCCGCCGGATGGTCGGCGCGCTCGAGGAAGGGGAGTCGCGCGATGATCTTCGGCGCGCTGACGGGCTCCAGCATGATCCACCACGGCGTGTGGCCTGATATCGCTGACACGAGCGCCAGGTCGCCCTTGGAGTTCGCCACCGCCTCGACAGCGGCCTGGGCGCTGAAATGCGCCACGTAGGGCACCAGGAAGCCGAAATGGAATCGCGCGGAATCGCGCATCGCGGATTCGCCGACCGACACATCGGCATGCACCGAGAACGGCGCCTGCACATAGGTGAAGGTGGAGACGATCACGCGCCAGATGCTCTCGACCGTGTCGAGCGGCAGGATGCCGCGATGGCGCTCGACCAGGCGCCGCATCATGTCGGCCTCGCGCGCCGGGCGAAACGCCGATCCGACCTCCTGGGTCTTCTTCACCTTGATCAGGCGGTCGATGATGTCGCCACGCTGCATCAGCAGCCGGTGCATCTGCTCGTCGATCGTGTCGATCTCTTTGCGCAGGTCGGCAAGCGATGGCGGGGCAAGTGGCGTCTGGGACATCGGCGGAATCTCGCTACTCGTTCTCGTGAGGGGCGCTGGCGCGCGTCATGTCTCTACGAGGACACATGGTTTCTGTCGCATCAACGAGGATGGTGCAACATCAAGTTTACCTGATCCTGATGAGGTCGCGCGCCCGGCCGCGCGTGCCGGCTTCGAGGCGGTTAACCATGGCTCGCCTTGACGGCGAGACTGACCCGGACTAGTTTATGACGGTTCCGTGGTCATTTGAGCCGGCCGGCTTGCAGCCACGTTAAAAAACTCGCTAAACAGGCCGGGGACGAATTCGATCCCGGCCGAACCCTAGTTCAGGCCGGGTTTTTTTATGGCCTGATATGTCGCGCGGTTCGGGAGCTCCGGCCAACAGCCGGGGACGAAGCAGATGACAGGCCTGACATCCAAATCGAAGGCGGCCAAATCGAAGGCGGTGCCGTCGCGGCGCACGATCCAGCCGGAAGAGCGCTCGCACGAGGTGGATCATCCGAGCTCGCAGCTTGCGATGTTCGGCGCCGATCAGCCCTTGAGGCTCGACTGCGGCGTCGATCTCGCGCCGTTCCAGATCGCCTATCAGACCTATGGCGAGCTCAATGCCGACAAATCCAACGCCATTTTGGTCTGTCATGCGCTGACCGGTGATCAGCACGTCGCCAATCCCCATCCCGTCACCGGCAAGCCGGGCTGGTGGGAGACGCTGGTCGGCCCGGGCCGTCCGCTCGATCCGGCGCGCTACTTCATCATCTGCTCCAACGTGATCGGCGGCTGCATGGGCTCGACTGGGCCGGCCTCGATCAACCCGGCGACCGGCAAGGCCTTCGGGCTGGATTTTCCGATCATCACCGTTCCCGACATGGTGCGCGCGCAGGCGATGCTGATCGACCGGCTCGGCATCGATACGCTGTTTGCCGTGGTCGGCGGCTCGATGGGCGGCATGCAGGTGCTGCAATGGACCGCGGCCTATCCGCAGCGTGTGTTCGCGGCACTCGCGATCGCCTGTGCAACCCGACACTCGGCTCAGAACATTGCCTTCCATGAGCTCGGCCGCCAGGCCGTGATGGCCGATCCGGACTGGGATCACGGCCGCTACGCAGAGAAGGGCATCCATCCACATCGCGGTCTTGCGGTGGCCCGGATGGCCGCGCACATCACCTATCTGTCGGACGCGGCGCTGCATCGCAAGTTCGGCCGGCGCATGCAGGACCGCGAGCTGCCGACCTTCTCGTTCGATGCCGATTTCCAGGTCGAGAGCTATCTGCGCTACCAGGGCTCGTCCTTTGTCGAGCGCTTCGACGCCAACAGCTATCTGTATCTCACGCGCGCGATGGACTATTTCGACATTGCCGCCGACCACAATGGCGTGCTTGCGAAAGCGTTCACCGGCATCAAGACGCGGTTCTGCGTGGTGTCGTTCACCAGCGACTGGCTGTTTCCGACCTCGGAATCGCGGGCGCTGGTGCATGCGCTCAACGCGTCGAACGCGCGGGTCTCGTTTGCCGAGATCGAGACCGACAAGGGCCATGACGCCTTCCTGCTCGATGTGCCCGAGTTCTTCGAGATCGCCAGCGCCTTCCTGGATTCCGCCGGCCATGCACGCGGGCTGACCGCGCGGGGGGAGTAAGCGATGTCGATGCAGCAACAGGTTCTGCCGCTGAACGGCCTTGCCGGCGCGCAGCCACTGGCTTATCGCGCCGATCATCTTCTCATTGCGGAGATGGTCGAGCGCGGCTCGCGGGTGCTCGATGTCGGCTGCGGCGACGGCGATCTCCTGCAGCTTCTCGAGAGCCGCGGCATCGACGGGCGCGGCATCGAACTGTCGCGCGAGGGCGTCAACCGCTGCGTCGGCAAGGGTCTTGCGGTGGTGCAGGGCGATGCCGACACCGATCTCGTCAACTATCCCGACGATGCCTTCGACTACGTGATCCTGTCGCAGACCTTGCAGGCCACGCGGCAGCCCAGGGCCGTGCTGGAAAACCTGCTGCGCATCGGCCGCCGCGCCATCGTCACGTTCCCGAACTTCGGCTTCTGGCGGCTGCGCCTGCAGCTTCTGATCGGCGGCCACATGCCGCGCACGGAGAACCTGCCGTTCACCTGGTACGACACGCCGAACATCCACTTCTGCACCATCAAGGATTTCGTCCAGCTCTGCGACGAGATCCACGTCAAGATGGAGCGCGCCGTCGCGCTCGACTCCTACGCTCGCCCACTGCGCTTCAACATGCCCTGGTGGTTCTGGAACATGTTCGGCGAGCAGGGCGTGTTCCTGCTGAGCCGGGCCGGGAAGGGGCGGTAGCGCTCCAACTGCCACCGTCATTGCGAGGCGCGAAGCGCCGAAGCAATCCAGGCTCGTGTCGCAGCGCGATTCTGGATTGCTTCGCTTCGCTCGCAATGACGGATGAGGCGGCACGGCACATCATCTCCACGTCGTCATTCCGGGGCGAGGCCGCAGGCCTCGAGCCCGGAATCTCGAAGTTGCTTTGCGCTTACTCATATCGAGATTCCGGGTTCGCGCATTGCATGCGCGCCCCGGAATGACAGTTCGGGTAGAAGCACGATCTCACTCTTCACGTCTCAAGCAGCCCCAGACACGCGCCCGCATTCTCGCAGCGCAGATCGCGCCCGAGCTTTGCCAAGCATCGCCCTCGAATTGAGAGAGGGCGCAGGGAAGGCCGGGTATCGACTGATACCATGGTCCGCGTGCAGCAAAAAAGCACGCGGCAGAACCACAGGTTCAGCCAAATAACCGGCCTTCCCTGCGCGACGGTTTTAACGCTTATACGTGCTCTCCTCAGGGACCGGCTTTCTTGCCCCTGTTGCCTACGAGCTCGTCGCTTCATAGACTTGGCATCAGCACCGGGATGCCAGGACCACACGATTTCACGTCCGCATCAACTCGTTCGTCCGCGTGATCATCACGCTGCGAGCTGATCGCGTCCACCGCATCCCACCCCGCGTGTCGTGACGATCGCGATACGCCCCTCTTGCCGAGGCGGGACGTGCGGAAATCTGAAGCCGATTTGCCCGACGAGGCAAGCGCCCGCACCTGCGACAAGTTAACACGACGGGCAATTCGCGCATGACGCCCATGTGCAAACTGCCCGTCGGGCAACGCTCGTTCATTCGCTTGCAATATGGCTGGATGGCTGGCGGTTCGCCGGGACGACTTAGTGAGCCAAACGTCGTCACACTGGCGACTGCGGGTCCGGCGCAGTCGTGAGGCTCAACCGCAACTCAGCCTGTGTTCGAGGGGAAAGACGTGTCAAGCGCATCGTCCGCGCATTGTGTCTCGGTTCGGATCTTCCGACTATGATGGCCGCGTCTCGGCGAGGATCGTCACCTGACGATCCGCTTCACGCGTCGCTTCTTTGCAGGTTTCGAGACGGGCGCTGCGGCGCTATCCTCGTCCGCTTCCTTGGCTTCCCGCAACGCGCGCAGACGCTGCATGTTTTGACGTAGCTCGATGGCCCGTCGCTCGACGTCCGCCATCGCTTGAGCGCCTTCTTCTTTGGCCACGCGCTGCCGCTCGGCGCGCGCAGCGCTTGCGGGGGATGGCTCGGCTGATTTCTTGCTGCTCATCTCTCTGCCGAATTTGCAACGGGAATTGCCCGCTCAATCCTGGGATCAAGCGGGCAATACAGCCATTTCAGTACATCCGTGAAATGGCCTGGCAACTAAACCAGCGACAAGCCTTCCGCGCTGACCTTGCCGCGCATCTTGTCGGTCTTGAGTTCGTACGAGACCCTCTGGCCTTCGGCAAGGCCGGGAAGACCAGCGCGCTCGACGGCGCTGATGTGCACGAACACATCGCTTCCGCCGTCGTTGGGCTGAATGAAGCCGAAGCCCTTCTGACCATTGAACCACTTGACAGTACCTGTCGGCATTTCTTTCTCCAAAGCGTGTACACGCACGTCTTGCGTGACAATCACACAAGTCAAATTCAACTATGTCGATGTCTTTGGAAAAAGGAGCCCGCAGGCGCGCATTCAACAAGGCACAGCGGCTAATCGAATGGCGTAATAATATGTCGCGTGCTTGCCTTTTGCAAGGGCAGCGCGAATCAATCTGTCCGCCCGGCTGCGGCATTGGGGGTCGCCCCCGCGGGTATGGAACCCAGCAGTTCCAAGTTCGTTATTCTTTGTCCCCTTTTCGGTCGCCACCTGAGCCGCTTACCTGCGGACGCATGTGGGGGCCGGCGCCGTTTTGGGGAAAAGCATCAGGAAATTCAATGACTAATACAATCAACGAGGCTGGAGATCTGCCAAGGGTGTCGACAGGCAGCGAAGGCCTGGATGACATCCTGGGAGGCGGTCTTGATGCCAATCGGATGTACCTCTATGAGGGCCGGCCCGGCACCGGCAAGACGACCGTGGCGCTACAATTCCTGCTCGAGGGCGCGCGCGCGGGGGAAAGCGTGCTCTATATCTCCTTGTCGGAAACGAAGCGCGAGCTGAACGTGGTGGCGAGGCGGCACGGCTGGTCAATGGACGGCGTCGAGATTTTCGAACTGGTCCCGCCCGAGACGACGCTCGACCCGGAACGCGAGCTCACGGTCTTCCACCCCGCCGAAATGGAGCTGAGCGAGACAACCAACCTGATCTTCAAGGAGGTCGAACGCCTCAATCCCTCCCGAGTCGTGCTCGACAGCCTGTCAGAACTGCGCCTGCTTGCCCAGAATCCGTTGCGCTACAGGCGCCAGGTTCTGGCCCTGAAGCATTTCTTCACCAACCGCAATTGCACGGTCGTGCTGCTCGATGATCTGTCTTCATCCCAGGATGACCTGCAGCTCCATTCGATCGCGCATGGCGTGGTCATGCTCGAACAGCTCGCCATCGATTATGGCGCAGAGCGGCGGCGGCTTCGCGTGATCAAGATGCGCGGCATCCGGTTTCGCGGCGGCTACCACGATTTCACGATCGAAAAAGGCGGATTGCGGATCTTCCCTCGCCTGATTGCGGCCGAACATCACAAGCCTTTCTCCGGCGAGTTCACGCTAAGCGGAAATGCCGAGCTCGACCAGCTCCTGGGCGGCGGCCTCGAGCGCGGTACCAACGCCCTTCTCATCGGCGGGGCCGGCGTCGGCAAATCGTCGGTGGCGCTGACCTATGCGATCGCAGCCGCTGAACGCGGCGAGCACGCCGTGTTCTTCGCCTTCGATGAAGGCCGCGGGACGGTCGAAGCCCGAGCCCGAACGCTTGGGTTGCCGCTCGAAAAACACATCGAATCCGGACATATCCGGTTTCAACAGATCGATCCCGCCGAGCTGTCGCCGGGCGAGTTCGCCGCAAGCGTGCGGACGAGTGTCGAAGTGGACAGTGCCCGCGTCGTCATCATCGACAGTCTGAACGGGTACCTGAACGCGATGCCGGACGAGCGGTTTCTCATTTTGCAGATGCACGAGCTCCTGACCTATCTCGCGCAGCAGGGTGTGCTGACCATCCTGGTGCTCGCCCAGCATGGGCTGGTCGGTCCAATGGATACGCCCCTCGACATCAGCTATTTGAGCGATGCAGTGCTGATGCTGCGCTACTTTGAGTTCGATGGAACGGTGCGGCGCGCCCTGTCGGTCGTCAAGAAGCGCAGCGGCAATCACGAACATACCATCCGCGAATTTCGCCTCGGCAGCACCGGCATCAAGCTCGGCCCGCCGCTCAAGGACTTCAGCGGCATCTTTTCTGGCAATCCGCGTTACACCGGCGCGGCCAAGCCGGAAGGG
>Ga0209677_100606_pt1 | contig 19282 bp, 17 predicted proteins | sample AraplaCvi_mCL_r2_2_FD_184285 | JGI IMG/M metagenome (GOLD analysis project Ga0209677, IMG submission 184285) | Arabidopsis root microbial communities from North Carolina, USA - plate scrape CL_Cvi_mCL_r2 (SPAdes) (version 2) | ecosystem: Host-associated > Plants > Roots > Endosphere | place: USA... | reverse complement strand
CCGCCAGGGCCGCCAGCAGCCACATCCCTGCTCGCGGCACGCCGGGCGCGCGATGGACCACCGCCACCCACCCCATCGCAAAGCCGAGGGCGAGCGCGCCGAGCAACCAGCCCCAGTGGAACGCGATCAGAAACGCCATCGGGATCACCTTACCAGAAACTCGATACGCCGGTTCTGGGCGCGGCCGTCGCTGGTGTCGTTAGAGGCAAGCGGCTGGGTCGAACCGTGGCCGACCGCCGTGAAGCGGTCCGCCGGCAAGCCCGCCTGCACGAGATAGCCGATCACCGCCTGCGCACGCTTCTCCGACAGAGCCTGGTTTGCCGGCTCCTCGCCGGCGGCATCGGTGTGGCCGGCGACTTCGATGTTCGCTGATGGGCAGCGCATCGCGATCTCAACCAGCCGATCAAGCAGGCCAGCGGAGTCCCGATCGATATCGGCGCGGCCGGTCTCGAAGCGAATGGTGCCCTTTGCGAGCAGATCGGACAATAATTGCTGACAGACGGTCGGATCGACCGGGGCGGCCTGGGGCTTCACCGAGATCTCGGCCTTGACCTGCCAGCCCTGCGGCACATCCTTTGGCAGCGCAGTGCGGATCTGCGCGGCCGCCGCGTCGTAGAGCGCGTCGCCCGACAACTTGATCTCGCGATCGGAGACCACAAGCGTGCCGGTCGACAGCCGCGACAGCGCGCCGAGCGCCGGCACCACCGCATTGACGAAGCCCGCGGGCGCGCCGATCGAGGTCTTGAGATTGTCGACCACCTTCTCGTCGAAGAATTTGCGCGAGGAGGCGCCCGCGATCACGGCATGGATGTTGTCATCGGGCACGTTGCCGGACAGCGTCACGGTCACGGCGACCGGATCCTTGTAGGCCTGCAGGATGTAGGGCGGCGCCTGGACCTCGTTGCCGGCGACCTTGAAACCCTCCGGCAGCTTCTTCAGCGCGGCTGCGATCGCCTCGCGGCCGCCGAGCTCGCGCGCCATGCCCGACAGCGTGACGTCGCCATCCGAGATGGTGAACTTGCCGTCTTTCAGCTTGCCGATCTGACCGATCAAGAGCAGCGCGGCGTCCTCGAAATGGGCCGGTGCGCCGCGCGCGAGCGCCATCTGGTCAGCCACCTCGACACCATTGAGCGCGTTGCGCGCGGCTTCCACGAGCTTGCCCTTGACGACCGGCAAGGGCGCGTTGCCGCCGAGCGTCACCCTGACGACGTCGCGCTCGGCCGACCAAACGAACGGCTTGGCTTCCGGCGCCAGACGCGTCTCGTCGTCGACCAGCCGGACGCCGGGCACGGCGGCGACCGCACCGACCGCGGTGCTGCGGCCGGACTGCGAAAAGGCTTCGGCACGAACAGTGACGTCGCGGCCGTCGACAAGGACATTGGTCTTGTCGAGCACGGAATCCTTGAGTGCGGCAGAACTGCGGCCAGCGAGATCATTTTCCAGAGTTGCGGTGCTGCTCCAGGCGGCCAATCCCCACAACACGAGCAATGGGATGACTCCTGGCCACCATTTCCCGCTCCACCTGAAAAGTCCACGCATTCGTCATCCCGTTCGGTCAGGAAGCAGAGAGAAAACAAACCCTTGCGGGCCTGTCAAACCGGAAATGGGAGGCGCCCAGCCGGCTGCGGCCATTGGTCCGGATAACAGTTTCTTCAACGATTCCCCGGTAATCTTCTACACCCTAACCGGGCTGTCATTTCGAGATGAAGCGCTTTCGCAAGACATTTATCCGCGCCGGTCTCGACGCGCTTTATTTCAGCGGCGCGCATCTCTGGCTGCGGCCAGTCTTCTCCGGGCTGGGCGCGATCTTCACGCTGCACAACGTTCGGCCGCAGCGCGAGGACTGCTTTCAGCCCAACGCTCATCTGGAAGTGACGCCGGTCTTCCTGCGCGAGTTGCTGGCGCATCTACGCGCCCACGACATCGAGATCATCGGACTGGACGAATTGCACCGGCGGCTGACCGAGCGCGATGTTGCCCGCCGCTTCGCCTGCTTCACCTTCGACGACGGCTATCGTGACAACAGAGATTTCGCGCTTCCTGTCATGCGCGAGTTCGACGCGCCGTTCACGATCTTCGTTACCAGCGAATTTGCGCAAGGCAGCGGCAGGTTGTGGTGGATCGCACTGGAACGGGTGATCGCACGTGCCGATAGCATCGAGGTCGCGATCGGCGGCGTGGCGACGCGGCTGGGTACGGCGACGTCCACAGAGAAATGCAACGCCTTCCAGCGGCTGCACGGCTGGCTGCGCGGCCTGCCGGAACATGATCTGCGCCGCGAGATGAGCGCACTGTGCGCACGCCACGACGTCGACGAGGCTGCGATCTGCCACGACCTGTGCCTGTCGTGGGACGAACTCAGGCAGCTCCGCGAGGAGAAGCTGATCACGATCGGCGCGCATTCGCTAAGCCATTGCAATCTCGCCAGACAGAGTCAGGACATCGCGCGCAGCGAGATCGCGGACGGCCGTTCCCGGATCGAGACCGAGTTGCAGCGGCCGGTCCTGCACATGGCCTATCCGTATGGTGACCGCGCGGCCGCCGGTGCCCGCGAATTCCTACTGACCGCCGCGGCCGGCTTCAAGACCGCGGTGACCACGCGTCCCGGCATGATCTTCCCCGAGAACGCGGCGCATCCGACTGCGCTGCCGCGCGTCTCGCTCAACGGCCACTATCAGGACGCGCGCGTGCTCCCGGTCCTGACCTCGGGGGCTGCGACCGCGATGTGGAACGGTTTTCGCCGCGTCAACGCAGCGTGACACGACAGCGGAAGAGACCGCTAGCGGGCAACGGCCTTCAATCGGGACCAGGCTTCCGCATCGGGAAGGCCCAGCGCGCGGAACCGCGGCGGGTAGAGATGCGGCACCGGCGCGAACAGATTGCCGACCATGGCGATCGCATCCGACCAACTGACATCGGCCATATCATCGACCTTTTGAGTGGACCCGACCGCCGGCTTGACGAACACCAGCCGGTCGGCGCGCGGCAGCAATGTCCCCGTGGTGCCAAATGGCAAAGTGGTGACACTGAACGTCTCGCGCGACTCCTTGGCACGATAGAGCATGACGCTGGCGACAAAGACATCCCGACCTTGCTGGTCGTGATACTGATCGAGCAGTTGCTTCTGCTCATGATACTCGGCCGCCAGCTGATGCTGCAGGATCTCACGCCGGCGGGAATCGAGCCTCTTGTCCGCGACCGGTCCCTCGATCCAGCGCGCGCCGCTCCACTGCAGCAGCGAGGGCGAACAGAGATGCGGCAACTCCGCTGCGCTGCTCGCGATATCCACCAACCTGGCGACACCAGCAGGATTTTGCGTCCCGGTCAGGTAGAATACATTACGGCCCGGCACCGCGACAATCGGCGCGCCGTGAATCGGCGGCAGCGCATAATCGTGGCCGGGCCTTAGCAGCAACAGCGCCGATTGATAGTCTTCAAGATTGGCGCAGCCGAACAGCCCATCGCCGAGCGATTCGAAGACGGGCGCCGGAAGCCTTGCGCGGAAGTTTGCGATCGCGAGCCGTATCGCCTGCGCGATCGAGAGACCGGCCTCGGCGAGTTTTTCGCGTGTCATCAGCGACATGCTGTCGGGCTGATCGCGGACCGCGCAGACGACGAGATCGGCCGCGAAAGGGAGAAACGCCGTTGCGCGGCTGTCGTCGCCTGGACCTCCCGAGATCCAGTTGCGAATCATCATATTGCTGACAAGAGCCCGAGGGCGGATCCCCGGCATCAGCTCGTCCGGAAGAGTCTCGGCAGAAAACGTGTCGTGGCCGCGCGTCTCGCGCAGCGACCGCACGAACCGGGCGATCAGATCGGCGCGGCCGGCCCGATCCCGTCGCTCCCACTCGCTGAATATATTGCGTGTGAACACGGAGATCTGCGAGCCGTCGTCCCTGGCAAAGGCGAAGCTGCGCGCCTCGTGATCATAGCTCCCGGCCACCAGATTCTGCTGCTGGCACTCCGCGATGAACTCGCGCAAGAATTGCGTATAATGGTCATCGGCGGCAGCTGGCCGCAGGCGCTTCCTGATCCAATCGAACATCACATCATCCGGGTGACTTTGGGCGCATGACATATCGACGCGATCATGGCCGAAATTGCGATCACGGCCTGTCGAGAGATTTTTGATCTCGCGCGTCTCAGAGCAGCAGCAGCGCGCCGGACAGCATCAGCACCGTGAGGATGACGCGCCGGAACACGACCTCGTTGACGCGCCGGAATGCCAGGATGCCGAGCCCTGTTCCCGCTAGCAGCGCCGGAATCGACAACGCAAAGTCGAGCGCGATTTTCGCGGTCAGATCGTGCTGCATCACCATCAACGCCAGCGCGAAGATCTGCATCACCGCGATGAACGGCTGAACCATTGCACGCTGCTCGCTCTTCGGCATGCCATGCAGGTCGCACCAGATGGTCGGCAGCGCGCCCGGCATCGCGGTCAAGCCGCCGATCAGGCCGCCGCCGAAACCGACCAGCGCACCGAGGCCCTGCTTGACCTCCTGGATGACGCGCATGCCGGGCCGGAACAGCATGTAAGCCGCATAGACAGCAACGACGAGCGCAAAACCCTCGCGGAAGGCGCGCGTATCGGCCGTGTGCAGCAGCCACAGCGCAATGGGAACGCCGAGCAGGCCGCCGATCACCAGCACCAGGCTTTGCCGCCACTGGATGTTCCTGCGCATGGCCCACAGGCTGGTCGCCTGCACGCCGACGCTGCAGGACATCATCAGCGGCACGGCTTCGATCGGCTGCAGAATGTGCAGCAGAATGCCGCCGGCCACGGCCGAGAAGGCGAAGCCGGCAAGGCCGGAGACGAAGGCGCCGGAGAACACGGCTGCGCTGAGCAGCAGGAATGATCCAAGATCTGTCATGAAGAATCCGTCTGAGAGTCGCCGGGCCAAAGAAGCCCCGCGTCCGTGATGCAGCGGCGGACGCGTGATGCACGACCGCGCGGCCGTGCATCGGTGTGACGCGTCACACCGAAGGCAATCGTGTCATGACGGATGCGAGAAAGCGTCCTCCCATCGGGGGAGATCGCCAATTAGGCCGCTGGGATCAGCAAGCGCCGGGAGAACCGGGCGCCGCCAAGGCTCGCCCTTTGGAAAAACGATAGCGCTGCGCAGCCAGGAAAGAGGCTGCGCAGCGCTGGGCGATGATGGCAATAGGAATCGCGGCAACGACCGCGAGCGCAATCAGCTCTCGATCTTCACATACTCGAAGTCGCCGGGCTTGTTGTCGATGCCGACCTTCGGCGGCGCGATCCACGAGGCGAAGGCGCCGATCTCGGTGACGGGCTTCATCAGAGAGGCGATGAAGTCGCCATCGGCCTTGGACGGCAGCCAGTCGTCGCGGCGCTTGGTCCAGGTCGCGTCATCGATCAACAGACCGTCCGGCGTCGCGTGCACATCCTTGAACTCGCCGATGGCGCGGTGGAAGGCGGTGTGCGGCAAGGTCAGCTTGAAGTCGTAGCCCGCGGTCGAGATCACCTTGTTCCAACGCAGCATGCCCTTGACGCAATCCTGCGAATAATCGTCGCGCAGGCGCATGTTGAGCGCCGTCAGTGCCGGCTCGTCGACCCGCTTGATCTCGCCGTCGACCAGCTTGAGCACCGGGTAGGTCGAGTTCTTCAGCTGGTGATCATCATCGATTTGCGTCTCGTGATAACGGCCCTTGATGCCGGTGTTGAAGGCATTCGCGGCGTTGGTGGACACCTCGGAGCCGAACAGGTCGAGCGACAGCGTATAGTGCAGGTTCAGCTTCTTTTGAATCGTCGGCAGGTCGATGACCCCAAGCGCGCGCACCTTGTTGATGTCGGTGGGATCGTCGATACCGGCCTCTCGCATCGCATCGCAAGTCCGCTGGATCACGCGGGTGATGCCGGTCTCGCCGACGAACATGTGGTGCGCTTCCTCGGTCAGCATGAAGCGACAGGTGCGCGACAGCGGATCGAAGCCGGACTGCGCGAGCGAGTGCAGCTGCATCTTGCCGTCGCGGTCGGTGAAATAGGTGAACATGAAGAAGGACAGCCAGTCCGGCGTCTTCTCGTTGAAGGCGCCGAGCATCCGCGGGGAATCTTCGTCGCCGGAGCGGCGGCGCAGCAGCTCGTCGGCCTCCTCGCGACCGTCGCGGCCGAAGTACTTCTGCAGGAGATACACCATCGCCCAGAGATGGCGGCCTTCCTCGACATTGACCTGGAACAGGTTGCGCATGTCGTAGAGCGAGGGCGCGGTCTTGCCGAGGTGGCGCTGCTGCTCGACCGAGGCCGGCTCGGTGTCGCCCTGGATCACGATCAGCCGGCGCATGAGTGCGCGATATTCGCCGGGCACCTCCTGCCAGGCCGGCTCGCCATAATGCTCGCCGAACGGGATCTTGCGGTTCTCCTCCTGAGGCGCAAGCAGGATGCCCCAGCGATAGTCCGGCATCTTGACATAGTCGAACTTAGCCCAACCGCGCGGATCGACCGAATAGGCCGTGCGCAGATACACCATCGCCTGCTGGAAGCCCTCAGGCCCCATGTCGTTCCACCAGTCGACATAGCCGGGATGCCAGCCTTCAAGCGCTTTGAGAACTTGCCGGTCTTCGGCCAGATTCACGTTGTTGGGAATCTTCGTCGAGTAGTCGACATTAATGATGTTCATATTCATCGCCGTGCTCCTTGGCTGGCGAATAGGGAGCAGCGAACAGAACCATTCGCTATTCGCTACTGGCCGTTCGCCTCTTACACTCTCGTCATATCGAAGCGCGGCTTCTGGCCGGTGCCGTAGCGCTTGAGCGCGCCGTCATCGCCGACCGCATTGGGCCGCTGGAAGATCCAGTTCTGCCAGGCGGTGAGCCGCGCGAAGATCTTCGATTCCATGGTCTCGGGACCGGCGAAGCGCAGGTTCGCTTCCATGCCGGTAAGGCTGTCCGGGGAGAAGCTGGCGCGCTCCTCCAGGAACACGCGGACCTCGTCGTTCCAGTCGATGTCATCGAGCGCGAAGGTGACGAGGCCAAGCTCCTCGGCGTCCTCCGCCTCGATCGCCTCGCCGCGCTTGTCGCTGATACGGTCGAGATCGGCTGGATCGGCCTGGAAGCGGGATTGAAGCCGCGTCAGCCCGTGACTCATCGGATAGGGACCGAAATTCATCGCCGACAACGCGATCGCAGGCGCCGGGCGGTTGTCGCCCGCGATGGTGCCGATCAGCATGTAGGAACGGTCGGCGGCGAACACGAGCTCGGCGAGCGTGCCGGCAAAGCAGGAGCCCGGTTCGACCAGCGTCACCAGCGTGCGCGAGGTGACGTCGATGCGCTTCAAGACGCGCTTCCAATAATGCCTGATCTCGTTGACCAGCCAATGCGCCTTGTTGGCCTCGAGGAAAGCATCATGGCTCAGCACATGCGCGCGCTCGCCATGCGACTTGAAGACGATGAGCGCGATGTCGAGCTCGTTGATGCGCAGATGCAGGATCGCGTCGTCCAGCTCGCGCGCGGCCTGCAGCGGCCAGAAGCCCGTGCCTTGCGCGATCATGCCGTCGATGTCGGCGGGCGCGCCGGCTTCGGGCGCCGAGATCGAGATGGTCGCAATGCGCGCGGCGCGGTCGATGTCGACATTGACGAAGCCATAGCGCACGCTGCTCTCGTCGATGGTACGCGACAGCGGCGTCAGCACAACACCTTTGCCGCTCGCATTTCGCTTGGACGATGCGGCGAATTCCTTGGCGCGCTCGGCGACCCTGGCATCGACCTTGCTATTCGCTGCGATTTCGTCGACCAGGCGCCAGGCGACGGCGCGCTTGCCCTTGACGCCTTCCTCTGTCGTGCAGAACACATCGGCGCGGTCGCGGCGCACCTTGCGCTTGTCGACCACGCGCGTCAGCCCGCCGGTGCCCGGCAGCACCGCGAGCAGCGGCACCTCCGGCAGCGCCACCGAAGACGAGCCGTCATCGGCGAGGATGATGTGATCGGTCGCGAGCGCGAGCTCATAGCCGCCGCCGGCCGCGGTGCCATTCACCACGGTGATGAAACGCTGGCCGGAGTTCTCGCTGGAATCCTCGAAGCCGTTGCGGGTCTCGTTGGTGAACTTGCAGAAGTTCACCTTGTGCGCATGGGTGGCGCCGGCCAGCATGCGGATGTTGGCGCCGGCACAGAACACGCGGTTCTTGCCCGAACGGAGCACCACGACCTTCACCTGCGGATGCTCGAAGCGCAGCCGCTGCACGGCATCCGCGAGCTCGATGTCGACGCCGAGATCATAGGAATTGAGCTTGAGCTGGTAGCCCTCGAACAGGCCGCCATTCTCGTCGACGTCCATGGTCAAGGTCGCGACCTCGCCGTCCACGGCGAGCTTCCAGTGCCGATAGCGCGATGGATCGGTCTGGAAATCGATGAAGGTCTTGCCTCCCGCGAGCACGCGGTCTTCCCCGGCCATGGGCCACCCTTGAGCTTGGAGTGCTTATCGCTTTCATGCACAATAATTCATGTTTTCTGGCACGTCCATCCCAGAACACGAAAATGTGCACTTTGTTTCATATCGCTGCGGCAGCCGGCAGAACGGCTCCGGCGAAATCGACGATCATCTTGAGCGTGGCCTCCGGGGCTTCGCGATGCGGCGAATGGCCGACGCCCGGCAGCATCGTCACCTCGACCGGGCAGTAGCACTCGTCCCTGATGATCTCGACCTGACGCGCGGTGCCGTATTGGTCGGCCATGCCCTGGATCACCGCGACAGGTACGCGGATGTAGGCGAGCGCGTCCGTCATATCCCAGGCGCGAAAGGCCGGATCGAGCCAGGCGCCGTTCCAGCCATAGAAGGCGTTGTCGACATCCTTGTGCCAGCGCGCGAGCCTGGTCCTCAGCTCCGTGGTCTCAAAGGCGGTCTTGATCTCGGCGATGGACGCAACCGAGATGTCCTCGACGATGACATGCGGTGCGATCAGCACGATCCCGTTGAGGCGGTGATCCTGATGTCCGCCGGCATAGAGCGCCGCGATCGAGGCGCCGTCGGAATGACCGACCAGAAGACCGTCGCGGAAGCCGATCGCGTCGAGCAGCTTCGGCAGCACATCGCGCGCCTCGCGCTGCATGTAGTCGAACGGTCGCGGCAGGCTCACCGGTGACGATGCCCCATAGCCGGCACGCGAGTAGACGAAGACCGATGCGCCCGTGGCTTGTTGCAGCCGGTCCGGGAAATCACCCCAAAGGCCGACGCTGCCGAGCCCTTCATGCAGCATCACGATGCACGGCGCTTGGTGCGGCTGTGGGCCGATCAGGCGGTATTCGAGCTCGGCGCCGTCGATGGCGAGGAAGCCGGTGGATGAAAGGGTCATGCGGACCTCCACGCGGACGACGAGACACACACGACGCTTTCGCTCCTTGCTCCGTCGTTCCCTCCCCCCTTATGGGGGAGGGTTAGGGAGAGGGGTGAGCCACAGACATCGGTGCCCGTGGTACCCCCCTCTCTATCTCTCCCCCACAAGGGGGGAGAGAACCGAGCGGAGTTCGTGGCAGCGACTCGCCTCATGATCTCTCCTTGCTCGTCATTCCGGGGCGCTTGCGAAGCAAGCGAACCCGGAATCTCGAGCTGCGTAAAACAATCTCGAGATTCCGGATCAGCGCGATCGAGCGCGCTGTCCGGAATGACGGCTAATGGGACCCCGCCCCTTCACGCAGCTTGAAGCGCTGGATCTTGCCGGTCGCAGTCTTCGGCAACGATTCCACCACCTCGATCCAGCGCGGATATTTCCACGGCCCGATCTTCTGCTTGACGTGCTCCTTCAGCGCTTCCTGCAAATTGAGCCTGTCGGCGGCCGGGCGCAGCACCACGAAGGCTTTCGGCTTCAACAACCCCTCCGGATCGGCCTCCGGCACCACCGCTGCCTCCAGCACGGAGGGATGCGTGATCAGCGCGCTCTCGACCTCGAACGGCGACACCCAGATGCCGGACACCTTGAACATGTCGTCGGAGCGGCCGCAGATGGTGTAGCGGCCGCCGGCATCGCGGATGTATTTATCGCCGGTGCGGGTCCAGTAGCCCTCGAACGTGGCGCGGCTTTTCGAGCGCTGATTCCAATAACCATCGCCGGCGGACGGCGCATGCACCACCATCTCGCCGATCTCGCCATCGCCGACGTCCTGGCCCGCCTCGTTGACCAGCCGCACTTGATAGCCCGGCACCGGCCGCCCGGAGGAGCCGTATTTGATATCGCCGGGCGCGTTGGACAGGAAAATGTGCAACAGCTCGGTCGAGCCGACCCCGTCGAGGATGTCGACACCGAAGCGCGCGCGCCAGGCGTTGCCGACCGATTCCGGCAGCCCCTCGCCGGCGGAGGTGCAGATGCGCAGGCGCGTGCCCGCGCGTTCGTCTCTGGTCGCCTCATCATTCAGCATGGCCGCGAACAGCGTCGGCACGCCGTAGAAGATGGTCGGGTTGAAGCGGTTCAACAGCTTGAACATGATGGCCGGTGTCGGCCGCTCCGCATTGAGTACGGTCGTGGCGCCGACGGAGAGCGGAAACGTCAGCGCATTGCCAAGACCATAGGCGAAGAACAGCTTTGCCGCCGACAGGCAGACATCGTCCTCGCGAATGCCGAGCACTTGGCTAGCATAGGTCTCGGCCGTGGCGGCGAGATTGGCGTGCACATGGCGCACGCCCTTGGGCATGCCGGTCGATCCGGACGAATAGAGCCAGAAGGCCGGCTCGTCCTCATGGGTCTGCACCGTGGCGAATTGATCGCTCTCGCGTGCGAGCTCGTCCGACAGCAGCTTGTGGCCGAACGCATTCGCGCCCGCGACGACGACGCAATCCAGATCGGACATGCGCCCGACGATATCCTTCACGACGGGATAGAGCGCCTCAGAGACGAACAGCACGCGGGCGCGGCAGTCCGCCAGCACATAGGCATATTGATCCGTGGTCAGCAGCGTGTTGAGCGGCACCGGCACGATGCCGGCGCGCATCGCCCCCAGAAACACCGCGGGGAAATCCACCGTGTCGAGCATGATCATCGCCACGCGCTCCTCGCGGCGGACGCCAAGCCGGCGCAACATGTTCGCGACACGGCAGCTCCTAAGCTGAAGCGCACGATAGGTCAGCTCGGAGACCGTGTCGGTGTAGGCGAGCTTGTCGCCGCGCCCGGCCTCGACATTGCGGTCGAGCAACCATGTCACCGCATTGTAGCTCGCCACGGCTTTCCCTCTCTGGTTTTTTGAATTATAATTCATAGAAAGCCACCGCGCTCGCTTGCTGTCAATCCTCCTCGGCATTATGTTTCCGCCGTAGCTCAATTTCGATCCGGGGACATGACACACGACAGCGATGCCGCGCAGGAGGCTGCGGACCCATCCGACGCCGAGACCGGCTTTCTCGAACGGCTTGGCCAGCGCGTGCGCACCATGCGGGCGCTGCGCGGCATGTCGCGCAAGGTGCTCGCCAAGGTGTCGGGAATTTCCGAGCGCTATATCGCCCAGCTCGAAGGCGGCAAGGGCAATGTCTCGATCGTGCTGCTGCGGCGGGTGGCGAATGCGATGGGCGCGCCGCTCGAAGACATCATTCCGGGCAACGAGCAGCAGCCCGACTGGCCCGTGATCCGCGATCTCCTGCGGAAGGCAACACCTGATAAGATCGCGCAGGCCAAGGCAATCCTCTCCGATGGCGCCTCGGCGCCGCTGCGGCGCGCCTTCTCCGGGATCGCGCTGATCGGCTTGCGCGGCGCCGGCAAGTCGACGCTCGGCAAGATGCTGGCGGAGCGGATCGGCTGGAGCTTCGTCGAGCTCAACAAGGAGATCGAGCGGCAGAACGGGCTCGAGGTCGCCGAGATCATCAATCTCTACGGCCAGGAAGGCTTCCGCCGCATGGAGCAGGCGGCGCTGGCGCAGCTGCTCGCGCGCAAGGAGCTTATGGTGCTGGCGACCGGTGGCGGCATCGTCTCCGAGCCTGTCACTTACGGTCTGATCCTGAAATCCTTCTACACGATCTGGCTCAAGGCTGAGCCCGAGGAGCACATGGCGCGCGTGCGCGGGCAAGGCGACCTCCGCCCGATGGCCGACGACCGCTCGGCGATGGCCGAGCTGCGCAACATCCTGGTGAGCCGCGAGCCGCTGTATACGCGTGCCAATGCGATGGTTGATACGGCGGGACTTTCGGTCGACGCCGCCGCAGCACGGCTCGCGGACGCAGTGAAGCCGGTACTGAAGGACGACGCGAAGATTTTTGCGCGCGGCTAGCTCACACCCGCACACATCCTTGACGCGTTAACCACCAACGTCATCTTCATACCGCCACCGCTGGCGTCGCACGCTCTGATTGCCTAATAATCCGTTAACAGGAACGGAGAGTGTGTCATGCAGGACCGACGACGCATGGTCCGCAACCGCGTCTATTATGGCGGCGTGCTGGCGTTCAACGCGCGCCGGTCGACCTTCGCCTGCATCGTGCGCAGTTTCAGCGACGGCGGGGCCAGGATCGAGTTCGAGGGCACCCCGCTGCTGCCCGAAACTCTGGATTTCAGCATCGAGCGGCGCGACCTCGCCTGCCGCGCGCGGCTGGTCTGGCGCGGCCATCAGCAGGCCGGGCTCGTCTTCGACGATATGCCGCAGACTTCCGAGATCGTTTCGCTCGACCTGGCGCGCAAGCTGCGCGCGGGCGAGCGCACCAACAAGCTGCTGCGCGCCCGCCTTGATCAGCTCCTGCGATGACAGACACTTCGTTATCCGATGACACATCGCAGCCCTCGGAGACGATCATCGCCTCCGAGCCGGAAGCGACCAAGACTCCGCAGCGCGGCATATGGCGGCGCGTGTTGCGGCCACTCGCGTTCATCCTGACGGCACAATATACGATCGTGCTGCTTATCAGCTTGACGGTGGTCGGCACCGTGCGGACGCTGGTGCTGCCGCAGATTCTCGCGAGCCTGCAGGCCATCACGGCTGTGCTCAAGCACACGCCGTACTGACACGCATCATCAGAGCAGTTGCGAGCGGACGGACGTCGCGCCGTCCAGCAACAACAGCAGGAAGCGCTCGATCATCTCGTCTGTCGAGATGCGATCGACATGGGCGCCGATATTGATTGCCGCGACAATCGTATCGTCATAGCGCCGCACCGGGACCGCGATCGAGCGGAAGTGCGGCTCGGCCTCGCGATCGACCAGCGCGTAGCCGCGATCGCGGTCAGCAATGATGGCGGCAAGTAACCGCTTTTGATCAATCACCGTCTGGGGCGTCAGCGCCTCGCGTTTCGTCGCACCGAGCTTTGCCTTCAGCTCGGCATCGTCAAAACGACCGAGCAGGACCCGGCCGACGGCGGTGCAGAACGCGGGAAGCCGGTAGCCGATATCGACGCCGCCGGTGAAGATGCGGGTGGGGCTGGCGCGGGCGATGAACACGACATCGTCGCCATCGAGCACGGCGAGCGAGCTGATCTCCTGCGCCGCGACCGAGATCTCGTCGAGCACCGGCTGCAGCACGGTGACGAGCTGATCCGAGCGCAGATATGAAGCTGCCAAGGTCAGCACGTGTGGCGTCAGCCGAAACAGCTTGCCGTCGCTGTCAACAAAGCCGCGACGCTGCAGGGTGAAGAGAATGCGCCGCGCGGTCGCGCGTGGCAGCTCGGCAATCCGGGCGATGTCGCTCAACGTCATGGCGCCGCCGGCCGCGCCGAACGCCTGCAGCAGCCGCAAGCCGCGATCGAGGCTTTCGACCACATCCGTCGCCCGCTCGCTGCCGTCTTCCCGTTTCAGCTTCGGCACTGCACTGATCCTGATCTACTCTGCCGCGAAATCCGGCTTGACCACCGCTTCGAACGCTTGTCATAATTCGCCCATTCGTTCAATACGCGAACAAAACGACTCCCGGGAGATCGCGCGCCATGATGAGCCAGGAGCAGAACGACCTGATCACCCGCACCGGGCCGAACGACCCCTGCGGCAAGCTGATGCGGAAATATTGGCAGCCGGCGGCGCTGGTCGATGAATTGCAGGGCGAGCGGCCGGTGCGGCCCGTGAAACTGCTCGGCGAGAACCTCGTGCTGTTTCGCGGCGAAGAGGGCCGCTACGGCTTGATCGAGCGGCACTGCGCCCATCGCGGCGCCGACCTCGCCTTCGGCCGGTTGGAGAATGGCGGCCTACGCTGCGCCTTCCATGGCTGGCTGTTCGACGTCACCGGCCATTGCATCGAGACGCCGGCCGAGCCAAAGGGCTCAAAGCTCTGCCGGGGCATCAGGCAGGTGTCCTATCCGGTCGTCGAGAAGAGCGGCATCCTCTGGGCCTATCTCGGCGAAGGCGCTCCGCCCGCCTTTCCGGAGATCGACTGCTTCGTCGCGCCTGATAGCCACACCTTCGCGTTCAAGGGCCACATGGCCTGCAACTGGCTGCAGGCGCTGGAGGTCGGCATCGATCCGGCGCACGCCTCATACCTGCATCGCTTCTTCGAGGACGAGGACACGTCCAAGGCCTATGGCAAGCAGTTTCGCGGCGCCTCGGCCGGCAGCGACCTGCCGATGACCAAGATCCTGCGCGACTATGATCGCCCCATCATCAATGTCGAGCACACCGAATATGGCCTGCGTCTGATCGCGCTGCGCGAGATCGACGAGGCGCGCACGCATGTGCGCGTCACCAACCAGCTGTTCCCGCATGGCTTCGTGATTCCCATGAGCACGGAGATGACGATCACGCAGTGGCACGTGCCGGTCGATGACGAGAACTGCTACTGGTATGCGATCTTCACCAGCTACACGGCGCCGGTCGACAGGCAGAAAATGCGCGACCAGCGGCTCGAGCTCTATGAATTGCCGGACTACACCTCGCGCAAGAACAAGACCAACGATTACGGCTTCGATCCGCAGGAGCAGGCGACCGCGACCTATACTGGCATGGGTAACGACATCAACGTGCACGACCAGTGGGCGGTGGAGTCGATGGGGCCGATCCAGGACCGCACCAAGGAGCATCTCGGCCAGAGCGATAAGGCGATCGTGCAATATCGGCGTTTGCTCCGGCAGGAGATCGACAAGGTCGCAAGCGGCGAGTCGCCAATGCTGTTTCTCGACGAGGCGACCGCCAAGAGCATCCAGGGCCCGGCGACCATGGACGGCATCGGCCCGAGCCAGGGCTGGGAGCTCTACTGGATGGAGGTCGATGTGAATCGCCGCCGCGGCGCGCCCTGGGCCGCGCCGGTGCCGAAGGAGATCGAAGGCCGGGTGCATCATCTGACGGCGGCGGAGTGATGAGTGTTCTAGAGCCCGTCATTCCGGGGCGATGCGAAGCATCGAGCCCGGAATCTCGAGATTCCGGGTCTGGTCCTTCGGACCATCCCGGAATGACCGGCGGCGCAGTTTTGCTGCTCGTAACTCAGAGGGATTGCAGGTGACCTTCGTCGCACGCCATGGCCTGTGGTCCGATGAGCAGCAGGAGGCGGCGCGGCGGCTCGCCCGCATCGTCGAGGAGAAGAACCTTGAGGTCATCCGCCTCGCCTTCCCCGACCAGCACGGCATCCTGCGCGGCAAGACGCTGATCGCAACCGAGGCGGTGGCGTCGCTTGAGAGCGGTTGCTCCATCACCACCACCATGCTCGCCAAGGATACGTCGCATCGGACCGTCTTTCCGGTGTTCACCAAGGGCGGCGGCTTCGGCATGAGCGAGATGGAAGGCGCGGCCGACGTCGTGATGGTGCCGGATCCCCTGACGTTTCGCGTGTTGCCGTGGGCGCCGACCACCGGCTGGCTGCTGTGCGACATCCATTTTGCTGACGGAAGGCCGGTCCCGTTCGCCACGCGGCAGATCTATCGCAACGTGCTGGGTGAACTGGCGCAGCGCGGCTACGACTATGTCGCCGGCCTCGAGGTCGAGTTTCACGTCTTCAAGCTCGACGATGCCCGGATGGCGCCGGAGGATGCGGGCCAGCCCGGCCAGCCACCATCGGTCAGCCTGCTGTCGCACGGCTATCAATATCTGACCGAGCAGCGCTTCGACCAGATGGAGCCGGCATTGGAGATTTTTCGCCGCGACATCCTCGCGCTCGGCCTGCCCCTGCGCTCGGTCGAGGTCGAGTTCGGGCCGAGCCAGTGCGAGTTCACCTTCCAGCCGCGCAAGGGACTGGAGCCCGCCGACAACATGGTGCTGTTCCGTTCGGCGATCAAACAGATCGCGCGGCGCCACGGCTATCACGCCACCTTCATGTGCCGGCCGAAGCTGCCGAACGTGTTCGCCTCGGGATGGCATCTGCATCAGTCGCTGGTCGCACGGGATGGCGGCGCCAACGCCTTCATGGCGACGGAGGCTGATGAGGCGCTGTCGCCGTTCGGCCACGCCTTCCTTGCCGGTCTTTTGGCGCATGCCCGCGCCTCCACTGTGTTCACGACACCGACCATCAACGGTTACAAGCGCTACCGTTCCTATTCGCTGGCACCGGATCGCGCGATCTGGGGCCGCGACAATCGCGGCGTCATGATCCGCGTGCTCGGCGGCGCTGGCGATCCGGCGACACGGCTGGAGAACCGGATCGGCGAGCCCGCGGCCAACCCCTATCTCTACATGGCGTCGCAAATCCTCTCCGGCCTCGATGGCGTCGATCGTGCGCTCGATCCCGGCCCGTCGGCCGATGCGCCCTACGAGACCAAGGCCGCATTGCTGCCGAAGTCGCTGCGCGAAGCGGTGTTCGCGCTGTCAGACGATCCGTTCTTTCGCGAGAAGTTCGGCGCCAAGTTCGTCGATTACTACGTGCACATCAAGAACGCCGAGATCGAGCGCTTCCAGGCCGAGGTGTCGGACTGGGAGCACCGCGAATATTTCGAGATGTTTTGAGGCTCAGTTCCGATCGAAATTGATTGGCGCGAAATAGAGCGCATCGGAGCCGGATTTGGCAGCAGGGAACGGCGGAAACGGGCTGGCCCGGCGCAGGATCTCGATCGCTTCCTGGTCCAGCACGCTGTTGCCGGACGATTTCGACACGGCGATCTCGGTCACCCGTCCATCGCGATTGATCATGAACCGGATCGTTACGATCCCCCTGGCGCCATGCGCGGCTGCGGGATAGCGGATGAAACGGCGCAGATGGCCGAGAATGAGCGCGTTGTAGGCGTTCGATGCGGCCTGTGTGAACGTACCGACGCGTTCGCTCTTCGGCGGTGCTGTGGTTTCGGGCGCCGGTGGCTGCGCGTCCGGCAGAGGCTGCTCGATCTGCTTCGGCTCAGGCTTCGGCAACGCAGCTTCGGCGTTCTCGACGGCCGGCGGTGGCGGTACCTGCTGTTCGACCTTCTGCTCCTCCTGCTTTGGCGGCTCCGGTGGCGGTGCGTCGGCCTGCTGCATCTCCGGCCCGATCGGCAGGTCTTCCTGAGTCTGCGCCTGCGGCGCCGCACTCTGCACCGGCGCCAGCGAGACGGCGATTGCGGGCAAATACTCCGCAGGCGGCGGTGTCCGCCGATGCCAGACCAGCGCCGCCATAATTCCCGCATGCACGGCCAGGATCACCGCGGCCGCAAACAGCCAGCGGCCGGGCTTGCGCTGTTCCGGCAGATGTAGCGCGAATGCAGTCATGGCTTCACTCTCATGGCTTGCATCTCACGGCCTGCTTGGCGCCTCTTCGAGGCCGACCAGCGCCAGCTTCAGATAACCGGCATCACGCAGCAGGTTCATCACGCCGATCAGCGCGCCGTAGTTCAGCTCCTTGTCGCCGCGGATGAAGATGGTCTGATCCTTGCGATTGTCAGTGGCGCCGTCGAGCGCAGGACCGAGCCCCTCGCGCGGGACCACGGTCTCGCCGACCGCGATGGTCTCATCCGGCTTGATGGTCACGAACACCGGCTTGTCGGGCCGCGGCTGCTCCGGCGCGGTCGAGGCCGGCAGGTTGACGCCGATGTCGACCGTGGCGAGCGGCGCCGCCACCATGAAGATGATGAGCAATACCAGGATGACGTCGATGAACGGCGTGACGTTGATCTCGTGCTGAATCTCGAGATCCTCACCATGGCTGCGCGAGCCGAGACGGACCGCCATTCCGCTCACTCCGCCGCATGCGGCAGCATCGCCGCACGGCCGCGCCGGCCGCGACTGATCATGAGCAGGATCATCGCGGAGGCATCGCCAAGGACAGCTCGATAGCCCGATATGACGCGCGCCAGATGATTGTAGATCACCACCGCCGGGATCGCCGCCACCAGGCCGATCGCAGTGGTCAGCAGCGCCTCGGCAATGCCGGGCGCGACCACCGCAAGGTTGGTGGTGTGAGACTCCGAGATGCCGATGAAGGCGTTCATGATGCCCCATACGGTGCCGAACAGGCCGACGAACGGCGAAACGGCGCCGATTGTCGCCAGGATGTTGGTGCCGCGCGACACCTGCCGCGCCATCGCGGCCTCGACCCGCTCCAGCCGCAGCGCCACGCGCTCCTTGAAGTCGTCGTCCACGATATGGCCTGACAGCTCGGCCTCGCGCGCCGCCGACAGCACGAGCTGGGCGACGGCGTCGCTTCTGCCTTGGCAGTCGCGCGCCACCGCATCGAGGCTTGCGCCCTCGAGTGTCTTGAGCCGGCGCCGCGCGAGGCGCTGCGCGGCGCCAAGCTCGATGGTCTTGGCGAGCCACACCGTCCAGGTCAGCAGCGAGGCGAGCGCGAGCCCGACCATCACCGCCTTCACCACGATGTCGGCGCTGAGGAACATGCCCCAGGGCGACAGATTGCGCGGCAACAGCGGATTGGGATCCTGCGCCAGGGCCGGCGTTGCAGCCATGGCGAAGGTGACACCGAAGGCAAAGCAGAGCGCTACGACGGCAGGATACCTCCTGCCCTCGCGCGTCCAGGCCGGTTGCACGCTACTCTGCATGTCACCCTTTCCGCGGCCGGTCACCCGGCCGCTTTTGGTTTTGCATCTCATATCTTTTGCGAGATGCCGAAGTAGAAGCCCCGGCGTGGGCCGTACTGAGGCGCGAACACGCCGATCCCCGAACCGTCCCTGATCTGGTAGATCGAATCAAAGACATTGACGACGTCGAAGCGGAACGTGGTCGGCTTGTTCGGCGCCACCCAGTGGAAGTCGTGCGACAGGCCCAGATTGACCTGGGTGTAGGACGGCAGGTGATCCGTATTGGCGAACCCGGACCGCAGGCCGCTGCCATAGATCATCGACACGCTATATCGGGTATCGTTCCACAGATAGGATGCGCCGGCCGACGCAGTCAGAACCTGCGCGTGATCGGTGTAGATGTAGTGCGAGGCGATGAAAGCGAGCTCCTCCGGATCGAACAGATACTGGTTCGACACGACGTTGGTAGCGACCTGCTTGGCCCAGGCGACATTTCCGTACAGGCGCAGA
>Ga0209677_100605_pt1 | contig 19411 bp, 21 predicted proteins | sample AraplaCvi_mCL_r2_2_FD_184285 | JGI IMG/M metagenome (GOLD analysis project Ga0209677, IMG submission 184285) | Arabidopsis root microbial communities from North Carolina, USA - plate scrape CL_Cvi_mCL_r2 (SPAdes) (version 2) | ecosystem: Host-associated > Plants > Roots > Endosphere | place: USA... | reverse complement strand
GCCTGACATGTCCGACAGCGCACGATCGGCGAGGTCGACTGCCCCCACAGCAGCGAGTGATTCATCGATCATCTTGCGGTCGACGTGCCCAAGCGTCGGCAGACCCCACCGACCGCCGCGAACAGAGCTCGCGATAAAGTCGAACCCACGCACGCGCAAGTCCGGCGCCACCGTGCGCACCTGCGGAACGTAACCGATGAGGGCATCGCCGCGCCGCGGCGTACGACCGAACACGCGGATGCTGCCCGCGCTCGGCCGCACAAGCCCGAGGATGGCGCGCATCAATGTGGTCTTGCCAGCCCCATTAGGGCCAAGGACGCCGATGAATTCACCGCCTTTGACCGCGAGGCTGGTGTCCGCCAGAACCACATGTTCGCCGATCCGTACGGTTGCGTGGTCGATTTCGACGACGTTCATCAGGGATTTCCGGCCAGGGCATTTTCGGTCATTTCGAGCTGCCTCAGCATCCAATCTTGGTACGATAGTGCCGGCGGGATCGTCTCCGTCACGCCCACGACTGGAACATGGGACCTGTGCGCAAGATCGACCATATGCTGAACCAAATTATCAGACGCCTGCTTGTTGAAGAAAAGGACGCGCGCATCGTGTCGCTCCAAGTCCTTCTCGAAGCCAGCGACGTCGCTGACGCTTGGCTCGGTGTTGTTCATGACCGCAAGCTGAAATCTCTGATTGAGCATCGTTAGATGCAATGCGGCGGCCATGTAGCCGAAAACCGGCTCCGTCGCAGTGACTGGAGCGCCTTCATATTTGTTACGAATGGAGGCGATCTTTGCGTCCAACGGCTGGAGTGAGGCCAAAAATGATTTGAGTCGCGAATTGTAATCGTCTGCATGGGACGGGTTAGCCGCAGCCAACGCGGCGGCGACCGTTTTTGCGACCACAGGCATCAGGGCCGGATCGTACCACAGATGCGGATTGTCGCCCGCCTTCTTATTCATGAGATCGGCAGCTACAATCACAATGCGTCCAGCCTTCGGCGCGGCCTTGAGCAGCGCGGTCATCCATGGGTCGTAGTCAAGGCCGTTTTGGATCACAATTTGGGCTGCGGCCAATTTGCGAACGGTGGAGGGGGATGTCTCGAACAAATGTGGATCCTGATCGGGACTGCTCAGGATGCTGGTGACCGACACGCTGTCGCCACTGATCTGTTGCGCCACGTCGCCATAAAAGTTCTCGGCGGCGACGATGGCGATCTTCTCCTCGGCGGCACGCGCGTGCGTGAATGCGCCGAGCAGTATGAACACCGCCGCTATATCAATGCTAATCTTTCCCACGGCCTTCAGGTCTTATGGTTCGAGAATCATCCTAGATGGGAAGGCCGGCTCGAATGCTGTCTTCAGCTCCTCGGCAGTCACATCCGGGATCGACTTATGAAATCTCGCGACGCATGGCTTTTCTCGCTCGCTCAAGATCGCGACGACAGTCTCAACATCCGGACATCCCGGCTCACGACAGGAAAGTTCCGTCACGGAGACGGTCACATCCTCGGATAAGCCAAGCAGCTTTTGCGTCAGCTGCTTAAGTCGCCGAACCGCCTCGGGATAACCGGTTCTTGGGGCTCGCCGACCCAAAGCAAAAGCAGTCTTCGACACGCTCGGCCTCCGAATTTGATCCGCGATTCGCCTTGATGGACGGCATGACAGGCGGCGACGTCCCGTCATGCCGTGAACTCCCTCGCGAAAAGGGGCGCGTCCGTCAATGACTGGAGCTCTGGCAACGGTTGAAGCCGTCTCTCAGTACATCCTCCGGCAAATCGCGGCCAATGAAGACCAGACGACTGATCCGGGGCTCGTCAGGCTTCCAGGGGCGCTGATGGTCGCCTTCGAGCAACATGTGAACGCCCTGAACGACGAAGCGATCAGGATCATCTTCGAACTGGATAATGCCCTTCAGCCGTAGAATGTCAGTGCCAAATTGCTGGGCGACCTGCTGTATCCACGGCAGGAATTTCTGGGGAACGAGCGGCGTCTCAGTCGTCAATGACAGGCTCTTGACGTGGCTATCGTGCTCATGCTCGTGAACTTCATCGAGAAAGTCGGGCTCGAACTCGAGAACCCTGTTGAGATCGAACGCATTCCGATCCAGGACCTTCTCTAGATCGAGCGCACAACGTTCGGTGCGATGGATCTTGGCATAGGGATTGATTGACCGAATGCGCGCCTCGATCACTTTGATCTCTGGTTCCGAGACCAGATCGGCCTTGTTGAGCAAGACCACGTCGGCGAATGCAATCTGCTCTTGCGCTTCGTGGGCCTGGTCGATCTCTCCGAGGAGATGTTTTGCGTCGACCACCGTGACTATGGCGTCGAGCTTGGTGTTGCGGCGAACGTCGTCATCGACAAGGAACGTTTGCGCCACGGGAGCCGGATCGGCAAGCCCGGTGGTTTCGACGATGATCCCGTCGAATTTTCCACGGCGCTTCATGAGGCCTTCCAGAATCCTGATAAGATCGCCTCGAACGGTGCAGCAAATGCACCCGTTGTTCATCTCGAAGATCTCCTCGTCCGCGTTGACGATCAGGTCATTGTCGATTCCGACTTCGCCGAATTCATTCACGATCACGGCGTAGCGCTTGCCATGTGTCTCCGTCAAAATGCGGTTCAGCAAGGTCGTTTTGCCCGCACCGAGGTATCCGGTGAGAACGGTAACGGGAGTCTGTGCGACCGCATTGCTCATACGTCGTCCTTTCAGTGTGTGAGATCTGTCGAAGTCTGAATCGCGGGGGAGGGGTTGAAATTCAGGTGGGCTGCGGCGCGATCGTGAAACGTGAGCAAGAAGGCCGCGATAAGCGCAGCACCGAGGGCGCTCAGGCCAAGAACCGTCAGCACCATCTTTGCTTTTGCTCGCGCCGAAAGACCCGTGATCGTGGTGAACAGGCCTTTGACGACGGAGCCGTCGAGGTTGTGAGTGATGACAACGATCCGCGTGCGTCGATCGTCGGAGGGCCATTCCGGCAGCCGGTATTGATAGATGACATCCTGAACGCCATGGATCACCAGCGGTCGCTCAGGATCGTCCTCAAGTCCTATGAGCCCTTTCAGCCGCAGCATTTGCGGGCCGGCCGCCATGTTGAGCAGGTCGACGAAGTTTGCGAGATTGCGGGCCGAGACAGGGCGGTTCTCGACCAATGCCACGCTCTGTATGCCAGCCGCTGAATGACGGTTTGCGTCGGTGACATTGTCGTGGGGCAGGCTCTCATCAGCCAAGGCTTGCTCCAAGGCCAGCCAGCCCTCGACGTCGGACCCCAGCTCGGAAGGAACATAGCGACGAGGCGCAAAAACGGTGGCGAGCTCGAATTCGGTCCCGTGACGATCCGCTATGGTGGCGGCCGGGTTGATTTGGCGCAGTATCTGCAACAGGTCAGAGGAGGGGCCATCTGCTCCGCGCCCGGTGTTGACATCGGTCTTGGTGAGCACGATGAGGTCTGCAAAGGCGACCTGCTTCATCCATTCGAAGTGCCGCTCGATCGATCCGTGTGCCGTCGTCACGTCGACGGCGCAGACGACGCCGGACAATTGGAAATGGCTTGCCACGATCTGAGCGCGATGCCCAGCTCTCGGAACGCCGCTCACTGTGATCTGATTGATGATAGGGGCGGGGTCTGCGAGCCCGGTCGTCTCGACGATCACGCGCTTGAATGGCGGGACCGCGTTGCTGTCCAGCGCATCGTAGAGTTCAAACAGGGCGGTGTTGATATCGCTGCTCGCTCTGCAGCAGAGACAACCCGTCGTTGTCACCATCAGCTCTCGCCGGTTGACGTGAACGAGATCGTGATCAATCGAGATGTCGCCAAACTCGTTGATAATAACCGCGGTATCTGCAAACGCGGTGCTTGCCAGAAGCTCATTGAGCAATGTGGACTTTCCCGCGCCCAAAAAGCCCGTGAGAATCGTTACCGGAATGGGTTCGTCGAATTTCATCGTCGACCGGTTGCTCGATCTCGGGGTAGCTGAGTGGCACGCGCGTTCGAACGCCAGCGGGGAGAAGCCGCCTGAGTCAAAATCGCAAGAAGATCCCGCAGACAGTCCTCGTTGAGATTTCTGGTGAGGAGCGTAATGCGCGTGCGGTGATCCCCAGTCGGCCATCTGGTCAGGGTCTGCGGCGCGTTGAACATGTTCTGCTCGCCGTACAGCAGAACTGGTCCAGGCCTCCCCAGGACACTTACGATCGCTTTGAGCCGCAGGAGATCAGTCCCGGCAAAACCTGTCAGGAGTTCGAGCCACGTACATAGGTCGTCAGCAGCGATTGGGCTTTCCAGACAATGATGGTCGCTTCTGATCCGGGTGCGACGACCGGTGTCATGATGGTCTGGCCCTTGCCAGAGAGTTTTCCTGTCGCGCTGATCATGGCCGCTGGTATCTCCGTCGTTCGGGGCAGCAGAGCGTCCGGCCAAGAGCCAGCCAGGCGCATCGGTCGACAACCGCTCGCCAGCGACGTTGGTCTCACGTCTCAGGGCTCCCGTGAGCAGCGAAAGAGACGAGGGATCAGCTGTGTTTCGGTCAGGCAAATCAAACCTCACGCCAGACGCGGCATCGCCGGGGACATCGACATGAACCACACCGAACAAGTGACGACCGCCAAGCTTCGCCTTCGGATCTTGCATTCAGCCGGCCGGTGGCTTGCGCAGGCATGACTCCAACGAGCCGGCTGTTTACGATTGACGTTATGTTATAACATTACATTCAATGTAGCAACAGCCGTTTAGGTCGTCGCTGTGTGCTCTGCTCGCGCTCAGTGGCCTAGCGTTTTTGCCTTCACACAGGAGATCACACCTTCGCACGTGCTTTCAGCGCCATCTTCGCTATCTACCCGCCGGACGGTGCCGGTCCCGCAAATCTCGGCCGCTCGCGTCGTCGGCCGCTCGCGCAACCGTTCAAACATCCAGTGATGCTGAGTCGTTATTCACCGCCCGGATACGCCGGCGCATTTCGCACACTCGCCCTCCACCTCAATGAGCGGGTGGCGGGGCCTGAATCCGGCCGTTCTCGCAGCACCTCGCAAGCCGCGCGCAACCAGCTCAGAGGTCGTTTCCTGAACCGCGCCGCACTGACTGCAAACCATAAAGACGACCGTCTCTCCTTCTTCATGTCGATGATCGCAGGCGAAAAAAGCGGAGCGGGAGGCCAGCCGATGCACACAGCCCGCCTCCTGCAGGAAGTCGAGCGCGCGGTAGACCTGAACAGCCTGCATCTTCCGCGAACCGCTAAGCCTCTTGGCGATCTCATAGGCGGCCATGGGTTTCCCAGTCGTAGCCAGTAACGCCAGAACGCGTTCGCGCATCGGGGTGAACGATGTTCCTTTCGACGCCGCGTAGGAGCGGGCACGACTCTGCACCGCCTCGGTATTGACGGCATCAGAATACGCATGCGTGCAAGCTGCACCAGAATCGGGATCGCGATGCATTCACAATCTCGCCCTTGACGACGGGTCATTAAATATTCTAACGGTGAATGTTATAACATTACATCCAAGGTGTCCATGACCAAGCTTCAGATCGGGAGAGACGCCCACCTTCCCGTCTCGATCCCGTCGGAACTCCTGAATCGTGAGGAGACAGTCCTCAAGCCTTCGGCCCCGGGGGAAATCGTTTTCGGGGTCAACTTCAATACCAAGCGCCGCGAACGGATCTACGACGCAGACAAGGTATGGTCCGGAGAACATACCATCCTGGACTACACTGAGATCTGAGACGCCTGCGTCGCGCAAAGCAATTCGGAGCGCCGCAAGCCCATCCGCCGCCGGTTCAACGTACCCGCGAGTGGCCGAAAATCGGTTTTGCCGATATCAGAAGCGGCGCCAGCACCTCGGATGCTCGCCGCTCCGGCGCAGCCGTGAGCCAAGATTTCAGTTTCGAACGATCTCCACCGGCCCGTGATCGTCACAGTGGCCGTCGTGCGGATGGTGCAAGTGACCATCTACAAGATAGTCGACATGATCGCCATGCGGGACCGCTTCGTGGCCGCAACCAGGGCCATGGACATGAGCAGCATCATGTCCGGAGCAGCGACGGTCGGGCGTGCAGCGATCTGGGTTGTTGTCGCTCACCTCAATGCGATGTTCGTCCACGTGATCTGCGTGCGGATGGTGAAGATGACCATCGTGGAGATAATCCACGTGGTTGCCATGCCGAATGGCGACGTGGCCGCAATGCGGTCCATGCACGTGGTCGTGATTTGTATGATGCGGAAGATTGCAAGTGCTCATTTGATGGCCTTTCCTCGTCAGTGTTGCTCGCCAGCGTGTGCGACGGTGTTCTCGAAGAGTTTGAGGATATGGGATCCGCGATTACAGATCGCAATCTTGCCCTCGCGGCGACGCTTGACGAGATGAGCTTGCAGCAAAACCTTTCAGGTGCGCTGAAACCCTGCCTACCTGTCGTGCTCGGCCCAAACGATTTCGCCGACGTTTCGTTCCCCGCAGGCCAGAGTGGTGAGTGTCTGGAGTCGCGGGATTGACAGAGCCTTGAAGGTGGCTGCTGTCTCCTCGAGGTGCAATTGATCGATCGGTTTGATCATCTCTTCAATCGTTCGATGGAACGTTAAAATAGCGGTCGGCGCGAGGCGCGTCAGGGCGGCCGGCCGGCGGCGCAAGTTCCACCAAAACGCGCGATGGCTGCCTTCCTATAAGCGCCCGTGCCGACACGTACACGGGTGCTCGACCATGCGCGTACCAAAACCAGAATGTCTTTGGCCCGGATGCTCATTGGGCGCTGGCCAGCCCTCGCAATGAACGCGGTCGCGGCGAGCACCGGATAGAACGTTAACGCAGCTGTCAGATCTCCCATGGCCGGATGCCGCTCGCGGTGGGTGCGGCATCCCCGGCAATGATCCCCGCCAGCTTGTTGTTGCAAGGCTGATACTTCGACCGCATTGTGTTCACCGCGAAAAAGTCCGGGGAAACCGTGCCGTTGTTGACGAATTTCGGAATGCGGTGCATCGCGGACTTCGGCGAATTGGAAGCGAGCGTGAGCGACGCGCCGTTGGGCTCGACTGCGGCGACTAGATTCGTGGCCGAGCTCATGGCATTCGGATAGACCGGCGTGCAGGCGCACACCAGCTGGAAGTGATTGAGGAACGAGCCGCCGAACTCGGCCTGGAAGAAATTGTCGGCCAGGGCCTCCCAAAGCGGTCAGGCCGTACCGGTTCGGAGTTCAGTTCGATCGCCTGGTGGCAGACGTCATTTCAATGCCGGCTCTGTCTCTGTTTCGATCGAAGGCAGCGGCTCGTCATGAAGCTTGGCCTCGAACGACCGCAGCCGCTGATAGATCGAAATCAGCTCGACGATGGTGCTCCAGGCGTTCACAAGGTACTGAAACGAGGTTCTCACCTGCGTAAACGCATTCAGGATCTGATTCATCGCGCCGAGCGTGATCCTGCCTGCGACGATCGTTGGCGCGAGCAGGACGTACGGAAAGACGACGTCGGTCTGCAGATAAACGATCCTGCCGACGTTGAAGTACATGAAATTAAGATAAAGCCGGAAGTAGTTTCTGCGGATGTCTTCAAACAGGGCGCCTAGTTTCGGAGGATCAGCGCGGGCTGGATCATCTTCGCCGAACACGAGCTCCTTGCGATAGGCGGCTTCGACCCGCTGGTTGAAAAATTCGATCGCGGGGAGGCGGATGCCAATCAGCGCGAGCATGCCGGTGCCAAGCACGGACCAGATTACTGCGGCGAACACAAGAGGATACGGGATGGACCCGATCAGAGGCAATTCCGTGACGTTGCTGGACAGTTTCACCAGAACCGGCAGGAAGGCCAACAGTGTCAGCACGGCGCTGATGAGGCTGACACCGAGACCTTCCGTCGTGCTGGCAAAGCGCATCGTATCTTCCTGCACGCGTTGCGAGGCACCCTCGATGTTACGGAGTCGCGGCCAATTCGCGACGTAGAAATCGTTCATCGCGGTCCGCCAGCGGAAGATGTAGTGGCTGACGAAGAAGCGCGTCAGTACGCCGACCACAACTGCGACGAGAGCGATGCCGGCAAAGGTCGACAATTGGCTGTAGAATTGCTCGATCGTGACCGGAGCCGACTTCGACAGGGCGGCCTGGACGAGATCGTAGAACGGCCCGTACCAGCTGTTGATCGCGACGCTGACCTGGACTTGAAAATACGAGGTGAACAAAATCAGTGCGGAACCGAGGATGGACCAGGTTGCCCACGGATGCGGTGCAAACGACATCCAAACGGCAGCGAAAGCCGCGACGCACAGGGCAAAATAGAAGTCGAACCAAAGCGCCGTCGCTGACCAGAAGGTCGCGAGGCCCACTGCCTTTTCGGGCGCTTCGAACAAGTTGGCAGCAAAGCCATACCAGACGGCCATTGCCAGCGCCGTCCAGATGATCGCCGACGGAAAGAAGAGCTTGGGTCGCGGAAAAAACGAAACGAACATGTCTCTCACAAGGGTTGGAGAATTGCTGGCCTATTCTAAAGGAGACCGTGCTGCCGACGAAGTGAACAGAAGTTTTGCGTATGGGTGGACTGCTCCGGCCTTTCAATGCAGGCAGCAGGAGCACCGTCGGCCCTTGACTGCTCGTATCCACGCCGAGTTCAACGGCCGTGTTCTGCTACTTCCAACTGAACTGTGCAGATTTCATGTGCATCTCGCTTCTCAACGCGGTCGTCGGATGGACGTTGTACTCGTTAGAGCAATAGACCTCGCCGAGCAAAGCGCTCGGTGAGACAGTTCACGGTACCCTTGGCGCCAAACTGTTCGTCACGTCGTGGTTCGCGCATGGTCGCTCGTATAGCTCCACTCCCCCGCTCGGCGACCGCTCGTCCGAAGTGCGGTGTGTGAGCGACAGAGTAGTGAATACCGCTGTTCTGCCACGGGAGGGGGCCCACTGGGTTGACGAATGTTATAACACGCAGGGCATGGTGAAATCACTCAAGCTTCGGGACACCGTTCCAATATCACTAGGTGCGAACGCGAAGTAGCCCGGACAGCCGCTGACGAAGCGGTTTTGCAACTACCGGGCCAGCTGAAAGAAGCGCTCAGTTGCATATCGCCCGCCAGCCTTGTTAACGATTGCGCCTTTGCGGCGCATTCGGGAGCCGTTGTGTGGCGCCGGGACTGCCTCTAACGCTTGCTTCCCCTTCGCGGCCCATAGCTCGCGCGCATGTTCGCCCTGATCGCTTTGCAGCTTGTCGGCCATCCAGAGCAACGCGCCGAGAATGATGGCGCGGTCGTCGCCGGTCAGGCCCATGATACCGGCTTTGACGACGAGGCCGCCGAGTTCGATGAGATGCCGCGTGCGCTTGCGGCGCTCGATCTGCCACGTGCGCATGTCATGCCGCGCCCTTGCGACTTGATGCCGGTTGCGCGCCGTCCGGTTGCGCCGGAGTGCCGCCATAGTTGCGGACAGCTGTTGGCGCAGCTCGCCGCGCCCGGCTTTGAAAGAACGCGGCCCCGCGCCTGGCCCATGCCTCCCTCTTTCCGGTATCTTTTGTCTCGGCCAGCACGATCAGTGCGCCCGCCAGTTCTTCAGCGGTGAGCGTGTCAGCCCCGGTAGCAATGACCAGTTCTCCGAGCTGACGCACCTTGCGGCTCTTGAGGTCGCGCGCCTTGTCCGTAAGTGCCTTCAGTTCGACATCAAAGTCCCGTGGCTTGCGCATCGTCGTCTCCGCCAGTGTTGATGGAGAAATGATAGCTGGGTACCCGGCGGAATGCTGTAAAGTCATCAGGACGGCTTGGAACGCGTTAATCCCTCCCGAGAATTTTTCGAGGGAGGGCGCGCTTATACGTCGTGCCGACGTGCGCTTCGCCGTGTAGATGATCCGGCCGCGATGGCGATCTATCATCTTCACGTCAAGGTCATTGGCCGCAAGTCTGGGTCCAGTGCGGTGGCGTCGGCCGCCTACCGTTCGGGCTCGCGGCTGCGCGACGAGCGCTTGGACCGCAGCCACGACTTTTCTGGCAAGCGCGGCGTCATCCATTCCGAGGTGATGCTGCCGGAGAATGCGCCGCAGGCATGGAGCGACCGCGAACGGCTGTGGAACGATGTCGAGGCATTCGAGGTCCGCAAGGATGCTTAGCTTGCCCGCGAGGTCGAATTTGCCCTTCCCTGCGAGATGAGTGAGGCTCAGGGCATCGAACTGGCCCGCGACTTCGTTCGGGCCGAATTCGCCGATCGGGGCATGATCGCCGATCTCAACGTGCATTGGGACGTGACCGAGGACGGCATGCCCAAACCGCATGCCCATGTCATGCTCACCATGCGCGCGGTGGACGAGAACGGCTTTGGCCAAAAGGTGCGGGATTGGAACCGCACGGAGATGGTTGAGCGCTGGCGCGAACGCTGGGCGGAGATCGCCAATGAGCGTCTCGCCGAACTCGACATCGACGCGCGGATCGACCATCGCAGTCTGGAAGCGCAGGGTATCGCACTGGAGCCGCAGAGCCAGATCGGCGCACCCGCCAAACGCATTGAAGACCGCGGCATCGAGGGCGAAGCCAGTGAGGCCGATCGCGCCGAGATGCACCGCGAGATCGCGCGCAGCAATGGCGCGCGGATCATCGACGATCCCTCCATTGGGTTGGACGCGATCACCCGGCAACAATCGACCTTCACACAGCGCGACATGGCGAAGTTTGCGCACCGGCACAGCCACGGGATCGACCAGTTCAACCAAGTCATGGGCGCGATGCGTCGCGCACCTGGTCTGGTCGAACTCGGCAACGACGGTCGCGGCGAGGATCGCTTCACCACCCGCGAGATGATTGAGGCCGAACAGCGCCTGCACCGCGCGGCCGAACTCATGGCGGAACGGGAACGCCATGCGACGCGGGATGCAGACCGCGAGGCCGCTTTGGCGCGCGCGGAAGCCCGCGGCCTCGTCCTGTCCGGCGAACAAGCCGAGGCGCTGGCGCATATCAGCGATGGGCGCGATCTCGGCATTGTCGTCGGTCATGCCGGCACCGGCAAGAGCGCGATGCTGGGCGTGGCGCGGGAGGCCTGGGAAGCGGCGGGCTATGAGGTCCGGGGCGTGGCGCTGTCCGGTATTGCGGCGGAAAATCTCGAAAGCGGATCGGGCATTGCGTCACGCACCATCGCCAGCGTGGAGCATGGCTGGGAACAGGGCCGTGATCTGCTCAGATCGCGCGATGTGCTGGTGATCGACGAGGCCGGTATGATCGGGACGCGCCAGTTGGAGCTTGTGCTGTCCCATGCTGCCGAGGCCGGCGCCAAGGTGGTGCTGGTCGGCGATCCGCAACAACTGCAAGCCATCGAGGCCGGCGCGGCGTTCCGCTCGATCCATGAGCGTCACGGCGGGGCGGAAATCGGCGAAGTGCGCCGTCAGCGAGAGGAGTGGCAGCGCGACGCTACGCGCGATCTCGCCAGTGGCAAAACCGGTCATGCGCTTGAGGCCTATCGTTCGCGTGGCATGGTGCATGAGGCCCAGACCCGCGAGCAGGCGCGCGGCGATCTGATCGAGCGCTGGGACCGCGACCGGCAGGCGTCGCCCGACAAGAGCCGGATCATCCTCACCCACACCAATGACGAGGTTCGCGCGCTCAACGAGGCAGCCCGCGAGCGGATGCGGACCGCCGGCGATCTGGGAGATGACGTCCGCCTGACCGTCGAACGCCGCGCGCGAAACTTCGCCAGCGGGGATCGCGTCATGTTCCTGCAGAACGAGCGCGGTCTTGGCGTGAAGAACGGCACGCTCGGGACTATCGAGCAGGTCGGCAGGCAATCGATATCCGTGCGGACCGACGATGGCCGATCCGTAAAGTTCGACCTGAAAGACTACAACAAGATCGACCACGGCTATGCCGCGACGATCCACAAGGCGCAGGGCATGACGGTCGACCGCGCCCATGTGCTGGCGACGCCCGGCATGGACGCCCACAGCAGCTATGTCGCCCTGTCCAGACACCGCGAGGGCGTGGACCTGCATTATGGCCGCGATGACCTTGCCAATCAGGACCGGCTTGTCCGCATCCTGTCGCGCGACCGGTCCAAGGACATGGCCTCGGACTACGATCGCGCCGATCCGGCACGGAACTATGCCGAGCGGCGTGGGATCAGCTTCCGCGAGCGCGTGGCCGAGATCGCGCGCAAGGTCGTGCCCGAGAAGGTACGCAACGTGTTCGACAGCCTTCGCTCTCCTTCAGATGTGCCAGGTGGGGATGGCGGGCGGAAGCCGGAGCGGGAAACGCCGGAAAGGGAAAGGAGCGGTACGGAAGCCCTTCGGCGCCAGACCGAAGCGCCGGAAACGAAGCTGGCGGAAGAGGCGGAAAAGGAATTGCGTCGCGTGCGTACCCTGGCGCTCGTGCGCCATGCCCGCGCCGTGGATGCGATCTTCGAGGCGCAGGAGATGGGCGGCGCGGCCAGTCCCGAGCAGGTGAAAGAACTACAAAAGGCCCGCCGGGTCTTCGAGGAGGTGCGGCCTTATGGCTCGCGCGATGCCGAAGCCGCCTACAAGAAGAACCCGGAGCTTGCCCGCGAGGCGGCTGGCAGCCGGGTCAACCGCGCTATCCGCGCGCTCCAGCTCGAGACCGAACTGCGCATCGCCCCCAGCCGCCGCGCCGACCGCTTCGTGGAGGACTGGCAGAGGCTCGACCAGGCCAGCCTGCGCCAGTATCAGGCGGGCGATTTCTCCGGCTACAGGGCCACGCGCTCGGCGATGGGGGACATGGCAAGAAGCCTCGAACGCGATCCGCAACTCGAATCGCTCCTCGACAATCGAAAGCGGGAGCTCGGCATCGCGTTCGAGTCGGGCCGCCGGCTCGGCCTCGAACTCGCCTTCTCCCACGGCATCGACCTCGGTAGAGGCCGAGGCATCGGAATCTGATCCATCCTATTTTCCGCTGGCTCTACGCCACACTACGACGCCGTGAAAAACGCTCTTGCGCGCGCGCAACTGCTTGCTCTGTGTAGGTCAGGAGCAGTCAGCAGGAGGCAGCGCAGCCATGCGCGAACCAGACCGGATCGTCCGCCTGAAAACCGTTCTTGCCCGTACCGGCCTGTCCCGATCCACCATCTACCGCAAGATCGGCAAAGGCACATTCCCAGCCCAACTCAAGATCAGCCTCAACGGCGCAGGCTGGCGGGAATCCGACATCAACCGATGGATCGCCGATCCTGCGGCGTGGCGTCCGACATGCCTGTCCGGTTCTCACCCAAAGGGAGACTGACATGATGGACCAGCAACTCGTTGCGCGCATCAAGCGGCACAGCAAATACTGGGGCCAGACTGCACCTAATCAATGGTTCGATGTACGTGTCGTGGAGGACACAGGCTATCGCCTTAGAGGCAACAACAATAACTACCGATTGGACGACGTGATTATCGGCGTGCGCCTAGCCAATGGATGCATCGTCGATCTCGCCAACGGCAAGACTAGGACGCGGACTTATTAAGGCGCAGCCATAGCCTGATTGACGCGAATAAATGCGAGGTAGTTGGCGACGATCCTCTCGTAGCGCGTCGCCACCCGACGACATTGTTTGATCTTGTTGAAGAACCGCTCGACTTGGTTGCGAGCACGATAGGGGCTAAAGCAGATTGGATCGCTGCTATTGCTTTTCGGCGGGATGTTGGCCCACGCGCCCTTCTTCATGGCAAGCTCCCTGATCCAATCCGCGTCCTAGCCACGGTCGGCAAGCAGCATTGACCCGGATTTCAGACGAGACAGCAATTTTCCGGCGAGTCGAACGTCATGGGCCTCATCGGGGCTCAGCGCCAGCCGTACCGGCAGACCATTGCCATCGACCATCGCATGGATTTTGCTCGTCAAACCGCTGCGGGAGCGTCCTATCGATTGATGCTGATTCCTTGTGATGCAGGCTCCATGCTGATGCACGCGAACCAATGGAGGTGTCGATCATCTGGACAGCGGCATCATGGACAGTCGCAAGCGCTTCTATGATGCGGACCCAAACACCGGCCCGCCACCACTTGACGAAGCGGTTGTAGCAAGTGGTGTTTGGGCCAAACGCCGTCGACAGATCACGCCAGGGTGCTCCTGATCGGAGGACCCAGAAGGATGCCATTCAGGACCCGTCTGTCGTTGACCCGAGGAACGCCACGCGGCTTGTCAGGCAGCATCGGCTTGATGGCGATCCATTCATGGTCGGCGAGTTCGTAGCGCATGATTCGAGCCCCCAGTTCGGGAGTTTGAATCACGGCAGTCCGGCCAAACGCAACGCTCCTGGCACGCTCGTGGTACGGCGCTTACGGACAGGAGCGGACATCAACCAGCCCTCAATCTCTGCCAAATGCGTTGAAAATGGCCCAAAGCGCACGATGCTTGATGCCGATGCGGCGCGCTCGCTTCGCCCACTCAATGAGAAAATTGAGCAGCGAGGAAACTCCGCATCTCCTGGACTGATTGGGCGGCCGCGGTGGGATCATATTTGACCCAATGTCCGAGATATTCCCTGCCATCCGCGAAGGCGGGGGAAGCAAAGGCGTGGTAGGCACCGGGATAGACGATCAATTTTACGGGTGCTCCCCTGTCGGCCCGCCGCTTCATCCAACGCTCGCAGTCCGTCGCGGGCGTCCAGTCGTCGAGTTCGCCAATCATGATCAATGCAGGAACGATGAGTTCCTCGGAGGCCACGCTGCAAAGCGGGTAGTAGGCCACGGCGGCCTTGAACTTTCGATCTCGGGGGACGTCAAAGATTTCCGCCGGATGGTTCGACGCCAATTGCAGCGCAACCATTGCACCCTGCGAATATCCAACAACCGCGATACGTTGAGCATCGACGAAGGGAAGATTGGAAAGATAGGATAGCGCGCCTAAAGCATCAGCTTGGCGGGTGAGCAGCAGGCCCGACGTCGCCTGGGTGCAGCCGGTCTTGATGCCACGGGTCGCAAAGCTATCCAGCATAAGCGACACATGGCCCCGCGCGTTGTACGTTCGGGCGTTTTCTGAAAGTCCATCGCATCCGTGGAGATACACAATGGCGGAAAATGGGCCGTCGCCCTCAGGTTTCGACAGGTAACCCTCAATCGTTTCAGACGCTGCTTTCGGAGTTTCGCCACGTTCGCGCGCCAGGCGCTGCTGGAGTTGGCCGATGCGAACGGGAGCACTTTCGAACCTGACCAATTCTCCCGCCAATGTGGCGGCGCTGGTGGAAAGGTATGCAACGAACACTGCTACACCGAGACATGCTTTGGCTCGTGTATCCATTTTCCTTCTCTCCGCTTCCCGAACGGAGTCAGCGTAGCAGGCTCATGTCCGCCCACCAAACCGTAAGTCTAAAGAACTGCGCGGACACCAATGGCCAGCGTTAACGAACGAATGCCTGTCCTCATGTCGGCTGTCAGGGGCGTAGACCGGAAATGGTCGACGCGCGGCCAAATCGACGCGAATGGCCCGAAGCTGCTGATGGTCGAGGGGCAGAGCATGTCTGCTCTGCCCCGGTCATTCAGACATCAACTTGTTCGGCAATCGCGAGCGCATCGTCCACCTCGATGCCGAGATAGCGTACCGTGCTTTCGATCTTGGTGTGGCCGAGCAAGAGCTGCACTGCTCGTAAATTCCCGGTGCGCCGGTAGATCAGCGTCGCCTTGGTCCGGCGCAGGGAGTGGGTGCCATACACCCTTGGGTCAAGCCCGATGCTTGCCACCCAGACGGCAAGCAGGCGAGCATATTGGCGGGTGCTCATTGGCCGATCGCGCCCACGCGCCCAGTGAACAAATGCTCACCTGGCCTCTTGCCGACGTCCTTCAAGAAATCGTCAACGGCTTGCCGGGTTGATCCGTCAGCTCGAACTTGACCGGCCTCCTCGTTTTCTTCTGCCGGACCGTCGCACGGTCGGCCGCATAGCCATTCGGAGCGACGTCTTCGACCCTCAAGGCAACGATGTCGCAACCACGCAACTTGCTGTCGATAGCAAGATTAAAAAGGGCTAGGTCGCGGGTCCGTCTTTCGATCAGGAGCCGGGTACGGATCGACCAAACTTGGTTTGGCCGCAGCGGAGGTTTTTGGCTCCGATCAGCTTTCCCTTGTTCCAGGGTGTCCGGCGAGCTTTGGTGGAGAGGCTGTCCTCATTGGGCATGATCGTTCTCCTCGGTTTGCGAGGGTACCGAGCATGCATGATGACGCGCAGATCGTGTCCGCTTTCAGAGGCTTGCGGCCACAAGGGGGCCTGGCGACCGCCTCAGGTCCGCAGCGAATGACCCCGAGCCGACATTGGGCCGTAGCCCAATAGCGGCGCGTGCACCGTTGGTGTCATCCCGTTCCCGCGATCATGGCGACGATCCGATCGATGGTCCAAAAGGCGCCCACAGAGCTAACCACGTAAGCCAGGACCATGCGCGTAAGCTGCGGCCAATGGATCTTGAGCAGATCGAAGCAACGCACCACCAGCAGCATGACCGCCACGAAGGACAATTGGCCGGCCTCGACGCCGACATTGAACATCAACAGGGCGACGGGAATGTCCCCCTGCGGCAAGCCAAGACTGGCAAGCCCGCTGGCAAATCCGAGCCCATGCACGAGCCCGAACGCGAAGGCGACCAGCCAGGGCTGGCGCAGCGTGAGGCTCGTCTCCCCCCGCCAGGAGCGCAGCACCTCGACGCCGACGAACATGATGGAAAGTGCGATTGCGGCCTCCAGCGGAGGCCCCGGCAAATGCACATAGCCCAAGGTCGCTGCCGCCAGCGTGATGCTGTGCGCAAGGGTGAAAGCCGTGATCGTCTTCAGGAGCGTCCATAGGTCGCGCACCATCAGCATCAGGCCGAGAACGAACAGCAAGTGGTCGGTTCCGTACATGATGTGCTCGAAGCCGTGCATGAGGTAGGCGACAGCAACGGCGGCGATCCCCTGCGAGGCGGCGATCTCGACCCAGGGCTGCGACGGATGCACGAGTGTCGTCGTGTGCGTGCCGTCGAACGCCTGCATCCGCACCAGGACGTCGGTGATGGTTGCCTGTAGGCCCACGAATTCGATGCGCTTGCCGGAAAGGCCGGTCTTGCCGGCGTCGATCCATCGGCGCTCGAGCAGCATACCGGTAAATTCCTTCAACGATGGCGCCGTGATGTTGCGCGTATCGTCGGGGAATTTCAGCACCACCGGCGGCCGCATGCCGGTGCTGATCGGGGTGCGCCACAACACCTCGTAGCGGCCCGGGGCCGTCTCGTTGATCTCGAGGTAGGCCGGGCGTGAATCGTGCGCCCGCGCAACCGGGCCGTGGTCCAATACTTCCAGCAGGATCAAGAAGAAAAGCAGCAATCGAGTGAACACCGATGCTCCTGTGGTGGGCTTAGCGCGATGCCGCGGCAGCATGGGCCACGGCGCCGCCTGAGATCGCCGGGGCGGCTTACGGCAGCACGATCTGATAGCGGGCTTTCATGTGGTCGAACATCTTACGCTTGCTCTCGGCGCGTTGCTCATCGCTCCATTCGGATTTGACCCTCGCCTCTACTTCTTCGAAGGCCGGTACCCGGCCGGGTATGTTTGATTCAACCCAGACCAGATGCCAGCCCAAGCCGGACTCGATGGGCCCCTGCCACTTTCCCGGCTCCAATCCGGGCAGCGCCCGCGCAAAACTCGTCCCGAAGATATTGGCGACCTGATCGGTCGAACGTTCGGCATAGAAATCCTGGAACATGAAGGGATCGGACAGTCCTTGGATCTCCGGCGCTTCTTCCGGCTTAGCGGCAAGCTTTCGCAACGCTTCGGCGGCATCGTCGCGCACGCGGGCACCGCGTCGATCGGGCGAGAAATATAGATGGCGAAAGGTCACCAGGGTCGGCATGGCAAAGCGCTGTGTGTTCTGCGCGAACCAGCGCCTCAACTCGTCTTCTGCCGGCCCGCGCAGCGCCGATGCGTCCTCCATGACGAACTCCATCTTTTGCGCCAGGCGGCGTTTTACGATGGTGTCGTCTTTGTCGAGGCCCAGCGCCATCGCCTCGCGGAACAGCACCTCCTCACGGATCTTGCCGTCGAGGAGATTGCCCATCTCCTCTGGCGTGGGCGGGCGCTGCCACTGCGCCATCCAAGCGAGCCGGATCTGCGCGAGGTCATCAGCCGTGATCGCAATGCGATTGGAGTCTTGGCGCTGGCCGGCCCTGGGATTGAGCGCGCAGTAGACGACGAACAGCGTTGCGCCGATCAAAAGGACATGCAGCAATGGCTCGCGCAGCCATCGCTTGAGAAGCGATGGTGCCGGCTCAGAGGAATCCATGGCGGCGCTCTGCCGGTCCGCTCACGGACTCACCGCTTCAACATCATAGTTCGCATAGCCGAACTCGTTGCTTCGCGCGGCGACAAGCTTGTCGCCAAGACGATAAATCGTCACCTCGAAGGGTGTCCCCTCGATCATGGTGACGATGCGACTATCCCGGATTTCGTAATCCGCTGCGCCTAGCGAGTTGGGATGAAACACGTCGCCCATCTGCTCCGGATCAGGCATCTTGCCGTTGATGCTCGAGATCATGCGGCGGCCACCGGGCGCGTAGCTGATCTCGAACCGCTGATCGGTCACCGTGTTGTGGACCCTGAAGGTCTTGCCGACGATCAGGTCGCGCAGCTGTGAATCGTCGAGCGTCGTTGCACCTCGTTGCGTGAGATCGGCGACGGTCTGGCCGTGCGGCGCCTTGGCACGCATGTCTGCGGTGGGCGTGTACCAGATCGGGGAGGTCCAGGCGCGCTCCTGGACCGTCGCCGGCACGTTGCTTGGCGGCGCCACACCTAGAGTCTTGGCGTCGTAGGTGGTCCAGCGCGGCGTCGGGATTTGCAGCACCCGTGCATAATAAAAGGCATGCAGGCTCGGGTCGAAGTCCGGGTCCGTCCACACGGTCTCCAATTCGACGGCGCCGATCGTGTTCGTGTAGCTGGCGTTCTTGACGTCGACCGTGTTGCCGACCGGGGGCAGCGTCATATCGTTGCCGTCATAGAGAGCATTCACAATCGGAGCGCGCGCGAGCTTCCGATTGCCCGACCACGCGACGTCATAGACCTTTTCGAAGATCTGGCCACTCCTGGTCCAGCCCTTGACGATCTGGATTCGGTCCAGATTGGCCTCGTCCGGATCCTTGACGGCCCACACGAGGAATGTCGGTGCCTTGCCCTTTGGCGTCGCCAGGTCGCCGCCCATCGGCACACCATTGGCATACCCGGTCTTGACCCAGTCCTTCTGGTTCAGCACGTCGGGGCCAAAGCTCCAGCCGCCGAACAGCCGCACCATGATGCGCGGACCGCTGGTACCGAACGTCTCCTTGCGCTGCATGGCGGCAAAGATCGACTCGCGGGTATTCTGCTCCGCCCAGACGCCGCCGAGGCCCGAGACGCTGAGCAAATCCATCATCGCTCCGGCTGTCTCCTTTCCGCTCAGGCGAGCCTGCGGTGTGGCGTCGAGGAGGCCGTGGCCACCGAAATAGTTCGATTGCAAGTAGGCGACGGCGGTGTCGTGCGAGTCGCTCGCGCCAAC
>Ga0209677_100604_pt1 | contig 19413 bp, 20 predicted proteins | sample AraplaCvi_mCL_r2_2_FD_184285 | JGI IMG/M metagenome (GOLD analysis project Ga0209677, IMG submission 184285) | Arabidopsis root microbial communities from North Carolina, USA - plate scrape CL_Cvi_mCL_r2 (SPAdes) (version 2) | ecosystem: Host-associated > Plants > Roots > Endosphere | place: USA... | reverse complement strand
TCACGGTCAACATCCTCGCCCAGGATCAGCAGGAGATCAGCAATCTCTTCGCTTCTAAACAGGACAATCCCTTCTCTGCGGTCGAGCACAGAATCGGTCTGAACGGCAATCCGATCATCGTCGGGGCGGCGGCTCATCTCGAATGTTCCACCTATTACGAGGTAGATGTCGGGACGCATACGATCTTCGTCGGTCACGTGACGAGCGGAGATGTCTCGGCGGTTCCGCCGCTCGTATATCACGAAGGACAGTATAAGTCGCTTTCGCCTCGGAAGATCGAACGTGACGTGGCGCCCATGTTCGTCGACCGTTGGTCGCCTAGGGCGTTTTCACCGAGCGAGATCGATGACGAGACGCTTATTTCGCTTTTCGAAGCGGCAAGATGGGCCCCGTCGTCCATGAACGCGCAACCCTGGCGGTTCGTCTACGTCAAACGAGGGGAGCCGAATTGGCAACCTTTCCTGGATACTCTTTCGAATACAAATCGGTCGTGGTCGGCACACGCCGCCGCGCTCATCGCATTCGTATCGAAGAAGACGCTGCAGTTCGACGACAAGGAGTTTCCGTCACCGACGCACAGCTTCGACACCGGGGCAGCTTGGATGAGCTTCGCACTCCAAGCCAGTTTGTCCGATTGGTACACTCACGGCATGGCAGGGTTCAATGCCGAGCAGCTCGCGCGCGAACTCGGCGTCCCCGACGATTTCGCCATCAACGCGGTGGCGGCGATCGGCAGATTGGGCGATAGCTCATCGCTTCCAGACAATCTCAAGGCTCGCGAGGTTCCAAGCGATAGAAAGCCGCTTTCCGAGCTGGTCTTCAGTGGAACCTTCGGTGACGCATGAGCGCGGGTCCAGCTTCATCGACAGGCATCGGCTTGCGACCGGATCGCGGTGCATCGTTGCCATCGGTCGGGCTCGGTACCAGGCTTCTGACGGGCGGAAAATGCGTGGACGTTGTGCTCAAGGCCATCGAGGTCGGGTACCGATACGTGGATACGTCGCCGAGCTACGGAAACGAAGACGCCGTCGGTCGGGCGATCGCCCTTTCGGGGATCGTTCGTCAGGACATGTACGTGACCACGAAGGTGGAGCGAGACGATCTTAGACCAGAGCGCTTGCTGGCATCGGCTCGACGAAGCCTCGACGTGCTGGGCTTGGATCGGATCGATCTTCTGCTCATTCATTGGCCCAATTCCGAGGTGCCGATCACCGAAACGATTTCGGCGATGCGCGAGCTTCAACTGGCTGGCTCGGTTTCGCGCTTCGGTACGGCGAACTTCCCGGTCGCGATGCTCGACGAAGCGATTCAAGCCGCCGAAGGAGCAGGTACGAAAATCTTCGCTAACCAGATCGAGATCCATCCTTCGTTGCCCCAACGGAACCTTGTCGGAGCGTGTATCGCGCGTGCCGTGCGTCCGATCGCGTACTCTCCGATGGGGCGCGAGGATCTAGATCATCCGACCGTGCGCGTACTCTCCGATCGCCTCGGCAGAACTCCTGCTCAGATCGTACTGCGCTGGCACATTCAGAGAGGCGTCCTGCCGGTGCCAATTCCGGATACCGGCGACCCAGAGCAGATAGCTTCCCAATTCGGCCTGTTCGACTTCGAGCTATCGGCAAGCGACATGGCCGAACTGGCCGGCGTCCGTCCAGAGAAACGCTATTTCTCCCCTGCATGGGCTCCCGAGTGGGATCCGCAGGATTGAAACATCCGCCAAAGGGTAAAAATGGAGGGCTAAACATGCGTAGACGAGACTTCCTGAAGGGAATGGCCCTAAGCACTCTACCGCTGCCCGCTTTCGCGCAGGGAAAGACTTCGACGCTCAAAATCATCAAGAGCCAAAACCTCGGAAGCGTCGATCCCATTTGGACCACGGCCGCGGCTACGCAGGACTTCGGCTTCATGGTGTTCGACACAATCGTTGGCGCAGACGCCGATTTCGTGCCGAAGCCGCAGATGGCCGAAGGATGGACTATCGAAGATGGCGACAAGACTTATGTCTTCAAGCTTCGCGAGGGTCTCAAATTTCACAATGGCGAGCCGGTAAGGTCCGTCGATTGCATCGCGTCAATACGTCGGTGGTGGGCGAGAGACGTCGCAGGGCAGATGGTTGCCGGTGTGACGGATTCAATGGACGTAATCGACGATCGTACCTTCAGGATGCGGTTGAAGTCGCCGTTTCCTTTATTGCTAGACGCGCTCGGCAAGCTAAGCCCGGCGAGCTGCATCATAATGCCCGAAAGCATAGCCAAGACGGATCCGTTCAAGCAGATCCCCGAAGCGATCGGCAGCGGTCCGTTCAAGTTCCTCACCAGCGAATGGGTGCCTGGGCATAAAGCGTCCTTTGCCAAGTTCATCGACTACATTCCACGATCGGAGCCTTTCAGCGGGCTCGCGGGAAATCACGCCGCGGCCGTCGATCGCGTCGAGTGGTCGTTCATCGGCGACGCCGCAACGGCAGCGGCTGCCATGCAGTCGGGCGAGCAAGACTACTGGGACGGGTTGCCAGTCGATCTCGTGCCGCTCATGAAAGACAATCAGAATCTCGTCGTAGGGCCGAGAAATACGAGCGCCACGAATTACACGTTCGTCATGAACCATCTCCAGGCCCCGTTCAACAACCCTGCGATTCGGCAAGCGGTCGCAATGGCGGTGGATCAGAGCGAATATCTGGCAGCCGCGACGGCGGGCCTTCCCGAAAATGGCGGCGCTTGTCCGAGTTTCTATACCTGCACCTCGCCATATGCGAGTGAGGCGGGTGCCACCGTCCTGAAGGAAAGAAACATCGAAAAGGCGAAAGCGGCTTTGAAGGCCGCCGGCTATGCAGGCGAGAAGGTCGTATTCATCGGCGCGAGCGAGCCGCCGGCGCTGGCGGCCATCGCGCAGGTGTCCGACGATCTTCTTAGGCGCATGGGCTTCAACGTCGAATTCGTGACGACCGATTTCGCCGGCATGATCCAGCGCCGCGTCAACAAGGGGCCGGTCGACAAGGGCGGGTGGAGCGCGTTCAACAGCACATACGGCGGCGTGGACCTTCGCAATCCCTCGGTCAACTCCCTGCTCCGCGGAGCGGGCGAGCAGTCTTGGTTCGGTTGGCCGACCAACCCGAAACTCGAGGAACTGCGCAGCCAGTGGTTCCTGCTGACGAACGCGGAAGAGAGAGTCAAAGTTGCCCACGAGATCCAGGTCGAGGCCTTCAAGACGCTTCCTTACATTCCGATTTGCTACTCGTACCCGCCGATTGCCTACAGCAAGAAACTGACGGGCGTTACGCGACAGCCAATCAATTCGTTCTGGGGAATCGGAAAACCGTCCTGAGACGCACGACCCTCTCGCGAAAAAGCCGACGTATCAAGAAAGGTGTGTTCATGAGCGACTTCGATCTCGTTCTTACCGGGCAGGTAGTGCGAACCGACAAAGTAATAGAAAACGGTTACGTTGCCATCCGGGGTGAGACCGTCGAACTGGTGGGTAGCGGTGAGCCTCCCGCTGCGCGAGAGCGTCAGGATTTTGGCAAGTCCTACATCCTTCCGGGGGCGATCGACGCTCAAGTGCATTCGAAATCTCAGCTCGGGCAAGAAGACTTCGTCTGGTCCACCCGGGCGGCGGCGGCGGGCGGCGTCACCACGGTCGTGGATATGCCTTATGATGCCGGCTTCCTGGTGTGTACGGGCGATCGTGTCCGACAGAAGATCAAGGAGGCGGGCGAACAGTCACGCGTCGACTTCGCGCTCTACGGGACGATAGATCCCGCCGATGGGCCGAAGCATATCGCGGGGATGGTCGAGGCGGGGGTCTCCGCTTTCAAATTCTCGACCTTCAACACGGATTCCAAGCGCTTCCCCCGCATCCCGCCACAGGACCTCTATGCCTGCTTCTCGGAAATCGGCAGGTTCGGCCTGGCTGCGGGCGTTCATAACGAAAACGACGAGATGGTGAGGGCCGCGATCGCAACCGTCGAAGCGAGCGGGATTACGGATTATCGCGCGCACGCCTTATCGAGGCCACCCGTCACGGAAACGCTCGCCATGGCCGAGGTGTACGAGCTCGGTGCGCAATCGGGATGTTCGACGCATGTCGTCCACTGCTCGGTGGGGCGGGGTTACGACCTTTGCGAGGCCTATCGCCAACAAGGGTTCGATACGACTGTCGAGGCTTGCATCCATTATCTCACGCTCGACGAGGAGAACGACGTCGCGCGGCTCGGAGGAAAAGCCAAGATCAATCCTCCGATCAGACCGCGGGCGGAGGTCGAGGCGCTTTGGCGACACCTTGCCGCCGGTCACGTGACGGTGGTTTCCACCGATCACGTAAGCTGGTCGGAGAACCGAAAGGTCGATCCCGTCATGCTTAAGAACTCGTCCGGCGTGCCCGGTCTGGAAGTTCTCTATCCGCTGCTCATCAAGGGGCTGACCGAGCGTCGCCTTGACATCACGATCGCGGCGCGGCTTCTTGCCGCCAATCCAGCCAGGCTGTTCAGGTTCGGACATCGGAAGGGCGCGCTCGAGCGGGGACGAGATGCCGACGTCGTGGTGATGGCGCATGCACCCCACCGATACAACCCCGAGGAGTCCGGCCACAACTTCGTCAGCTGGAGCCCTTACGCGGGCATCGAGTTGCCCTACAGACCCGTGGCTACTTACCTACGGGGCAAGCCCATATTCGACGGCCAGGCCGTATCGGCAGAGCCTGGCACAGGGGCTTTCGTCCGGCCACCGGAGCTCAGGCCATCGCAGATGAGGGATCGGTCGGTAGCCGCCTGACCGGCGATCGATACGGTAAGGCGATCCCGGTCATCCGGGATCGCTCAGTATTGGTCGATGTCTGCCGCAACGCGAGCCAATATCTCTTTCGGCGCCCTGACAAACTCCGATCGACCGAGCGGCTCCCCGTCGCCCGGCCGGGTCGTCGCGATCATAGCGATCTTGGTCACCGTAAGATCTTCATGGACCGGATCGCAGCGATCGGCCTTAACTCCCTCGACAACCATCAGATCTTCGTGTCCGCGAAATCGCGCGGCAAGGGCCCACTCGACCTCGCGTGGATTTTCGATATCGATATCGTCGTCCACTACCGTGATGAGCTTCAATAGATTGACCTGGCCCATTGCGAGCATGGCGGCCCGTTTGCCCTCACCCAATCTTGGCTTGTTCATGGAAATGACGGCATGCAGGCGACCCATTCCGCCTTCCGTAATGAGAACCCGGCGAACGGCCGGAATCATGCGCTGGAGAGCCTGTCGCAGCGTCGCGCCGATCGCTATTCCGCCGAGCAAGCAATGCTCGCTCGCGTATCCCGGCAGGATGGCGTGGAAGATCGCGTCTTTCCTCCGCGTGACGCAGTTGATGCGACCACCCATCCCAGCGCCATAGCTCACGTAGAAACCGTGGAATTCGGATACGGGTCCTTCATCGATCTGCTCCTCCGGGTCGAGTTCGCCTTCAAGAACGATTTCCGCTTCTGCCGGAACTTCAAGGTCGACCGTCTTGCACTTGATCAGTTTGAGAGGTTCGCCAAGCATACCGCCGATATTGTCGAATTCGTCGTCGCCAAGTCCGAGGTACAACTGCGAGCCTAGAAGTACTGCTGGATGGTTTCCGATCGCGACGGCTATTGGCAGCCGCCGTCCAAGGGCCTTGGCCTTCTCTGCCAGAAGATTGAGATGGTGATTTTTTGCGATGCCGGCCATCACCTTACCGTCTCCTTCGAGCCGTAACCGCGCGATCGATACGTTGCGGCGTCCGGTTTCTGGATCTTTGGCGATGATCACGCCGGCGGTAATATACGGTGCCTTCTCGCGCTCGAACCAGGTTGGAACGGGCAGGGAAGTCAGATCGATATCGCCGGACTGAACGACCTCCTGTACCGGAGCGACGGTGCTCATCACGGGTTTGATGGGATTGGTGAGCGCGCGAATGCAGAGGTCGTCGAGCTTGCTCGGCTCGACGTTCAATCCGAGAGCGAAGCGATCTCGCTAGACGAGAAGATTTCCGACGACAGGCAAAGAACCGGTCCGCTCGAAGAGAAGGGCAGGTCCCCGATCCTTAAGGGCAAGGACCGCCCCGATCTCGAATTTGGGGTCGGCTTGCCGCTTTACGCGATGAAGCGCCCCCGCGACTTCGAGCTGCGACATGAACGCACGCATGCTTTGATCGGTCATCTATCTACACTCTTAAAGTGATTCAGTAGGTTCTGTCGGCGATGTCCAACGATCTTACGGCCTCGTAGAGCGTGGCGGTACCCATGGCGAGCGCGTCCGGATCCGCCCATTCATCAGGGCTGTGACTTTTGCCCTCGAGACACGGGATGAAGAGCATGGCGGATCGGCCGACCTTCGCCATGAAGGCGGCATCGTGGCCTGCGCCCGACGCCAATTCGACCGTGCTGTAGCCAAGCTTGGATGCGCTACGAGCCAAGACGTTCCTCAGATGGGGATCGCACCTGGTCGGATCGGTCTTCGAAACGATGGCGAAGCGATCGCGTTTCAAGCCGGACCGCTCTGCCGCGTCCAAACTGTACCGATCCAGCTGCAGGATAAAGTCGTCGATCTGGCTGCTGTCCTCGGCCCGTATGTCAAAGACCAACCGAGCTTTTCCAGGGACTACGTTTGCAGCGTTCGGCGAAATTTCGATGATTCCTGCAGTAGCCACGAAGTGGCCCCGGTTGCGGTCCGCCCGTAGTGCGGCTTGCCTTGCGACCCAGGAAACAATCTCAGCGGCAGCGACTGCCGCGTCCTTCCTCAGTTTCATCGGGGTGCCGCCGGCGTGGTCGGCCGAACCAAGAAAGACCAGTTCGATGCGCGCGATACCGACGATGCCGCTGACGATACCGAGCTCGATGCCGCCGTTCTCGAGGACCCGACCTTGCTCGATGTGGAGCTCCAGGTAGGCCGCGATCTTCAGTGGCTCGGTGCGCTCCAGGACCGTAGGCTTGCCGCCCATCCGCGCGATGGCGTCAAACAGGCGCTCGCCGCTCCCGTTCGTCCGCGACAACATTTCGTCGTTGAGAGCTCCTACCATGGCTCGGCTGCCAACGCACGAGATGCCATACTCGCTTGGCTCTTCGGCCAAGAAGTCGACGATCTCAAGCGGATGATCGAGGCGCTCTCCGGATCCGACTATCGCCCGCGCGACCTCCGTGGCCGCAATGACACCCGCCGCACCGTCGAACCGGCCGCCCGAAGGAACCGTGTCCGAATGGGAGCCGAGCAAAATGGGCGGGAGCGGGAGACGTCCGTCCAAGCGGCCGATAAGATTACCACCGGCGTCGATCCGGATGGATAGGCCCGCCTCGGTGAAGAGGTTGCCGAGCCAAGTCCTCCCCTCGGCAAAGCGAGCCGTGAACGATCGGCGGGTCCAAGGACGATCGGGTTCGGTGATGGCTGAGAGCGCCATCAGGTCGGTCCATAGACGGTCGGCGTCGATGCTCGACGCTCTCGGATCGAAGGGCATCCCCCACCTGAATACTTTGCCGGTCGGTCACGCCAATAATCGTTTCCGGAATCGGGCATCAGAAAACTTGCCACGGCCGGGATTCTGCGCGCCGCCCGTTGACAGGCCGGCGCGTCCAGAGCATTTGCAGAAGGCAAGGAGTTGTCATGTCCGGCAAGACGCGATTGATAATCGGGATAACCGGGGCGTCCGGTATCGCTTACGGCGTCCGGCTTCTGAAATCGCTGAGACAGACCCCCATCGAAACCCACCTCGTGGTTTCGCGCGCGGCGGAGATAGCCATGGCGCACGAGGGGCCCGTGAAGGTTTCGGACGTCCGGGATCTTGCCGACCGCTGGTACAAGTTCGATGATGTCGCCGCGCCCATTTCATCGGGGTCGTTCCGTACAGCCGGGATGATCATCGCGCCGTGTTCGGTCCGGACGATGTCCGAGATCGCCACCGGAGTAACGTCCTCGCTTCTGTCGCGTGCGGCAGACGTCGTGCTGAAGGAACGCCGTCGATTGACGCTGCTCGTTCGTGAGGCTCCGCTCCACACGGGACATCTGAGAACCATGACGACGCTATCCGAGCTGGGGGCAATCATCTATCCGCCGGTCCCGGCGCTTTACACGAAGCCCTCGGATATCGAAGAGATGATCGATCAAACGATCGGACGTGTGTTGGATCTCTATGACATCGACATCGGCCTCGTATCGCGGTGGAAGGACGATTAGCGCCCTCAATTGCGCTGTGTAGTCGTCAAAGCGGACGATTTGGACGAGTTTCGGCGGCGGGGCGCCAGGTCGAGGAGAAGAACTGATGGAGCGTTTCGATCTCGGCAGCCATTCCAGAAAGATTTCGACGTCTTCGGCCGAGGCACAGCGTTGGTTCGATACAGGCCTCAACTGGTGTTACGCCTTCAACAAGGCCGAGGGTGCCAAATGCTTCAAGAAGGCTCTCGAATTCGATCCACGCTGCGCAATGGCGTATTGGGGCATAGCTTATAGCAGCGGTCCGTTTTACAATTTGACATGGCGAGATCTCGGCGAGCGCGAGGCCGCCGTGGCAACCGCTACCGCCTTCAAGAGCATCGAGTTGGCGCGCGAACTATCCCCTAGCGCGACCGAGGTCGAAAACCGGCTGATCGAAGCTCAAGCGCGCCGTATTGCGAAGCCGCACGCAGTGCCTCCCGAGGAGTTCGACCGCTGGGACGACGACTACGCGGCCGAGATGCGTAGAATCCATCATGAGCATCCCGGCGATGCAGACGTCGCCGCTCTTTTCGTCGAGGCCCTCATCACCAGAACGCCACGGCGGCTTTGGGACGTTAAAACGGGACGGCCTGCAAGGAATTCCGATGTCGTCGAAGCGCTTGCCGTTTGTGAGCGCTCCATTGGACTCGTGCGAGCCGAAGGGAAGCCGCCGCATCCGGCCTTACTGCATCTGCATATCCACATCCTGGAGATGTCGAACGAGCCCGAAAGAGCAGCACGTTCCGCTGCGGAGCTCGCCTCGCTGAGCCCGGATGGAGGGCATCTGAACCATATGCCCGCCCACGTTCACATGCTGGTCGGGAACTACCAGTCCGCAAAGCTCGCGAGCGAAACGGCGATAGCAGCCAACGACAAGTTTCTCGGGTACGCGGGATTCACCACGCCCTACACGACGGCATGCGCCCACGATCTACTCCTGATGATGCATGCCTGCATGTTCCTGGGGCGATACGGAGACGCGATCAGGGCAGCCGAGAAGCTCTGCAGCATGGCGACCAAGGATGTCCTCACGATCCAGGATCGGCCCAAGTTCACCACGAGCCTGGAGGGATATAGCTCAATGCGCATTCACGTATTGGTGCGCTTCGGAAAATGGAGGGAGATCGTCGAGGAGCCCTTGCCCGACGATTCAGAGATCTATCCGGTCACAACAGCCATGCTGCACTACGCGAAGGGCGTCGCGCATGCCACGTTAAGAGACTTCGATGCCGCAGAGCGCGAACGCGCCTCCTTCATCGAGGCCGTATCGCGCATTCCCGCCGGCCGGAAGGTGTTCAACAATACTGCGGTTAGCATCCTTTCGGTGGGCGAGAAGATGCTGGACGGCGAGCTGGCGTATCACAAGGCGGACTACGCCTCGTCGTTCGCGTCGTTGAGAGAAGCCGTGTCCAGAGACGATGGCCTTGAATATGTCGAGCCCTGGGCATGGATGCATCCTCCACGGCACGCGCTAGGGGCGCTTCTGGCGGGACAAGGACACTTCGCTGAGGCGGAGTCATGCTTCCGGGAGGATCTCGGTCTGAGTCCCGGCGTCCAGAGATGCGCGCAGCACCCCAACAATATTTGGGCGCTGCAAGGCTTGGCCGAGTGCCTGGAAGCGCGCGGGGCTACGGAGGAGTTCGCGAATGTGGAACGACGGCTGATTGCGGCTAGGTCGTATGCCGATACTTCTATCACTGCCGCTTGCATGTGCCGTCCAAGCGCGTCCGCACAGCGCGGAGACGATTGCTGCCACTAGCGTAGCCAAGCTACCGGCCGAAAGCAGGAAGATGACGCCCGCGAGTGAATATGCTCGCCGTTCGGGGCCGAGAGTAGTCACGACCTTCATTTGCTCGAATCTTCGCCTCTGCGGTTAGCGCGTCCATTCTTCTCGCGGCCGGACCGTCGTCGGGAAGTTCATGCCGATAGACGACGAATTGCACGTCGATGGAATCGCACATGGGGCAGGTGGACCGCTCCGGGTCGTAGACCCAGGTGCCTTCCTTGCCGCAGGATCGGCAGTGAAACTCGGCCATGGCTATACCTTGCGTCTGGCCGACGGCGGCGGCTCAACTTCTGTCAGGCTGTCGGCTTGGCGGTCGTAACGTGCGTAATAGACTTCGGCTTGGCCGAGACGTCGACGCAGCCGGTGGACGGTCTCGAAGCCGGTTCCGTACCGGGGCAGGACGGGGGTGCCGACCGCGTGTTCGGCGCAGCGGGTCTCAAGCCAGCCCTCGTTGTTGTGCAGCCGTCCCTCGCGGCTGCAGACTTCGCAAGTACAAGCGGAGCGGGCGACAGCGAGATCGACTGCATTGTCGATCTTCGCGTTGGTTTCCTCCGAGGCTTCGGCTTCCCAATACAACCGTAATGTTCCGAACTTTTGCTTGATGCGGATGAACTCGAATTCTTCGCGATCGCCCAGGGCCATTTCGATCCGGCGGCAAAGCAGCACCAAGACTCCCTGCCAACCGCGTTCGCAATTTGGATAGCCGAGTGTGCGGTATGGCTCGTCCGTCGTCGGGCGGAACAAGCGCGGGTGCCACAGCATGAGGTGGTACCGCCAGTCCATCGTCATCTTACTCCTTTTCAGGGGGCGGAGTGAGATCAACGTCCACGAAGGCGTCGGTCGCGCTGTCATAGCGGCGGTGCAACATCCGGCGGCGGCCTCCAACCACGCGTTGGATGACCTGCATGTCGTCACTAGGCTGACTAGGAATGGGTTTTCGACCCTCGGCGTGCTTCTCGCAGCGAGTGGTGAACCAGCCTGTGCCGTGCAGCGAGCCGGGTTCGCCACAGATTTCGCAGGTGCAGGCGCTCCGGGCTTCAGCCAAGTCGATGGCCTCCTCGACTTGGGCCGCGGCCTCCTGAGACAGGTTGCCATGCCAGTAGACACGCAAGGTCGCGTACTTCTGTTTGATCTGGCTGAACTTGAAGGTGCCACCGTCGGCTCGGACGGCAGAGCGAATGCGGCCGCACAACCGATCGAGGAGGTCTTGCCATCCGGGCCCGGTGTCTGGCGCGCCCTGGGCCGCCTCCGGCATGTCGGCCGGCGGCTGGAAGAGGTCCCGGTGGCGCTCGATAAGGTCAAGCTTCCAGTTTCTACCTGGGGCCGACATCATTCACCTCGATGACAGGGTTCTAGGCAGGAGAGAACGGCAACGATTGAGCTTCTCGTCGGCTGCGCCTGCGCCGCAACGCCGTCCCTCCATTAGGCGTCGCCTGTTTCCGCGGGATCGCGAGCTCCATCGTCCGCCTGGAGATCCGAGAGCTCCAGAAGGGCGATCTCGGGCATCGCCTTACCAGCAATCGCCTGAAGATCGCCCACCATGCCCACGGTCGATTCGATGACGGCAACAATCTGCGTTTCGCGCTTAGCCCACTGGCGGCTGACGAACTTGCGCTCCTTGTCCAAATCGTCGCGCATGTCGTTGAACTTCTCAACGACGGCTTCCACGCGCTGGCGGAATCTCGTGCCCGTCAAGTACTGGTAGATCTGCTCAACTTTGGTCTTCTGCCCCTGCTGGACCAACCGCGATCCGGAGACGTCGAGAATCGACTGTCTGAGGGCGATCGCGACGGGTAATGCACAGCGGGGATGCGTCACCCATACGCCGTCGATGAGGTCGAAGTGCTCGACGGTCTTTGGAAGTGCCTGCGATACGATCAAGGCCACATCCGCTCCCGAGCGCCGCTGATCTTCCCGGAGTTTCGCCAACCAGCCGTCGCTCCAGGCCTTCGTGCGTTTGGTTTCCCACATGATGGATCCCGCTCGCTGGTCGATGGCACCGTTCACGTGCTGCACGAGATCGGCGCCCGCTTCGCCTTTGCCCACTGCTTCGATCAAATCGGTCGGGAAGCGCGTCGCAAGAAGGTTCTGAAGGTCGAGCTCCAACGCCTCGCCTTGCGACTGCTGCGAGCCTTGTTCCGCTTTTCGCTTGAGATCTTCGATGGTCCGCGCCATCGAGTCGATCGTCTGCTCTCGCTCGAGGAGCCGCAAGCGCGCAGCGTCGTCGGCTTCCTGTTTGGCCTTGGTCCGCACCTCGTCCACGGATCCCTGGACGCGGCGTTCGATCGTTAGCTCGAGTTCACGTTTGGCCTCGTCCAATTCGCGTTGCTTGCGAAGAAGCTCGGCCTGATCACGCTGCGCTTCGGCGAGCTTAGCGTCGTTGATCTGCAGCGTACGGCGAAGCTCTCCTGCCTCGGCCTCCTTGGCCCTCAGATCGGCCGCCACTGCCTCACGGGCTTTCTTTGCTTCGGCGGAGACCATCGAGGACCGCTCGCTCTCCAACCGCTTGCGGACCTGCTCATCGACTTCCTGGCGCGCCTTGGCCAAGTCGTCGCGCTCGTGGCGCAGGAGATCGAGCTTCTGCGCCACTTCGCTATCCTTGTCCGCAAGCTGCTTCTGGAATCGTTTCCGCGTCTCCTCGATCAAAGGCGCGGCCAAGGATTCCGTCAACCGGATTGGATGATTGCAGTTGGGGCATTGAAGCGTCGTATCGTGAGTGTCGGGCATGGCGGCTTTGAAGTTCATCGGAGGTCCTATTTGCGTTTGAGCATTGGTTACATCGTCTGGGCGATTCGGTCAGCCGTCACCCGGTGCGGAAACTTTCGACCTCGGTTTCCACATTTCGGACCATTGAAACCGCGCATCGTGCGGCCGCAATGGGATTTCGTCTTGTGTCGTCTTAGAGCTATCCGTCGTGGACCAAGCCGAACGTCGCGCCAGGAGCTCGCGAGATCGTGGCGTCCATGCCGGCGAAGAGCCTGAATCAAAAATCGCCCCGCCTCCACGTCGCCTGCGAGGGCGCTCCGCAGTAGGCAGGTCATCAGAAGATCCCGATCAGAGGAAGGGAAGCGACGTCGAGAGAGATGATCGATCGCGTCGGCGGTGACTCCGGAAAGTGCGCCGATCCAGTCGCGCCTGGTCAGAGAATAGCGATCCAACATCACGACCAATATTCTGAGATCGAGATCGTCGAAACTGCGCGCGCCTCGCGTCCGCCACCAGTGGAGCGGATCTGCTCCCGGTCGTTCGGACACAATTGGCTGCGGTCGACGACTGGGACCAACCGTGCGAACGGATGCGTTCGGCGGAGAGCGCGTCGCAACGATCTGCGCCGCATCTTGCTGAGGAGGATACGACTCGGGCAGCTTCAAGCTCTGAGTGTTTTTTACCTTGTGAGTCACGCGTCGACCTCAATGGTAAAGGCGGGATCGAAGACAACCCCCTCGTCGGCATAGCCTCGGGGGTTCGAAATGAGGCGTGTACGGCCGCGAACAGAGTCGATCGGATAGTGGGTATGGCCCCAAACCCAATAGGAGGGCTGGTAGCGATCTATGATGGGACCCAGATTGGATGCGTAAGCGGCGGAGAGCGTCTGCGCCCGTAGCCGCGGTGCGATTGCTTCTAGAAGCGGCGCGTGATGGGTAAGAACTATGGTCGGCCCATCATCGTAGGGGCGGGTCAATTCGGCCTCGAGGAAGGCCCTAGATCGGTTATGAAGAGCACGCGCCTGGGTAGGGCCGAACCGAAGCCAGGGATCGGATTGCCATTTGATGCGTTTGTGGTCGAGCATGCCGCCACGGGCCGTTCGCATGGCTACCGTGCGCATCTGTTCGCCGAATAAGGCGTAGTCCGTCCAAAGCGTCGCCCCGAGGATGCGAAGGCGCCCGAATGTGACAACGGTATCCTCGAGAAAGTGAACCCCCAACTCGCGGGCACAATCGCGGCCCTCGGCCAATTGGTCGAAGTAGGAGCCGCGATAGAACTCGTGATTCCCGGCGACGGTCACGATTTCTGTCGTCGGATAGGCCGCGCGCATCGATCGAATCGCGCGTTCGGGACCTTCTATGGTGTCGCCGGCGATGAGGACGAGATCGACACCATCGGCAAGCGGAGGGAAACCGTCCGCGCCCGGTCGGCGGATATGGAGATCGCTCATGATCTGGATTCGAAGCCGCATGATCACCGCCTCAGACGCGATCGATCGGCCGAGGCCTTTCGACGCGAACACCACGCCAGATAGATGTTGTGCATCCGCCAAGATGCAGAGAGTCTTGCTCGATCGATCGGCGGCAAGGGCATCTGCTGAAGACTGGTCGACAACATCATCGCGGCGCCGGCGTCCTCGAAAGCGCTGCGCAATAGCAGGGTCATCGTCAAATCGACAGAGGCTGTTATCACTCCCGGCGTCCGGAGCTCGAGAACGAGGCCGATCGATGCGGCGGCGTTGCCATCAATTGCCGCCTGCCAGTCGTCGGAAGTCGATGCCATCTGCGCGACACAAGAGAGCACTTCGTCCTGAAGCTCAGGCTCGAACGCTTCGCAAGGCAGCTTGCGCCAGTAGGTCAGCGCCCGATTCCAGTCGAACGCGCCGCGGCCGGCATATTCCTTCCACGTCATTCGCAAAACTCCATCGTTCGCGCACGGAGGCGCGTCTCGCATACAGCCTTCGGCTGGCGATCGTTTCAGTCGGTGATTTCGAGACAGCTGAGCGCCACTATTCCCGGCCAATGACGGGAGAGACTGCACTCAAGGATTGCAGTCAGTCCGGATCGACATCGCTGATGTCGAAGGGAAGCGCGAATGGTCGCGAGAACTCACACGTATTGGGCCTCTCAGCAACTTTCGCAGCGAGCGTCAAAACGCGAAGGTTGTTCTGCTCCACCAGCCACGAGAACAGCAGTCTCGAGGAATCGTCGAACGTCCGCAAAAAACAGGAACCAAGTTCCCCGCGCTGGTCCAGGGGCCGAACGCGGTCAACGAGTTCGCCCGTTTGCCGCCCCCTGACAGGAAAGTTGCCGACGCGCATAGCGCGTGGCGGCATCGTTTCTCCAATTGCAGCTTCATGCGTCGTTTCCTGCGATCAAGTCGGATGAAGGAGACGAGATCAGGATGCTGGAATATGGCAAAAATATGTCTTCGGTTACACGCTACTAGGTATGAACTCAGACGTAGCCATCCCAGCGCAAACAAACCTTCGGCGGAATGTAGGATTCGAAAATCTAGGCGCGCAGCCCGTTCAATAAGGACTCGATACGGGAAGATTGGCGAACGGCGCGAAAATCACACGGAAAACGAATCCTTGAACTGGACACCGTCGCGAAGGCCGCAGCAAATGAACTGTCGCGGCCATTCGGATGAACCAGTGCCTAAAGGCGAAATAAGACCACTTCCGTCTCCGGAGATGTTGCGGAAAGCCAGGAAGTTGGCAGGCATCGGACAGGCCGAGCTTGCGCTGCTCGCTGATGTCAGCCGCAAGACGGTAGTCACGATCGAGAGAGAGTTCGCCGAAAGGCCCGATCCCCGCCGGCGACTTGTGATCGAAAAGATACGTTCGATCCTTGAGTGCAAGTTCGGGGTCAAGTTTGATACCGAAAAGCGATCCGTGACCGGGCCGGCGCCAGAGACTTAGCATCCGAGGCTGATCTGTGTCGCTGGAGCCGTTCGGATTCCAACTCAGCCGCAATTCTTCGGTCGCGTTCACGGCGCCGATTTCTTGGATGAGCACCTGACGACGAGATGCGTCGCGCCGTTTGCCTCGACGGGCTGTTTCGAAAGTCATGAGGAACGCCGCCTGCCAATCGCGCGAGGCGTCGTCGCTCTTGTCCCAACTCCAGTTCGAGGTTGGCGATCAACGAAGATTCATGTAGCTTTATTAAATGAAGTGACAAGGCCACTTGCGGCGGATGCCGACAAAGGACAGGTTGATGGCGGTCGGCGTTCAGCTCCCCTGCGAAACCGCAATCCAGCAGCCCGTTGAGCCCGTCGCGCCAGCGCGAGACCAATACCTCGTGCTAGGTGCTACTGTGCTGGCTTCCAGCATGGCATTGATTGATGGTTCCGTCGTCAATGTTGGCCTTCCTACAATCGCTCGCAATCTCGCCGCTGAGGCGGGAACGCTGCCATGGGTAATTACCTCATATCTCATCCCTTTGAGTGCGCTCCTGTTGCTCGGTGGTGCGGCCGGGGATCGATTCGGCCGACGTCGCTTGCTAATGATGGGGGTTTCACTATTCGCGGTCGCATCTCTTGTTTGTGCATGTGCCCCCAATCTCCCGATCCTGCTGGTCGGTAGATTCGCGCAAGGAATCGGCGCCGCATTTATGATGCCGAACAGCCTCGCCGTTTTGGGGCAGACGTTTCCAGGAGGCGCCAAAGCGAGGGCCATCGGCATCTGGGCATCCGCTGGGGCGATCTCTGGCGCAATAGGCCCCGTAGCGGGAGGAACCCTCATCGATTACGGAAGCTGGAGGCTTATCTTCTTCATTAATATCCCATTGGCTGCGACTTCTCTGTTGCTTGCCTGGCGCTATGTACCGCCGGATGTCGTCGGGAAGGAACCAAGGCTCGACTTGTTGGGCGGGTCTTTAGCCACATTGGGTCTCGCCGGGCTGGCGTGGGCGCTGACGGAGTATTCGGCTAAAGGTGCGTGGACGCCGGAAGCCGCTACGGCTTTTGTGCTCGCTCTGGCTGCGCTGAGTTCGTTTCTGTTGGTTGAAAGGCGTCGGGGGCATCGAGCGATGTTGCCCCTTGATCTCCTCACCTCGAGATCGTTCATCGGGCTCACGCTATTTACTATGCTGCTTTATGGGGCTCTGGGTGCCGTTCTGGTGCTGCTACCGTACACTCTGATGCGAAGCGCGAATTTCTCCTCTGCGGCCGCAGGGGCTGCGATGCTGCCCCTCCCACTCACGCTTTCGATCGTCTCTCCGTTCATGGGGGGCATCTCAGCGCGAACGAGCTCTCGTATCGTACTCAGCATAGGTCCGCTCGTAGTCGGCTCAGGCTTCATGCTTGCGCTTCGCATCGGGCCGGATGCGAGCCTCTGGAGCGATGTCTTTCCTGCCGTTGTCGTTCTCGCGCTCGGACTTGGGTGTGCCGCGGCACCGCTCACGACAGCCGTCCTGAACTCAGTCGACGTACGGCATGCGGGTTCGGCTTCCGGGTTCAACAGTGCGGTTGCGCGAACCGGAGGTCTGATTGCGACCTCGTTGCTTGCGGGAGTCATGGCTTCGGAAGGCGCAGGCTTCGTGCGATCGTTCCATATGGCGCTTGTAATCGCCGCTTCTGCTTGCGTAGCGGCATCTCTCGCTGCCTTCACGATGGTCGAGCGCTGATCGTGGTCCCGAAGACATCGCCCCTATTAGGCACTCTCTTCTGCAAAACGCTTCATTTCCGCGACCGCTCCATCAAATCGAGCCTGGATACGAACTGCTTCGCTGACGCGCTTCTCCTCGTTCATAATCGCTTGATCGTAGACTAGAGTGTAAACGAGCGTCGACATCGTCGGGGCTCTCGATATCACGGAGACGCAGCCATGATACGCGACCGACGCCATGGGACCGCGGGTCTGTGCATAGGAGTAGCTGTGGAGGCTGCGCCCGACCATGACTTCGAGAATTGAATCGCCAATTTGCCGGACACTACCGATGTCGCCATCCCCGGCCACCAACCTGCTTGGAACGTGAAGGAAGCGGCCCGCGTCAGCATAGGATCCGATTGCGGTCCACGTGCGGTCCGCGGGCTTCCTGATATTCGTTGAGCACACAATCACTTTAAAGTCGGCGCCGCCGAGAGAAGCATCTGAGTCGTTCATTAGCGGCGCTCCTGAGGTGGCCTTTTAGAATCGCATTGTAGAGAGGAAGGCGCATCCCGATCAGTATCTAGCACTGATCGTTCCGCGTTACACGTGCGATGACGAGTCCGTGATTTTATTGATGTAAATATTGAAGTGACCTTGACTGCGGAGCTCGGTCGAATCTAAGTTCGCCACAACGGTCGACCGGTGACGATTGCGCAGATCGAATGCGTTGTGCGTCGCGGGCGGACGTCAATTTGCGCCCGCGTCCCACGGTTTGTACCGCGGGTAGACCGCCTTGGGCCAGGTGAGGCTAGGGCCGAGCGCTCAGTATCTCGCACTGCGCGATCTGTTCAGCCTTCCGTTGGAATAGAGAGTTCGGGAATGCCGCTAGTAAGAATAGATATCAGCAGCACGTCTTCGGCCGAACTGCGAAAGACGATCGGAGATGTGGTCTACGACGCGATGATATCCGTCGCCAAAGTGCCTGAGCACGACAAGTTCCAGATCGTGTCGCTCCATTCTCCGGATGAACTCGTCTTCCCCAAGGAAGGCTATCTAGGCATCGACTACACCAAGGGCATCATTTTCATTCAGGTGACGTGGAACGCGGGGCGTACGACCGAAGTCAAGAAGGCCTTCTACAGGAAAGTAGCGGACGACATACACGCGAAAACCGGAGTCCGGAAACAAGACGTATGGATAAGCCTCGTGGACGTTTCGCCGGAAAATTGGTCCTTCGGAAACGGAGACATGCAATATGCTCCGAAATGAACCTGATCGCCTGCGAATGATCGAATCCAAGATCAGCGGCTTTCTCCTTTTGCGGACAACGCCTGCAGCCGCAGCAACAGTGCAGTTGCGCTGTTGACGCGCAGGATCGGTGCAGCGTCGAATAAGTCAACCGGCGTGTAGAAAATAGCGGCCATATCACCTCTGTTGGAGGCGTGGGCGGCCCGCTCGAATGGACCGATCAAGAATCTCGCTTAACCGATAGTTTGACATAATCCGGAGCAAGTCGATGAAGGTACTGATCGTGGCGAGTAGCGCTGAAATTGGTTTCTGGCTCGCCGAATTGACCCACCCTTACTGGCATTTGTCCGAGCGGGGAGCCGAGATCGATATCGCTAGTCCGAAAGGCGGAAAGATCGCCCCCGATCCCACCAGCAATCCCTACTCGGAGAACTCGTGGGAAAAGAGCGACATCGTCTCGAAGGGGTTCTTATCCGATCGCGAGCTCGTCGCGAAGCTGGACAAAACATTGGCGCTGAAGGACGTGGACCCGACTGCGTACGATGGGATCCATATCGTAGGCGGCGGTGGCGCGGCGGTCGATCTTTACCCGAACGACGATCTCGCGAAAATTCTCGAGCATTTCTGGTCGGCGAATAAGGTAATCGGTGCCATTTGCCACGGGTCGATCGCGTTGGCGAATAACCCGAAACGGGTTTCTGGAAAGCATGCGACTGGCTTTTCACGACTTGAGGATAGCAAGGTCGAAGAGCTGTACGGCAAAGACTTCATTCCAAACTTCCCGCAGCCCATAATGGAGAAGGCGGGGATAAAGTTTGACCACGTCGAACCTTGGGGCCTTCGCGTAGTAGTGGACGGAAAGCTCGTGACCGGCCAGAATCAACAGTCGGC
>Ga0209677_100602_pt1 | contig 19450 bp, 19 predicted proteins | sample AraplaCvi_mCL_r2_2_FD_184285 | JGI IMG/M metagenome (GOLD analysis project Ga0209677, IMG submission 184285) | Arabidopsis root microbial communities from North Carolina, USA - plate scrape CL_Cvi_mCL_r2 (SPAdes) (version 2) | ecosystem: Host-associated > Plants > Roots > Endosphere | place: USA... | reverse complement strand
CTCGACCTGGTAGATGATCGGCACCTGCGGGTCGCCGGGCAGGATGAAATAGCAGTGCAGCGAGTGCGGCAGGCGTCCCTCGACGGTGCGGCAGGCCGCCACCATCGCCTGTCCGATCACCTGGCCGCCGAACACGCGTTGCCAGCTCGTCTTCGGGCTGTTGCCGCGGAACAGGTTCACCTCGAGCGGTTCGATATCGAGGATCGAGATCAGGTCGATCAGGCCCTTGGACATGCTTGGCGCCTTTATTGGCTCAAAACGGATGGAATGAGATGAGGTTCACCGCCCTGTTTGGTCCAGCTATACTGCGCCCGCAAGGGTCTCGGTAAGCCGGTTGGCATGAAGCAGGTTGGTATGGCGACACAGCGAAGCATTGTGATTGGGGGCGGCGCCTTTGCCGGGCTGGCGCTGGCGGTGGCGCTCAAACAGGGCCTCGGCGCCGAGGTCCCGGTGATCGTGGCCGATCCGGCATTGGGAACTCGTCCCAGCCGCGATCCGCGCGCCAGCGCCATCGTGGCCGCCTGCCGCAAGCTGTTCGACGTCATCGGGGTGTGGGGCGATGTCGCAGACAAGGCGCAGCCGATCCTCGACATGGTGGTCACCGATTCCAAGCTGGAAGACGCGACAAGGCCAGCCTTCCTGACCTTCACCGGCCAGGTCGAGCCGGGCGAGCCGTTCGCGCACATGGTCGAAAACCGTCTGCTGATCGATGCGCTGGTCAAGCGTGCCGAGACCGAAGGGGTTGATCTCCGCGCCACCGCGGTGACCGGCTACGACTCGAATGCCGACGGGATCGAGGTGACGCTGGCCGATGGCAGCCGGATCGATGCCAGCCTGCTGGTCGCCGCCGACGGTGCGCGCTCGCGCTTGCGTGAGCGCGCCGGCATCGTCACCCATGGCTGGGACTACAACCAGTCCGGCATCGTGGTGACCGTCGGACACGAACGCGACCATGAGGGCAGGGCGGAGGAGCATTTCCTGCCCGCAGGTCCGTTCGCCATCCTGCCTCTGAGCGGGCAGCGCTCGTCCCTGGTCTGGACCGAGCGGCGGTCTGAAGCGCAGCGGATCGTCGCCTTGAGCGCGGATGAATTCCATGCCGAGCTGGAGCGGCGCTTCGGTCTGCATCTCGGGGAGATCAAGGTGCTCGACCAGCCGCGCGCCTTTCCGCTGTCCTATTTCGTCGCGCGCTCGTTCATCGCTCAGCGTCTCGCGCTGGTCGGCGATGCCGCGCATGTCATTCATCCGATCGCGGGGCAGGGTCTCAACATGGGCCTGAAGGACGTCGCGGCGCTGGCCGAGGTGGTGGTCGATGCGGCGAGGCTCGGCACCGATCCCGGTGAGATCAACGTGCTGGAGCACTATCAGCGCTGGCGGCGCTTCGACACCATGGCGATGGGCGTTGCGACCAACTCGCTGAACTTCCTGTTCTCGAACCAGTCGACCTTGCTGCGGACCGTGCGCGATATCGGCCTCGGCCTGGTCGACCGCGCGCCGCCGCTGAAGGAGCTCTTCATCCGCCAGGCCGCAGGGCTGACCGGCGAGGTGCCGCGGCTGCTGCGCGGCGAGGCGCTGTAACTTCAGCGCGCCTCGGCGCCGATGATGAAGGCCGAGACCGCATCGATCAGGTCAGGATCGAGCGGCCGCGCCGGATCGTTATAGGACTTGAGGTCGTCATCATCGTCGATGACGTCGACCAGCACATGGTTCATGTCTGGCAGCCACAGCGTCTTGGCCGCCGGCGCTGCCGTCTCCAGAGCGATGAGATCGAGCCGTGGTAGCTGACGGTCGCGGCCGCCGCCGACGATCAAGGTCGGGATGATGATCTGCTTCAACGGATCGATCGGATCTTCGTTGAAGGCGGAAGCGATGCCGGGCTGCATCGCCGGTGCGATCGGCAGGCCCTCCGGCGGTGGATCGACGGTCTGGCCGGCCATGATGTTGTCGATCGCTCTGGCGATCGGCTCGAACTTCTGTGGTGGCAGCTTCTTCTCGAGCTGCGCCTTCAACAGATCACCCTGCTTCCGCGCGGAGGTGACGAGCAGGACCAAACGATCGACCGGCACCTTGCGCGCGGTCAGGATCGCGACCAGGCCGCCCTCGCTGTGGCCGACCAGCACGATGCGTGCGAACTTGCCGCGCAGGAAATCCACCAGCGAGACGGCGTCTTCGACGTAGTCCTTGAAGCGGAAGTCCTCTGGCTTGCCGAAGGCAGGCTTCCAGCCCTTGGCGCCGCGCTTGTCGTAGCGCAGGCTGGCAATGCCGTGCGCGGCAAGGTCGTCAGCGAGCTTCTTCAACGTCGCGGGCTTGAGCTGCGGCCCGTTGCCGTCGCGGTCGATCGAGCCGGAGCCCGCGATCAACAGCGCCACCGGCGGCCGCTCGATGTTCGGCGGCGTGGTCAGCACCGCATCGATCGGGCCGACACGGACATTGCTTTCATCGGCGAAGGCCATGACCGCCGGCGCGCAGATGAGGCCGGCAATCAGAAGCGTGCGCGACATGAGCTTCGTGAGCAAGACCTTGGCGAACATGCGTCAATCGATCTTGCGTGCTTCTTCCGGGAGCATGATCGGAATGCCGTCGCGGATCGGATAAGCGAGCTTCGCCTTGCGCGAGATCAGCTCCTGTTTTGCTGAATCATATTCCAGCGTCCCCTTGGTGATCGGGCACACCAGGATTTCCAGAAGTTTCGGATCGACGGTGTTCGCAGGGCGATCAGGTGCAGTGGTCATGCGGGACTATCTCCGGCGTCAGGCCAGCCCCTCTAACATATTCGGCAGGCGGGTGTCGCATCCCGCGTCACGGCTTGTGCAGGGCGATGCGGATCAGCTCGTCGATCACGGCCTCGTGCTGCGCCCTTGGCAGCGGCCGGTCGGAGAGCGCAAAGCCGAGAAAGGCCCAATAGAGGATCTGCGCCCGCGCCTGCGCTATCCCGGACGCCAAGCCTTCCGCTGCGATCAGGCTCGCCACATAATCGAGGCGTCGGCGGTCGATCGCCTGCACCGCGTTGCGTGCGCCGGCGTCGGTCGCAGCCCAGCTGCGCACCGCCTTTTCGAGCGCAAGCCGGCCCGAAAACGTCCGACGCAGCAGCACCGCAAGCGATGGTTCATCCGTCACGGCCGCTTCCACGCCCGTGATGACCTGCTCGGCGGCGACCTCGCGCCAATGTGCCAGGAGCTCGGTGTGGAACGCGCCGATATCGGCGAAATGCCAGTAGAAGCTGCCGCGCGAGACGCCCATCGCCTTGGCCATCGGCTCGGCCTTGAGGGCGGTGAATCCCTTCGCCGCCAGCACCTTCAGGCCCTGGTCCAGCCAGTCCTTGGCAGAGAGCTGCTCGGTCATGTCATCCCGTATGTTCGGACCAACCATACACTTGTGTATTGACGAGTGCCAGTCGGCGCGCCATCTTCCATACAGTACTGTACGGAACGGGATGGAGGACGCGATGCGGGACGTTCTGCTGCAATGCGCTGGGATCGGCGCCATCGCGGCGTCGCTGATCCACGGCGTGATCGGCGAGACCAAGGTATTCGCCCGCGCGCAGATCGAGCCGCAGCGGCTGCGCACATTGCTTCGGCTGGTCTGGCAGGCCGGGACGGTCGCCTGGATCGGCGGCGGCGTGCTGCTGCTGCTCGTGCCCTGGATGCAATCGGATCAGGCCCGCCACGCAATCATCATCACGCTCGCCTGCGTGTATGGCTTTGCCGCCACCGCCAATGCGTGGGCGACGCGTGGACGGCATTTCGGCTGGGCCGCATTCGCGGGCGTGGTGGCGCTCGCGGTGGCCGGCTATTGACGGGCAGAAGCGTCGGACGTGCCGCGCTGCTATTGCAGCGGCGGATCGCCTGACGTGCGCTTCTTGGCGAGATCCATCTCGGTCACCGCGATCAGGATCTCCGCACGCGTCTTGAGATCGGGCGCTTCCAGCATCGCCTGCTTCTCGGCCGAGCCGTAGGGCGACATCATCGCCAGCGCATTCACCAGCGCCTCGTTCGGCGCGGCCTCGATCCCCGCCCAGTCGACCTTGAGATTATTGGCCTCGAGGAAGTCGGTCAGCACCGCCAGCAGCGCCTCGCGATCGACGTCCTCCTCGCCCTTGCGCGCGGTGAAATCGTCGATGAAGGGGAAATAGTCCACTTTGCATTGCCGGTAGGGCGTCAGCACGGTCATCTCCTCGACCACCTTGAATCGCGAGATGCCGGTGAGCTCGAGGATGTAGCGGCCATCGCCGGATTCGGCGAGCTGGGTGATGCGGCCGACGCAGCCGACCTGAAACAGCGCCGGGCGCTCCTCATTTTGAGAATGCGTGACGTCCGGCTGGATCATCCCGATCAGGCGGTGGCCGTCGCGAAAGGAATCGTCGACCATGGCGAGATAGCGCGTCTCGAAGATGTTGAGCGGCATCTGGCCGCGCGGCAGCAGCAGCGCGCCCGGCAGCGGAAACACAGGGATGATCTCCGGCAGCTCGACAGGACCGCGATATTCGGCATTGATCGGCATGGGATGCCTCGTGTCCGATGGCCGCGCCCGCGGCGCTTTGTCACGAAAACAGGATCGTCGAGAGCCGCTTGCGTCCGTCGATGGTGGCCTCGTCGGCGCCGCCCCAGGCCTCGAAGAACTGCACGAGCTGCTTGCGCGCGCCGTCATCGTTCCATTTGCGATCGCGCTTGACGATCTCCAGCAACTGATCAGTGGCTTCCTGGCGCTTGCCCGCGGCGTTCAGCGCGGTGGCAAGATCGAAACGCGCCTGATGGTCGAGCGGATCGCTTGCAACCTTCTGCTCCAGCTCGCCAACAGGGCCGAGTGATTGGGCCTGCTCGGCGAGATCGATCGCGGCCTGCACCGCCGAGATTGCCGCATCGTTGCGTTTGGATTCCGGCACCATCGCGAGCGTCTGCTTGGCCTGCTCGATCGCGCCCGATGTGACATAGCATTTGGCAAGGCCGGCAAGCGCGGTGATGTTGGTGGCGTCGACCGCAAGCACCTCCGCATAGATCTGCGCCGCCGCGGCCGGATCGCCCTCCGCGAGCACGGCTTCGGCCTCCTTGAGGATTTCGGCGATGTCGGGCTCGCCCTCGCCCACCATGCCCTTGGTCAGCTTCTCGATGAAGGCCGTGACCTGGGTCTCCGGCACCGCACCCATGAAATAGTCCGCCGGCCGGCCACCAACAAAGGCAACCACCGCCGGGATCGACTGGATGCCCATCTGCCCCGGAATGGCCGGATGCTCGTCGATGTTCATCTTGACCAGCTTGACCTTGCCCTTGGCGGCGCGGACGGCCTTTTCAAGGATCGGGGTGAGCTGCTTGCAGGGACCGCACCAGGGCGCCCAGAAATCGATCAGGACCGGTTGCCGCTTGGACTCCTCGATGACGTCCTTGCCGAAGGCCTGGGTGGTGGTTTCCTTGATCAGATCCGGCGCCTGCGGCGCCGCTCCGCCGCCCTGCTCTACTATGGTCACGGGGGTCCTCGTCCAAGCTTTTGAAAATGGGCCTCAGGCGGCCTGCCGTCCGCGCTTCAATACACGGTTTTGCCTCCCTTAAGTGGCGGTCGGCTGCGAAATTTCAATCGGGTTCCCGTCGGGCTCGGCTGCAGATCGCAATCGGGGATCGGGTGGCTCGATCGCCCGCCTGGCGCTTATTCAACGTCGGTTTCACGCTCGTTGGAGACATGCCATGGCCCGAGCCTATTACAGCACCGTGTTCGCGCAGCCGGCGCAGCTCGTTTGGGAAGTCATTCGGGATTTCAATAACTATCCGGTTTGGGTGGATGGCGCGGCAAGCTGTCTGATCGAAGGCGGCAAAACCGGCGACACCGTCGGTGCGATTCGGAATGTGACCTATCGGGATCGGCAAATCCGCCAGCGGCTCCTGGCGTTGTCCGACACCGACCGGTCGCAGACTTACGCGTTCTGCGGCCCCGCATCGCTACCGGTCACCGATTTCGAGGCTACTTTGCGCGTGACGCCCGTGGTCGACGGCGATCGCGCGTTCGTCGAGTGGTGGGCGTGTTTCGATTGTGATCCGACCCAGGGCGAGGCCCTGACATCCACCTTGGGCGGCTGGTTCGGCGGCTGGCTCGAATCGTTACGTCGGACGCTGACGGCCGATCGGCTCGTGAAACCGTCGGAATCTGCCTGACCGGCCGTCTGAAGTGGCAAAACGCCAAAAATCGGAGCGATTACGACCATCCAGGACCGGAGGGTTGTCCCATCAAGTTTCGGAACCAAAAAATATTGTCCGGTTTTCGGTGTCGCAGCCCTGTTGCATTCGGCCGCCGCTTTTGGCATAGGTCTGCGCGTTGCCGGTGCGCGCTGTGCCGGAAACAGGATGCGGGTGTAGCTCAGTGGTAGAGCACGACCTTGCCAAGGTCGGGGTCGAGGGTTCGAACCCCTTCGCCCGCTCCAAAGCCCCTTCCGATCTCCAAGACATTATTCACTGACTCCGGTCCCACGCCGCAAGCGCGTCCGCAAAAGCGCGGTCGCCTGATGGACCCTTCTCGATCGCCAGGATGCCCCGCCGCTTGTTGCCATAGACGAGCGGAACGTCGAGCCACTCCCGATCCTTCAACAGCTGAAGATTGCGCTGCCGATCGGATTCGACATTGGAAAAGCCGACCAGGAAGAAATCTTCCTTCACCTTGACCGCCAGGCCCGCAATCGGTGCGCCACGGGCCTGCTCGTTCGTTTTCATCAGCATGCCCGGCACATTGTCGATGCCAGTGCCTACGAAATCTGGTGGCACGATGAAGGTCAGCTCCGCGACATGGCTCGCCGGTAACGACGAATCGCTGTTCCGGCGCAACGTCAGCACCATCTTCAAATGCCGTTCCGGAATCTCCACGTCGGCGCGCAGCGAGAGGCCGGCCTGCTGAGTGCCATTGGCCTTGACCGGCTCGATGTGCCAGACCGCCGTGCCCACATATTGCTTGCCCTTGGGATCACTCAGGTCCTCGTCGTAAAGAACGGCACGCTCCGCCATCCCCTTGACGGCTTTCGGCGCGGCCGGAAGCGCGGCGGCGGTCGGTGGCGGCGCGGTGACGAACAGGAAATGCGCATTGATCGGCGAGAACGCGACAAACGGCAGCTGTGCGCCATTGGTCTTGCGTTTCACCGCCAGTCCCGTCTCATTGAAGACGTCGAGCATACCGAGGCCCGGGCGCAGCATGGTCTCGGCGAGCGTCATCGCGAACAGGTTGTTGGCATCGGAGGTGCCGGGCACGGTCGCATCGGGCTGTGCCGGATAAGACACCAGCGTGCCTTCCGGCGCGCGCATCGCGGCGAGCCCGGGCTCGGTCAGTCCGCGACCCTGGAATGGATTATCGCGGCAGGCATCGAGTACGACCAGGTTGAGCCGCTTCGCCGATCCCTCGAGCTGATGCAGTAACAGCCCGACATGCAGCATCTGCGTGTCGACGTCGCTCTCCTTGCTCGGATCGGTGTCGACCGGCACCAGGAAATTGGAGGCACGAAGCTGGATCGCGTGCCCGGCGTAGTAGACCAGTGCTACATCGGCATCCGCGATCTGCCGGCCGAAATCCTGGATGGCGCGATCGAGGCTCGCTTTGTCGAGGTCGATCTGGGCCGCACCGCCGGCGAGCGTGAAGCCCGCGTTCTGCAGCGCCGCAGCCATCACGCGTGCGTCGCCGGCCGCGCCTTCAGGGCTCTTTGCGTGCTGATAGGTCGCGTTTCCGATCACCAACGCGACGCGCTTGTCGGCCATGGCAGGCTGCGCAGTGGCCAGCGCGATCACCAGTGCAATCGCGACCGTCAAAAGCCGATCGGCGGCCCACCACCGCCGCGTCATCCCTGCGAACACCGTCATGCGCACCAGCCCCTGCACCGAATTGCGGCGGTTTCATTGTAGGGGGCGCACAACCGCTGCGCAATTCGCTTTGCGTTCAGACGTAGACCGGCGTACGCACCCGACCGGCATCGCCAAAGACGCGGATGTAACGCGCGATCTCGGCCGGATCGCCGGTTGCCTTCTCCGGATTGTCGGAGAGCTTGACGGCCGGCCGGCCGTCGACCGAGGTGACTTTGCAGACCAGCGAGATCGGATCGAGATCGACCGAGCCGTCCGGCGAGCAGCCGACGAAATCATTGGTCAGATTGGTGCCCCAACCGAAGGAGAGCCGAACCTTGTCGCCGAAGCGATGATGGATCTGCTCGATCGATTCCACATCCATCGCGTCGGAGAATACCAGGAGCTTCTGCCGGGGATCGCGTCCCCTGGACTTCCACCAGGCGATGATCTCCTCGCCGGCTTCGATCGGCGGCGCGCTGTCGGGACGGAAGCCGGTCCAGTCGGCGACCCAGTCCGGCGCATCGCGCAAAAATGCCTTGGTGCCGAAGGCATCGGGCAGCGCGATCAGGAGATTGCCGGCATAGGTCTGCCGCCATTGGTCAAGGATCCGATAGGGCGCAAAGCGCAGCTCGTCGTCATCCTTGGCGAGCGCGGCGGCGACCATCGGCAGCTCATGTGCGTTGGTGCCGATCGCTTCGAGATCGTTATCCATCGCGAGCAGCACATTGGACGTGCCGGTGAAGGACGGCCCGAGCCCTTCCTTCACCGCTTCGACGCACCAGCGCTGCCACAGGAAGCCGTGGCGGCGGCGGGTGCCGAAATCGGACAGGCGCAGGCCGTCGAGCTTGCGCAGGCGCTCGACCTTGGCCCACAGCTTGGCCTTGGCGCGGGCGAACAGCACGTCGAGCGCGAACCGCCCCTGCCCCTTCATGGCCTGGCGTGAGCGCAACTCGTTGACGATCGCCAGTGCCGGAATCTCCCACATCGTGGTGTGGGTCCACGGCCCATGGAAGTGCAGCTCGTACTGGCCGTCCGCCTTGCGCAGCTCGTATTCGGGGAGCCGGAAGTTGCCGAGCCAGGCGATGAAGTCGGGCGCGAACATGTGGGTCTTGCCGTAGAAGGTATTGCCGGCCAGCCAGATCAGCTCCTTCTTGGTGAAGCGGATGGTGCGGGCATGGTCGAGCTGGGCGCGCAGCTCGCCTTCGTCGATGATGTCGCCAAGCCGCACCCGCTTGGTGCGGTTGATGACTGAAAAGGTCACCTGCTGATCCGGGTAAAACTCCCGAATCATCTGCATCATCAACAGTTTGTAAAAATCGGTATCGAGCAGGCTCCGCACGATCGGATCGAGCCGCCAACCGTGATTATAGGTTCTGCTCGCAATGTCTGTAATCGTCATATCGGCTTTTTACAGCGCTCGCCGAACGGCAACCAGTGGGATTTCCCGTGCAGGGGCTTTGCGCTAGCGCGAGAGCGCAGGGATGCCCGGGTCGAAGCCGAGCGTAGCCTCCACCCATTTCGCGATCCGCAGAAGGCGGACGTCATCACGATACCGGCCCGCGATCTGCACACCCAGCGGCAATCCGTTCCTGCCGAAGCCCGCTGGCACCGTCACCGCGGGTGCGCCGAGGAAGGTCCAGGGCGCGCAATATTCGGCATCGCCGGTTGATGCGAGCCCGTGTGGCGCTTCGCCGAAGGCCGGCAAGGTGAGCACTGCGTCGAAGCCGTCGAGCTCGGCATTCAATGCGGCGCGCCGCATCTCCTGCGCGGCCTTGGCGGCGAGATACTCCATCGCCGACTTGGTCTTGCCGGTTTCGACATGCCCCTTCATGACGTCGCTGACGCGATCCGGGAAACGCGCAATCAGGTCGGAGAAGATCACGGTCGCCTCGCTGAGCATGATCGTGTTGATCGCACTCCAATTGATCGCGTCCAGCGCGGCCAGCTCGATGTCCTCGACATCAGCGCCGGCGCTGCGCAGTGTTGCGATCGTGGCCTCGAACAGCTGCTTCTGCTCGGGCTCGGCGCGCTCATATTTCTTGAAGCGCACGATGGCGAGCCGTGGCTTGTCGAGCGGCACGACGCCGGTGCCGATATCAACCGTGAAGGCCGGCAACGGCCGGCCGTGAAGGTCGCCATCATTGCTGCCGGCAAGCAACGAAAGCGCCAGCGCAACATCGTCGATGCGGCGGGCGAAGAAGCCGACGTGGTCGAGCGAGAAGCTCAAGGGGTGGACGCCGACGCGCGGGATGGCGCCGAAGCTCGGCTTGAGGCCGACCACGCCGTTGAATGCCGCGGGACGGATGACCGAGCCGAGCGTCTGCGTGCCCAGCGCCAGCGGCACCAGGCCGGCCGCGACCGCAGCTGCCGAGCCCGATGAGGAGCCGCCCGGCGTGTGCGCGGAATTCCAGGGATTGACCGTCGGGCCGGGATGGCGCCAGGCGAATTCGGTCGACACCGTCTTGCCGAAGATGGTGGCGCCGAGATTGCGCAGCCGCTCCACCACCCAGGCATCCGCGGCCGGCACGTGATCCCGATAGATCGGCGAGCCGTTGGTGGTCGGCATGTCGTGCGTTGCGATGATGTCCTTGATGCCAACGGGTATGCCGGCCAGCGGTCCCTGTTTGGGCGCGACATCGGTCGGCAGATATTCGAACGCCCTCAGCTTTGGTTCGATCGCCTTGGTGCGCTTCAGGCAGGCCTCGCCATAGGCAGCCGCTGCTGCGGGGTCATTTCTGAACTGCCGCAGCAGATCGAGCACACCGGCACCGGCCGCAGGAATGGGGAGCTGGGACAAATTGGCCATCTGCGGCGTCCTCGAAACATCATGAGCATTCGGTTCATGTCACCCAGGCGGCGACACATGACCGCTCGACGACTCTCCTCTTATCATCTCGTCGGCGGTGCGCGATGGCGTCTCTTTGGGCAGGCTGATCAGATCGGAACCGATGTGACCGCAGCGCGCTCGACATTAATGCAGCTTGGCCATGGCTGATCTTTTGCGTTGCAAAGCAATCGCAACCCGTGGCCTGCAGGCTCAAGGATTTGTTCGCGTCGAGCACGACGAAGCCATATCGCGCCGCTTCTCACGCGCCGAAGATGTGGTAACATTTTTTGGCCTGCTCACCGAGGTGATCAGGCCATGGCCGCTGCAAGGCGGTCTAGTCCGACAACGAAGAAAAATAGCGACCACAAGACAACAAACAATAGTCGCAGCCTCGAGGCTGCTCAGGGAGTGAAGCGATGAAATCGGTTTTCCACCGAGGCATTCTTGCGCTCGCAGCGATCGGCTTTCTTGCCGGGACCAGTATCGCCAGCGCGCAACCGCAGCCGCAAAATGACAAGCCGCTGAAGAAATACGAATCGGGCAACAAGGAGTTCTGGACCCATCCGCCGGATGACTGGTTCCTCGGCGACGAGACCGAGCAGCAGAAGGGGCTGGCGCCGCCATCCGGTCCGCCGACCGGCGCGTCGGAATCCGAGCTCGCCGACATCATCAAGAAGATCAAGCTGCCGGCCGGCTTCAAGATCGAGGTCTGGGCGCCGGGCGTGCTGGCTGCGCGCCAGATGGCCTGGGGCGACAAGGGCACCCTGTTCGTCGGCTCGTTCGGTCTCGGCAACGTCTATGCGATCACCGACAAGGACGGCAAGCGCGAGGTCAAGACGGTCCTCAAGGGGCTGAACATGCCGACCGGCGTCGCCTTCCAGGACGGCTCGCTCTACGTGATCGCGGTCGACAAGCTGATCAAATACGAGAACGCCGAGGCCAATCTCGACAAGCTCGGCGACGGCAAGGTGGTCTATGACGACATGCCGTCCTATGCGGCGCACGGCTGGAAGTACATCGCGCCCGACAAGGAGGGCTGGTTCTATATTCCGTTCGGACCGCCCTTCAACATCGGCATTCCGCCGACCTCGGTGTCGCAGATCCGCCGCGTCGATCCCAAGACCGGTAATGCCGAAATCTGGGCGCTCGGCGTGCGCAACAGCGTCGGCGGCGATGTCGATCCGCGCACCGGCAAATACTGGTTCACCGAGAACGCCCGCGACTGGATCAGCGACGACAAGCCGTCCGACAAGCTCAACATGATCGCCAAGATCGGCGAGCATTTCGGCTATCCCTATTGTCACGAAGGTGACATGCCGGATCCGAAATTCGCGATGGGCCACAAGTGCTCGGAGTTCACGCCGCCGGTGCTCAATCTTGGACCGCATGTGGCGCCGCTCGGCATGAAGTTCTACACCGGCGACCAGTTCCCCGCCGAGTACAAGAACAACATCCTGATCGCCGAGCACGGCTCCTGGAACCGTCACAAATATCAGGGTGCGCGGATCATGCGCGTGATCGTCGGTCCCGACGGCAAGAATGCCAAGCAGGAAGTGTTCGCTGAAGGCTGGATCCAGGGCGACCAGGGCTATCTCGGTCGTCCCGACGACATCGTCCTCGCCAAGGATGGCTCGATCCTGGTGGCCGACGACTGGGCTGGTGCGATCTACCGCATCAGCTACAGCGGCAACGGGAACGGCAACAGCAAGAAGTGATAGCTTGAAGTGAAAGGGGCTGCGGCTGCCTTACGGCGGCCGCGGCCTTTTGTTTCGATCGTGATGTCCCCAATGAACAATAAGAGCGTTGTTGGTCTGAGGCTGGCCATGACGCCCGGAGAGGAAATGATGCGAAATATCCTGATCGGCAGTGCGCTTGCGGCATGCTTGTTCGGCGCCTCGATCGCGCAGGCTGCCGATATCGCCGCGGGCAAAGCCAAGGCGAGCGAGATCTGTGCCGGCTGTCACGGCGAGAACGGCATTTCCCAGATGGAGAACATCCCCTCGCTCGCCGGCCAGCTCGATCAGTACATTCAGTGGCAGCTGGTCTATTTCCGCTCCGGCTCGCGCAAGAACGAGCAGATGCAGCCGGTCGTCGAGCAGCTCACCAATGACGACATCCGCAATCTCGGCGCCTACTTTGCGTCGCTGACGCCGCCAGCAGGCGCAAAGGACGATGATCCGGATCTGTCGGCAAAGGGCAAGCAGGCGGCCGCCGGCCGGCGCTGCGCCTCATGCCATACCGATTCCTTCGCCGGCACCAAGGCGGTCGCGCGGATCGCAGGCCAGCGCGAAGAATATCTGCTGAAGGCGCTGCATGACTACAAAGCCGGCCAGCGTGTCGGCGGCGGGCAGGCAGCGATGGCTGATGTCGCCTATCCTCTCAGCGAGGAAGAGATCACCGCGCTCGCGCATTACCTGGCGCATTTGTAGTTGATCGTGCGGCAATCAAAGTTGTCGTCCAGGGCAAGCGAGCAAAGCGAGCGCCGACCCGGGACCCATAACCACAGGCTGACATGGTGAAAGCGAGCTGTCGCTCCAGCCTTCGTCAATTGAAATTCGGCGGTTATGGGTCCCCGCTTTCGCGGGGACGACACCGGGGCAAGAACGTTCTACGTGCCCTTATCCCCGCTGCGCCTCATAAGTCTTCAGATGCGTATAGGCGGTGCGCAGCTTCGGCACCGGCACCTTGGCGGTGTCCGCGCGCGCGACGAGATCACCGATGACGTGATCGGCCTCGACCGGCAGACCCTGCTTGAGATCGCGGAACATCGAAGCGGTCATCGGCGAGCCCTCGGTGGTCAGCATGCCCGAGACGCGCTGGAAGAACGGGCCCGTCGGCGCATAGCCTGCGGCGGCGGCGGTCGCGCTGCATTCGTCGAGCATGCCGAGCAGGAAGTCCTTCCCGTCGGGAGCAGCGAGGATCACGCCAACCGGCGCACGCATCAGGGTCGTCGAGGCCGCGAGCGAGGCCAGGAACACCCATTTCTCCCACATCTCCTGCATGATGTGCTCGCTTGCCGCGGCATTGAAATTGCCGCGCTGGAAGATCTCGAAGATGGCGCGCACGCGTTCCGAGCTGCCGCCGTCGCGCTCGCCGAAGTTCAGCGACTGCATCGGCTGCAGCTGGACGACTTCGCGCTTCTCATTCAGCGTGGCGGCGATGGCGCAGAGACCGCCGAGCACGCGTTGGCGGCCGAACTTGGCGTCGAGCACGTCGAGATGCTTCATGCCGTTGAGCAGCGGGATGATCGCGGTGTTGGGGCCGACCGCCGGCGCGAAGGAGGCGATGGCATCGTCGAGGTCGTAGGCCTTGCAGCTCAGCAGCACGACGTCGAAATGCTCCTTGAGCGTATCGGCCTGCACGGTCGGCGGGCTCTTCAGGGTGACGTCGCCGGTCGGGCTCTTGATCACGAGGCCGGCCGAGGCGAGCTCTCCGGCACGTCGCGGCCGCACCAGGAAGGTGATGTCGGCCCCGGATTGCAGCAGCCGGCCGCCGAAATAACCGCCGATCGCACCGGCGCCGACCACGAGAATGCGCATTTTAAAATCCTATCATTGTGAGCAGTCCGATATTGGGACGGCGAATAGCGAATGGGGAGTAGCGAATGGAGATGGCGCCCATTCGCTATTCGCCGCACCCTATTCGTTCATTACCATTTTCGCCGTAGGGCCGGATCTCCATCTTGAACGTTCATGCGCTCTTCGACTGCGATGCGGAGCATCGAACCAGGAATCTCGTACCTCACTTCGGGATTCCGGGTTCAGCCCTGCGGGCCGCCCCCGGAATGACGTGGATGTGGCCACGCTCGCAATGACGGCGTCACTTCGCCAGCACCATCTCCTCGACGTCGCGCAGTTGCTCCTTGCCGAAGAACATCTCGTCGCCGACGAAGAAGGTGGGCGAGCCGAACGCGCCGCGCTCGACCGCTGTTTGCGTGGTCTCCAGCAGCTTCGCCTTCACCTCCGGCTCCTGCGCGCGCGCAAGCAGCTTGGCGCCGTCGAGCCCGGACGAATTGAGCGCCGATATCGCGACCTCCGGATCGTCCATCTTCTTCGGCTCGCGCCACATATGGTGGAAGGCGGCATCGACATAGGCCTCGAACACGCCATCGATCTGGGCGGCGATCGCGGCGCGCATCAGGTTGAGGGTGTTGACCGGAAAATACGGGTTCCACAGATAGGGCTCGACCTGGAAGCGCTTCACGAAGCGCTCGGTCTCGAGGGCGTGAAATTCACGCTTGTTCTTGACGCCGGCGAGCGTCTCGGCTGGCGACTTGTTGTTGGTCGCCTTGAAGATGCCGCCGAGCAGCACCGGTACATAGACAAATTTCATGCCGATACGTTGTTCGATTGCCGGGATCGCCTCATGGCTGAGAAAGGCGTTGGGGCTGCCGAAATCGAACAGGAACTCGGGGGCGTTGCGGCTCACGGCGGTCTCCCTGGATTTTTCTACATTGTGATCCAGCCAGCCGGCCGCGTCCAGCTGTTCATGACGATCGTCATATTGCGCGCGGCGGCAAGCCGCGCGGCACGGTTAGACCAGACGCTCGATGGTCCGCTTGCGCCAGACCAGCAGGTAGAAGCTCATCTGCAGCAGCAGCATGGTGGAGAAGGTGATCGGGTAGGCGAGCCAGACGCCGTCGATCCCGAAGACGTGACTGAGACCGATCGCCGACGGCACCTCGACAAGCGCGATCGTCAGCATCGAGATCGAGAGCGGCGCCCACACCGTGCCGCTGGCGCGCATTGCCGCCGAGAATGCGGTTGACATGCCGAACATGACCGAGCTCCACAGCACGATGTGCAACGAGCGCTGCGCGAGCTCGATCACGGCCTCGTCGGTGATGAAGAAGCCTATCAGGGTGCGCGAGAACAGGTAGGCGATCGCCACCAGTCCGCCGGTCAGGACGACGTTCATTTCAAGCCCGGTTCGGAGGATGCGGCCGATCTGCTTGGCCTCGCCGCGGCCGATCGCCTGCGCGCCGAAGATCGAGACCGAGATCGCGATCGACATCGCAGGGAACTGCACGTAGCTCAGCACCTGGTTGACGGCACCATAGGCGGCGGTGGCGCCGGAGCCGAAGCTGTTGACCAGTCCGAGCAGCACCATTTCGGCGGTCGACATCACGATCATGTTGATGGCCGCGGGAACGCCGAGGCGGAGCACGGTCCGCAGCAGGTATGGATCGAGCCGCATGCCGTGCAGGAACGCTGCATCGAAGGCCAGCGGATGTTTGCGGCGGCGCAGATGCATGTTGAGCCAGATCAGCGTCAGCAGGCTCGAGACCGCCGACGCGCAGGCCGCGCTGGCGACGCCAAGCTGCGGCAGTCCGAACCAGCCGCGGATCAGCGCCGGCGTCGCCGCCAGTCCGATGACCGTGGACACAGCCAGTGCCAGCAACGGTGTCACCGTATCGCCCACGCCCCGCATCAATGCCGTGATCAGAATGAAGGTGAATGTCAGCGGCATCGCCAGCATCATGATGCGCGCATAGCCGGCGGCTGCATCGCGAATGTTGTCCGGCGTTGCCAGCACCACCATGAGCTGGTGGCTGAACAGCCCGCCGAGCACCGCGATCACGGCGCTGATCAGCAGGGTCACCGTCAACGTGGTACCGGCGATCGTCTTGACCTTGCCGATCTCGCGCGCGCCCCAAGCCTGACCGATCAGAACGCCCGCGCCGGACGCAAGCCCCAGCACGAAGGAGATGAAGAAGAACATCGCGGGAAAGAATACGGAGACCGCCGCGAGTGCGTCGACGCCGATCATCTGGCCGAGATAGACATTGTTGATCGTCCCGAACAGCGCCTGCAGGATGTTGCTGAGCATCATCGGCGCCAGGAAGATCAGGAACGGTTTGCGGAGCGGCGGGAGAGCAGACACGAGATTGCATCCTGTCGGCCACCGGCGCGCTTCTCTGCGTCGCGCGGTCGCGTTGAAAGAAAAGAGATGGGGCGCGCGGACGCTCGGGTTTTTAGGCCGCGGTCGTTCAGTCCGCCGGTCGTTTAGTCAGCACGGTCGCGATAGGCGAGCGCAATGGCGTGATCGCGAATATCCGTCGGCCACTCGGCGATCAGTTCGGCGAACCGGCGGCGATCGTCGGCAAATAGCGCACGCGCCGCCTCTTCGAAATTCGGTCGATTGCCCGCGATTCCCGACATGAAGTGATAGGCGGCATCGCGTGCCTCGCGGGCTCGATCCCTGTCGCCGCTGGCGCGCCTGGCGTCATCGACCAGCTTGCGCAGCGCGACCGAGGCGCCGCCGGGCTGCGCGTTCAGCCATTCCCAATGGCGCGGCAACAGCGTCACCTCGCGCGCGACCACGCCGAGCTTCGGCCGGCCGCGACCGCGTGGCTCGCTCACCGACGGCTCCTGCAGCCTGTCGCCCGCGACGCCCAGCGGCAGCCGCGCCAGGATGTCGGCATCGCTGCCGCGTAAATCGAGGTCGATCGCCCGACCGGTGCGGTCATCGAAGATCGCGATCGGCACCGGCGCCGCGTCGGCGCGTTTCACCGCAAGCGCAACGTCATGAAGAGGGCCGCTGGCCAGGCGCTGCAGTCCTGCGAAGGCGGTGAAGGTCTGGGTCATGGCGATCCCTCCGGCGTAGATGCGCAGTTTATACCCGGATATTATTTGCGCGTCTATATCACCCGGGTGAATATTTGGACGTGTGCCATCACCTTGGTCGCATCGCGTCGTGCGGATCAGCCTGCTACGGATCAGTGCGGCAAAATTCATCAGGGCAGGGATCCGATGCTCACCGTTCATCACCTCAACAATTCCCGCTCCCAACGCGTGCTGTGGCTGCTCGAAGAGCTCGGCGTGCCCTACGAGCTCATCCGCTATGAGCGGCTGCCCGACATGCGGGCGCCGCCGGAGCTGCAGGCGATCCATCCACTCGGCAAGTCGCCGGTCATCACCGACAACGGCAACGTGGTCGCGGAGTCCGGCGCGATCGTCGAATATCTCATCGAGGCCCATGGCGGCGGCCGGCTCGTCCCGCCGCCGGGGACGCCGGAGCGGCTGCGGTACAACTATTGGCTACATTATGCCGAGGGCTCGGCGATGCCGCTCCTGCTGCTGAAGCTGCTGTTCAACATCATGCCGAAGCGGGCGCCGGCGCTGTTGCGCCCGCTGGTCCGCAAGGTGTCGAGCCAGACGCTGACGATGCTGGTCAATCCGCAGCTCAAGCAGCACATGGCGTTCTGGGAGAGCGAGCTGCAGAAGAGCGAATGGTTCGCCGGCAATGATTTCACCGCTGCCGACATCCAGATGAGCTTTCCGCTGCAGGCGGCTGCCGCGCGCGGCGGACTGGAGCAGGGCCATCCGCGCGCGATGGATTTTCTTGAACGGATCGAGAAGCGGCCCGCCTATCAGCGCGCGATGGAGAAGGGCGGGCCTTACACGGTCAACCGGTGATTACCCGCCCGCGTGCAGCACGCGGCCGCGGGTTTCCGGCAACGCATAGGCGGCGATGAAGAACACCGCATAGGCCACGACTGCGAAGATCGCGATCGCATTGGCAAGCGAGGTCGAGGTCGAGAGCGCACCGACCAGATAGGGAAACAGCGCGCCGATACCGCGGCCGAAATTGTAGCAGAAGCCCTGGCCCGAGCCGCGCAGCCGCGTCGGATAGAGCTCGGTCAGGAACGCCCCCATGCCGGAGAAATAGCCCGAGGCGAAGAAGCCGAGCGGAAAGCCGAGCACCCACAGGATCTCGTTGGAGAGTGGCAGCTGGGTGTAGAGCAGCACGACGGCGATGGCACCCAGCGAGAAGATCAGGAACAAATTGCGCCGGCCGATGCGGTCGGCGAGCCAGGCGCCGACGAGATAGCCGATGAAGGAGCCGATGATCAGGGTCGAGAGATAGCCGGTGGAGCTGACGATCGACAGCTTGCGCTCGGTGGTGAGGAAGCGCGGCACCCAGAAGGTGACCGCGTAGTAGCCGCCCTGGCAGCCGGTGGCGACCAGCGAGGCGAGGATCGTGGTCTTCAGGATGGGGCCGGAGAAGATCTCCCAGAGCTGCGGCCGGTCGCCGGCCTGCGCCTGCTGCGCGCGGGTGGCCACGGCGATCTCGGGCTCTCTGACATAGCGGCGGAGATAGAACACGAGCAGCGCCGGCAGCGCGCCGACCACGAACATCCAGCGCCACGCGCTTTCGGCTGGGAGCGCCGAGAACAGGATCGCCTGCGACAGCACCGCAAGCCCCCAGCCGACCGCCCAGCCCGACTGCACCGAGCCGACGGCGCGGCCGCGGTATTGCGGCCGGATCGCCTCACCCATCAGCACCGCGCCGGCCGCCCATTCACCGCCGAAGCCGAGGCCGAGCACCGCGCGTGCGATCAGGAGCTGGTCGAAATTCTGCGCCAGCGCACAGAGCAGCGAGAAGAAGGAGAACCACAGGATCGTGAACTGCAGCGTCCTGACCCGTCCGACGCGGTCGGCGAGATAGCCGCCGAGCCAGCCGCCGAACGCCGAGGAGAGCAGCGTCACGGTTCCGGCAAGGCCGGCGAGGCCGGCATCGACCTTCCACAGCGCAATGATGGTGCCGATCACGAGCGGGTAGATCATGAAGTCCATGCCGTCGAGCGCCCAGCCGGCGGCGCAGGCCCAAAAGGTGTGCCGTTCGGGCGGGCTCATGTCGCGATAGAAGGCGAGCAGGCTGGTGTCTTCGATCGCAGCGGTCTCGATGGCGTGCGAGGGTTCGGCAGCGGTCATCTGGCTTCCTCCCGGAATACGCGTGCTGTCGGCAAATGCCGCAGCTCGTCTTTTGTATGCGCCGTGCGCAATCTATCCCGGTAAGGACGACAAGCAACCTCTCA
>Ga0209677_100601_pt1 | contig 19466 bp, 18 predicted proteins | sample AraplaCvi_mCL_r2_2_FD_184285 | JGI IMG/M metagenome (GOLD analysis project Ga0209677, IMG submission 184285) | Arabidopsis root microbial communities from North Carolina, USA - plate scrape CL_Cvi_mCL_r2 (SPAdes) (version 2) | ecosystem: Host-associated > Plants > Roots > Endosphere | place: USA... | reverse complement strand
CTCGCGCCGGGCACGAAAGGGGGGAAACGGAGGATGTTCGGCTCGCGTCGGGCGCGAACGCCTCCGTTTCAGCACGCGAGTGCAGCGGGAGCCTGACAGCCCAGCCCGGCAGTCCAGCCCGGCAGTCCAGCCCGGCAGTCCAGCCCGGCAGCCCAGGCCGGCGGGTCAGCGGCCGGCGTGGAAGCGGTTCTGCGCGGCGGTGACGCCCTCGGCCGCGATGTGCTCGACGGCGTCGGCCGCATCCGCGATGAGGATGGGCAGGTTCTTGCGCTCGGCCGCCGAGAACGCCTTGAGGACGTGGTCGGCCGCTGCGGCGGAGCCCGGAGGGCGGCCGACGCCGACGCGCACGCGCGTGAAGTCGCCGGTCCCGATGGCGGCGATGACGTCGCGGACTCCGTTGTGACCGCCGTGGCCGCCGCCGTTCTTGAGGCGGATGGTGTCGAACGGGATGTCCAGCTCGTCGTGCACGACGATCAGGCGCGACGGGTCGAGCGAGTAGAAGCGCAGCAGCTGCGACACCGGGCCGCCCGACACGTTCATGTACGTGTTGGGCTTGGCGAGGACGAAACGCGGGCCGCCCGGGCTCAGCCGGCCCTCGGCGACCGTCGCGTTCGTCTTGTGGGTCTTGAAGGTCAGACGGCCGCGCTCGGCGAGCTCGTCGAGCACCATCTGGCCCACATTGTGACGGGTGGAGGCGTAGCCGGGCCCGGGGTTACCGAGCCCGACCACGAGCCACGGCCCGTCGGCCGCTCCGGCGGAAGCCGCTCCAGCGGAGGCGGCTCCAGCGGAAGCGGCCGGACGGGTCGAATCCATCGGGGGTGATTACTCCGCGGCCTCGGCGCCGGCGGCGGCCTCCTCGGCCTCGTCGCCCTCGCCGCGCAGCGCGGCCGGGACGAGCACGTTGAGGATGAGGAGGTCCTCGTCCTCGGCCAGCGAGGAACCGGCCGGGAGGTCGAAGTCCTTCGCGTGGTACTGGGTGCCCTCGGGGGCGTCGGTGACGTCGATGATGACGCGCTCCGGGATGTGCGTGGCCTCGGCCTCGAGGCGGATCGTGTTCACCTCGAGCACGGCGATGCTGCCGGAGAACGGCTCGCCCTCGACGTGGACCGGGACCTCGACGATGACCTTCTCGCCGCTGCGGATGAGGATCAGGTCGAGGTGCTCGATGATCTGCGACACCGGGTCCTTCTGCACGTCCTTGACCAGCGCGAGCTGGCCCTTGCCGGCGACGTCGAGGTCGAGGACCGCGTTCGCCTTGCGGAGCAGCAGGCCGACCTGGTGCGCGGGAAGCGTGATGTGGAGGGGCTCGCTGCCGTGGCCGTAGATGACCGCCGGGATCTTGCCCGCTGCGCGGATCTTGCGCGCAGCGCCCTTGCCGAAGCTCTCGCGCAGCTCGGCTGCGACCTTGTTGGACTCGTCTGCCATGATGTCTCCTCGCCGGCGATGAGCCGGCTGTCGGGCGAGCCGCGAGGCCCGCAGTGTGTTGTTGTTCGACTCGAACGCATCGAAGTGCGCGAGGAAAGACTGCGAAGCCTGCTCCACCGCGTCGATCACGGATGCCCCAGTGTTGGCCAGCGCATCCCTCGCCGAAGTTCAGTTGACGAGTCTACCTGATCGCGATATACTAAGCGCGCTTATGACTTTTGACCGATGGGAGTACATCATGTGGACCACGCAGCACAGTGCCGGCACCGCCGCCCCTGCCTCCGCCGTCTGGTCGGCGCTCCGCGACCTGCACAGCGGCATCCCGCTCGGGCCTTCGAGCGACCGGTTCGAGCTCCACGGGCCGTTCGCGGTCGGGACGAGCATCACCGTGACGCCGCTGGGCCAGGACTCGATGACCTCCGAGATCGTGGAACTCGAGCCCGAACGGGTCTACGCCGACCGCACGATCTTCGGCGACCTCGCGCTCACCTTCCGCCACACGCTCACCCCGCGACAGGACGGCGGGACGGATGTGACCCACATCCTCGAGATCGAAGGTCAGGGCGCCGAGGCGATCGGACCGGAGCTCGGCCCGCAGATCGCCGGCGACTTCCCCGAGGCGATGGACGAACTGCTGGCGGCAGCGGAGGAGCGCTCCGGAGTCGCGCGTGGCTGAGGAGGGACTCGGAAGCCGCTTCCCCGCAGCCTCGCAGAGCCCCGGGCTGATGCTGTGGCGCGTGACGAACCGCTGGCAGGCGGCGATGCGCGCGGCCCTCGCCCCGCACGAGCTGACGCACGTGCAGTACGTCCTGCTCGCCTCCCTCACCTGGCTGGCCGACCGGGAGCCCGGGCGGCTGGTCACCCAGGTCGACCTCGCCGGCTTCGCCTCGACCGACCCGATGATGACGTCGCAGGTGCTGCGGAGCCTCGAACGAGCGGGACTCGTGGAGCGGCTGCCGCATCCCACCGACGGTCGCGCCCGGGTGCTCAGAGCGACACCCGAGGGCGCGGCGGCGGCCCGGCGCGCCACTGCGGACGTCGAGGCGGCCGACGCCGCGTTCTTCACGGGAGTGGATGCGGCTGCGTTCGCCACACAGCTGGCAGCCCTCGCCGCGACGGCCGACTGACGGCGCCGTAGGCCGACGTCAGGCGGACGGGGTGTGCACGGCCGCCGCGATGTCGGCGGCCAGCTCCTCGGGCGGACGGCTCACATCGAGGCGCAGGCCGGCCTCGTCGTCCTGCAGCGGTTCGAGCGTGGCCAGCTGGGAGTCGAGCAACGAGACGGGCATGAAGTGGCCGGGCCGCGCGGTCATCCGCGCGGAGAGCACATCACGCGTCCCGTCGAGCTCGGCGAAGACGGCGCCCGGCGCCTCCGAGCGGATCAGATCGCGGTAGGCGCGCTTGAGCGCCGAGCAGGCGACGACGACCCCGTCCGGGCCGGTGCCGGCGACGGCCTGTCCCACGGCCCGGAGCCAGGGGGTCCGATCCTCGTCGGTGAGCGGGATCCCGGACGCCATCTTGGCGACGTTCGACGCCGGATGCAGACCGTCGCCGTCGACGAACGGTACTCCGAGCCGCTTCGCCAGCACCTCCCCCACGGTGCTCTTGCCCGAGCCGGAGACGCCCATCACCACGATCCGCGGGCCTGCGTCAGACGCCGCCAGGCCGGAACGCAGGCCGGCCCGCTCGCCCTGCTGCGCTCCCCGCTGTTCTCCCGTCGGCTCCGCAGGCTCCTCCACCGCCACATCCATCACCCGTCCCGCCCTGTCCGCCGCCGTGCCGGCACGCCGGCGATCACCAGTCGTGCATGGAACCGTCGAGCAGACGGTTCACCGGCAAGTATGCCGCCTGGTACGGGAACGAGTCGGCCAGCACCTCGTCGTAGGAGACGCCGAGTCCCGGATCCTCGCCCGGGATCAGCAGCCCGTCCTCGAAGCGGTACGACGGCTGGAAGACGTCGTCGGTCGAGGCGCTGTGCTTCATGTACTCCTGGATGCCGAAGTTCGGGATGGAGACGCCGAGGTGTACCGCAGCGGCCAGGCCGACCGGCGACACGTCGGTCGGCCCGTGCACGCCCGACTTGATCTGGTACACCGCGGCGTAGTCGAAGATGCGGCGCAGGCCGGTGATGCCTCCGGCGTGCGTGACGGGGCTGCGGACGTAGTCGATCAGCTGCTCCTCGAACAGCTCCCGGTAGTCCCAGATGGTGTTGAACACCTCCCCGATCGCCAGCGGCGTGGTGGTGTGCTCGCGGACGCGGCGCAGCACGGCCTGGTTCTCGGCCGGGGTCACATCCTCGAGCCAGAACAGGTCGTACGGCTCGAGCGACTTGCCGAGCTTGGCCGCCTGGATGGGCGTGAGCCGGTGGTGCGCGTCGTGCAGCAGAGGCAGCTCCGGCCCGAACTCGTTGCGCACCGCCTCGAAGATGCCCGGGATGTGGCGGAGGTACGCGCGCGTGTCCCATTGCTCCTCGACGGGGACGGCGCTGCGCCGTGCCGGCTCGTGGTCGTACCGCGTCGTCACGCCGCCCGCGCCGGCGGTGGCGTTCGCCGACGAGGCGACGCCGTACACGGACGAGAGCCCGGGCACGCCGGTCTGGATGCGGATGGCGCGGTAGCCCTGCTCCTGGTGATAGCGGATGGAGTCGAACAGTTCCGGCAGCTCCGCCCCGGAGGCGTGACCGTAGGTCAGGCAGCCGCGCCGGCTGCGGCCGCCGAGGAGCTGGTAGAGCGGGAGCCCGGCGACCTTCGCCTTGATGTCCCAGAGTGCGGTGTCGACCGCCGCGATGGATGCCATGGTGACGGGTCCGCGGCGCCAGTAGGCGCCGCGGTACAGGTACTGCCAGGTGTCCTCGATCAGGTGCGCGTCCCGGCCGAGGAGCAGTGGGACGACGTGCTCGCTGAGGTAGGCGGCGACGGCGAGCTCACGCCCGTTCAGCGTGGCGTCGCCGAGGCCGACCACGCCGTCCTCCGTCGTGATGCGGAGGGTGACGAAGTTGCGTCCGGGGCTCGAGACGAGGACGTCGGCTGCGGTGATTCTCATGGGGTGGCTCCTGAGGCGAGGTGGCGGGGTGAAGACGAAGATGTGGGTGCGAGCGCCGCGATCCGGCGCGCCAGCGGGTCGACGAGCCCGGCGGTGCGGAGAGGGTCGGCGGGATCGGGAGCGAGCGCGCTGAGGACGAGGGATGCGCGCTCGGCTGCATCCCGGGCGTCGCGCAGCCGCTCGGCGAGAGCATCCGCGGCGGGATCGCGCCGCTCCGGCGTCGCCAGGTGGGCCGCCCATGCGGCCAGGACGCCGAGCTGCGCCTCTCCCGGACCCCGTCCGGCGGCGAGCCGCGAGCGCAGAGGATCGAGGATGCGCGGGCCGAGCTTCTGGGATCCGTCGGCGGCGACCTGCGCCAGGCGGTGCTCGATGCGCGCGTTCGCGAAGCGGTCCCGCAGCGCGGCGAGCGCCGCATCCACGGTCGGGGCGTCGAAGGGCAGCTCGGTGCGCTGCTCCGCCCAGAGACGTTCGAGCTCGTCGCGGACCGCCGCGTCGGCCATGGCGGCGGCAACCGTCGGAAGGCCGCGCAGGAGGCCGTGGTAGGCCAGCAGCGAGTGCCCGGCGTTGAGCAGCCAGAGCTTGCGGCGCTCGAACGGCTCGGCGTCGTCGACGAACCGGGCGCCGCCCGCCTCCCACGGGGGCCGGCCGGCAGGGAACGCCCCGGCCAGCACCCACTCCGTGAAGGGCTCGGTCACGACCGGTGCGGCATCGTCCCAGCCGACGGCCTGCCGGACGGCCGCGCGGTCCGCGTCGGTCGTTGCCGGCGTGATGCGGTCCACCATCGTGGAGACGAACGACACGTTCTCCTCGACCCAGGCGGTGAGGTCCGAACCGGGATCGGCGAGGGTGAGGACGGCATCCCGGAGGATCCGGCCGTTGTGCGGCAGGTTGTCGCAACTCACGACCGCGAGCGCACCCGCCCCCGCTGCGGAACGTGCGCGAAGACCGTCGAGGATGCGTGCCGGCGCGGCGGATCCGGGCCGGTAGCCGGCCTCGGTGATCGTCAGCGTCAGCACGGCCACCTCCGGGTCGGCGAGAGTGCCGCGCCAGGCGTCCGCATCGGCGCCGTCGTGCACCCGGCTGAGCGCGTCGATGGGAGTGAAGGCATCCGCAGCCGGGCCGCGTTCGACCAGGGTGTACACCGCATCCTGAGCGGCGAGCACGCGGGCGGCCTCAGGGCTGCGCCCCGTGAACGCGGCGATCCCCCACTCGCCGCCCGTCTCATTAGCCGCCTGGGTGTACCAGGCCTGGTGGGAGCGGTGGAAGGCGCCGAGGCCGAGATGTGCGACGCGGACGGGATGCCGGTGCCACCGAGGCGGACCGCTCACGATGCCGCCGCCCGCAGGCGCTCGGCGCCCGTTCGCTGCTCGGCGCCCGTTCGCTGCTCGGCACCCGTCCGCTGCTCGGCACCCGTCCGCTGCGCCACCGCCCGCAGATACGCGAGGTTATCCGCCGTCCGCTGCTCCAGCGGAAGCTCGGTCGAGAAGTCCTCGCAGGTCACCCAGCCGCCGTAGCCGAACTCGTGCAGCGCGCGGAAGTACGCCTCCACGTCCCCGGTCCCGGTGCGCAGCGGCGCCCACTCGGACCGCCAGCGCACCGTGCCGTCCTCCTCCGGCTCGCCGGCGACCCAGGCGACGTTCTTCACGTGGATATGCGCGAGGTAGGGACCGAGCAGCTGGAGGGCGGAGAGCGTCCGCTCCTGACCCTCGATGACGAGGTTGCCGAGATCGTGGATGACGCCCACGTGCCGTGGATCGAGCCCCTCCAGCAGACGCCGGGCGGCCGAGGCGGAGGGCGTGATCGTCTCGTGGTGGAGCTCGACCAGCGCCTTCACCCCGAGCTCCTCGGCGCGAGCGGCCACCCGCTCGAGGTCGCGGCGGGCGGCGGCGAAGAGCTCCGGGTAGTCGCCCGTATCGGAGCGCGGCATCGTGACCCGCACCTGGCGGGCGCCGAGCTCCGCCGTCGCGGCGAGCATCCGGTCGGCGCCGTCGTGGTCGTCGCAGCGGGCGTACCCGCCGAGGCCCGAGAACTCCAGTCCCGACTCCCGCGTGATGCGGGCGATCTCGGGGAGGGCGTCCTCGAGGCCGGTCAGTGGCCAGGTGGCGCGGTTGCCCGCCCAGAATCCGGGCGTCTCCGTCTGCTGCTGGTCGGTGATCCGCCATTCGATGCCGTCCCAGCCCTGGGCGGCGAGGATGCGCGCCGCCTCCTCGGGCGTCCACTCCGGGGTGGATGCGGTGAAGACCGAGAACTTCATGCGGTCACCCCCGTCGTCACGATGACGTCGTCGAGCGAGCCGTCGAGCACGTCGTCGAGCTGGATGGGCCTCCCGAGCGTCGCGGAGAGATACACGGCCCGGACGACGGCGAGCGACAGGAACGCGTCGGCCACCGTCACGCCCGGTGCGCGACCGTCGCGGATCGCCGCGACGATGTCCTCGTACTGCCGCAGGTGCCCCTCCACGAAGTAGTCCGGCCCGCGGTCGCCGCCGCGCAGGTCGGCGGCCGGGACCAGGTCCGCGGCCCGGTTGCCGGGGGCTTCCGCCGTGCCGAAGTACTCGAGCTGGTCGTCGTCGATGATGGCCGACCCGCGGTCTCCATGGACCTGGAGCCGCACCGACAGCCCCGGGTACGCGGCCGTCGTCGCATGCACGACGGCGAGCGCACCGGACGCGAAGCGGACCGTCGCGACCGCGACATCCTCCACCTCGACCCGTTCGTGTGCGAGCAGCGCCGTGCGCGCATCCACCTCGACCGGCCGGCCGAGGAACCAGACCAGCAGGTCGACGGTGTGGACGCCCTGGTTCATGACGGCGCCGCCGCCGTCGAGCTCCCAGGTTCCGCGCCACTCCCCCGAGTCGTAGTACTCCTGACTGCGCCACCAGGCGACGGAAGCCACTCCGCTGGTCAGCCGGCCGAGCTCGCCCGAGTGGGCCGCACGCGCCACCACCTGCGATGCCGGGTCGAACCGGTGCTGGCTGATCACCGAGACGACACGTCCGTCCTGCTCGGCGCGCTGCGAGAACCGGAGGATCTCGCGGGCGCGGGGAAGGGACACGTCGAGCGGCTTCTCGATCACCACGTGGGTGCCGGCGGCGAGCGCCGCCTCGGCGAGCGCGACGTGCAGGCCGCTCGGCGTGCAGATCACGACGAGGTCGATGCCGCCCGCCGCGAGCGCGTCGGAGAGCTCGGCCGAGACGCGGGGCCGCGGCACGCCGCCGTCCGCCACGATCGTGTCGGCGAGCGCCTGGGCGGCCGCGGGCACCGCATCCACCAGGGCCACGATGGCGAGGTCCGGATGACGCAGGATCGCGCGGGCGTGGTTCAGCCCGATGATGCCGCAGCCGACGATGGCGACGCCCAGCGGGCCGGTCAGACCCGGGGTGTCAGTCGTACCTGGGGTGTTGGTCATGCGAGTTCGACTCCGATCCGGTCGGTCAGCCGGCGGAACGCCCGGGCGGCGACACCGAAGGCCGCCGGGCCCGAGAACCCGCCGAGGGCGTTCACATCCGTGAGGTGGGGCTCCAGAGAGGCGAAGCCGGTGTAGCCGTCATCACGCAGCGCGGTCAGGGTCTCGAGCACCTGCCCGTCGCCCTCCCCCGCCGGCGTCACCTCTCCAGTCGCGCTCCGGGCATCCTTCACCTGCAGGTACTCCAGGTGCGGCCGGAGCAGCGCGTAGCCGTCGTCGAAGGGATGCGCGACGCCGACCTGGACGAAGTTCGCGCTGTCCCAGGCGAGCCGCAGCGCCGGCGAGCCGACCGTCTCCACGATGTCGAGGCAGCGCTCGGGAGTGTCGCCGTAGATGTCCTTCTCGTTTTCGTGCAGGAGCACGACGCCGGCGAGCTCGGCCGCATCGGCCAGGGCCCGCATCCGGGCCATCACGTCGTCGCGGATGTCCTCCACGGCCACCCCTTCGCCGCGGAAGAAGGAGAACAGCCGGATGTAGCGGGTGCCCAGGCGCTCGGCCGCACGGATCGCCCGGCCCAGCCGCTCCACCTCGTGGTCGGCCGGGAGGGTCACATCCACCTTGCCGACCGGCGAGGCGATCGCGGAGACGGCCATCCCGCGCTCCTCGAAGACGGCGGCGAGCGCATCCAGCTGGTCCTCATCCAGGTCCACGATGTTCACGCCCCAGGCGCTCCGCACCTCGATGCAGCCGGCTCCGAGGGACTGCAGCACCGCGGCCTGCACCGCCGGGTCCGGGTCGATCTCGTCGCCGAACCCCGACAGCGTCCACGTCGTCGTCATCGTCTCTGCTTCCGTTCCCATCACTGTCGTCACTTAACTCCTCCACTCGACGTCATTTGACTCCTCCGCTGGTCAGGCCGCCCACCAGGTACCGCTGGAAGACGAGGTACAGCACCACCACCGGCAGCGCGCAGATGAGGGATGCGGCCATCATCTGCCCGTAGAGCGGGACGGCGCCTCCCTCCTGCGTGGCTCCGAACACCTGCAGGGCGACCGCCGCCGTCCGCGAGTCGGGGTTCGTGAGCACCGACGCGAAGAGCACGTCGTTCCAGCCGAGCAGGAAGGCGAAGATCCCCGAGACGACGATGCCCGGCCACGACAGCGGCATGATGATGCGGGTCAGGATGCGCCACGAGGACGCGCCGTCGATGCGGGCCGCCTCCTCCAGCGCCTTCGGCAGCCCGCGCAGGTACGTCACCATCACCCAGGTCGAGAACGGCAGCGCGAACGTCAGGTAGGTGAGGAACACCGCCCAGCGCGTCCCGATGATCTGGATGCCGAGCAGGCTCGCCGTCGACGAGAACAGCACGAAGACGGGCAGCAGCATGAGCGTGCCGGGGATGGACTGCAGCCCGAGCAGCGCACGCAGGAAGGTCAGTCGTCCGCGGAACTCGTGCCGAACCAGCACGTACGCCGTGGCAAGCGCCACGAAGGCGCAGACGATCGCGACCGAGCCGGAGATGAGCACGCTGTTGGCGAGCCCCGTGCCGAGGTCGACCGTCGTCCAGACCTTCAGATAGTTGTCCAGGTGCAGTTCGGCGGGGAAGAACGCGCCGCCCGCGACCGAGACGTCCGAGTTCACCGACGCGAACAGCATGTAGAGCACCGGCCCGAGCACGATCACCAGCAGCACGACGATCACCACGACCAGCAGCGGCCGCGGGAGCAGGCGGTGCACGTCGGAGCTGATCGGACGGGTGCCCGAGGTCCGGGCGGCCGGGCGTCGCCCGGCGGTGCGCGAGGCTGTGGCGGTCATCGCTGCTCCTCCTCTCCGGAGTCGAGCTTCACGGCCCGCAGATACACGAACAGCGGGATCGCGATGAGCACCAGCGAGCAGATCGCCATGGCGGCGCTCAGCCCGAACCGGAAGCTCTGGAAGCTCGTGGTGTACGTGAGCACCGGCAGCACATCCACATCCTGCGGCGCCGGGATGCCGAACAGCACGAACGGCAGGGTGAAGGCGTTGATGTTGTGCAGGAACGCGATGATCAGCGCGAGCAGGATCGGCCCGCGCAGGTACGGCAGGATGACGTACCGCAGCTTGATCCACCAGGTCGCGCCGTCGATGGCGCACGCCTCGTGGACCTCGGGGTCGACGGACTGCAGGCCGGCGACGACCAGCAGGTAGAAGAACGGCCAGGAGGTCCAGATCTGCACGATGATCAGCGTCCAGTAGCTGAGCGGCCCGTTCAGCCAGAGGCCGGGATGGACGCCCAGGCCGCCGAGCATCCCGTCCACCACGCCGCCCGGCTGCAGCATCGTGCGCCACAGCGTCCCGACGACGAAGGCCGGGAGCACGTACGGGATGAGGAACAGCGAGCGCACCAGCGCCCGGCCGCGGAAGCGGTTCTGGGTGGCCAGTGCCGCCGCGACTCCCACCGGCAGGGTGATGACCGAGGCGATCGCGGCGAACGAGACGCTGATCCCGATCGAGCGCAGCAGCGGGGACGAGGTGACCGCTTCGACGTAGTTGCCGAGGGCGATGAACGGCGCCTGCAGCCAGCTCTGCAGGGTGTACTGGTCGAGGTCGAGCGTCGACATGACGACCGCCACGACCAGCGGCACCAGGATGATGACGACCATGAGGATGCCGCCGGGCAGCAGCATCCAGAGCGGTCGGTTGCGGGTGTCGAGCCTCCGGCGCCGGGCGGGCCGGCCCGGGCGGCCCGAGGGCGCGTCCTGCGCCCCCGGTCCGCCCGGCGCTGCGGCGCCCCGCGGCGCAGCGAGAGTCGTCTCGGTCATCGCCGGCTCGTCACTTGGACTTGTTCAGTGCCGCTTGGGCGGCATCCTGAGCGGTCTTCAGCTTGGCCTGGAGGTCGGAGGCCGACACGCCCCCGCTGGAGAGCCCGGGGATGGACTGCACCACCACGTTCACCAGCGCCAGCTGCGTGTCGCCCCAGGCGCCGGTGAACGGCGTTCCGTACGCCTTCGTCCCGGCGTCGAGGATCGGGGTGAGGAGCTGGTTGCCCTCCTCGATCTTCTTGGCCGCCGCCGCGTTGGTCGGGAGGTCGCCGAAGGTCTTGGTGTAGGCCACCTGGTTGTCCTCGCTGGTGAGCATGTTGATCAGCGCGAAGGCGAGGTCCTGGTTCTTCGAGTACTTGGCGACGACCATGTTGTCGCCGGAGATGATGGTCGCCGCTGCCTTGCCGTCGCTCGGGAGCTTGGTGGCGCCCGGCGGGACGGTCGGCATCACCGCATAGGCGTACTTGCCCGCCATCGGAGACGCGTCCAGGCTCACCTGCGAGGACGAGGACACCATCGGGAGGAACGCGGCCTTGCCCTGTGCGAAGGCGGCGACCGCCTGCGCGTTCTTCCAGCCGATCGCCGCCGGGTCGACCACCTTGTCGGAGGTGAGCCAGCCGAAGTAGGTCTGGTAGGCCTTCTTCACCGCGGCATCGTCGATGGTCGCCTTCTTGGACTTCGCATCCAGGATCGTGTTGCCCTGCTGCATCGCCATGGTCCAGATGAACTTCCACGGGTCGTACCCGTCGGCGTAGGCGATCGCCATGCCGTGGACCCCGCCGGTGGTGAGCTTCTTCGCCTGCGCGAGCAGGCCATCCCAGGTGGTGGCGGGCTTGTCGATGCCCGCGGCCGCCAGCAGGTCCTTGTTGTACGCCATCACGAACGGCCGGCTGAGGAACGGGATGCCCACCTCGTCCTTCTGGTCCGGGCCCGAGATGCCGAGCGTCGCCGGCACGAACCGGTCGCGGCCGCCGAGCTTCTTCCAGTCGTCGTCCGTCAGCTTCACGAATGCGCCGGTGGAGTAGGCGGTCGGGGTGAACGTCGTGCCCAGGTCGTAGATGTCCGGGCCCTGGCCGCTGAGCACCGAGGTCTGGATCTTGGTGAGCTCGTCGTTCGCCGAGGCGAAGGTCTCGAACTTGACCGTGGCTCCCGTCTTCTTCTGGAACTGCGCCGAGACGTCCTGGAACCATTTCTGCTGCTGGGTCGGATAGAGGGCGTTGGCGGCGATCATGACGTCGAGCGTCTTCCCCTTGCCGTCGACCGCCCCTCCGGAGGTCGTGCTGCTGCTGCCTGCGCCGGAGCATCCGGTCAGGGCGAGGCCGAGGGCTGCCAGCCCCGCGACCGCACCGAGTGCGAGTCGTGATCTCATCGTGGCTCTCCTTCGAGTCGGGATGTGGCGTGCGCCCCACCTGTCCAGGGGAGGCTGGGGCCGACTCTAGAAGAGGTGGCAAACTGGGTGCAAGCGATTGCCATAATTTGCCATGCTGTGCTGTGATGGTTTCATGAGCTCCCTCAGCGGCGCCGCAGCGAAGCGGCCGGCGACCCTCGCGGATGTGGCAGCGGCCAGCGGGGTCGCCACCTCGACGGTGTCGCGCGCCCTCTCCAATCCGGGCCGGGTGAACGCTGCGACGCGCGCCCGCATCGAGGAGGCGGCGAGGGAGCTCGAGTACGTCCCCAACTCGCAGGCACGCGCGCTGACCAGCGGGCGCACCCGCGCCATCGCCGTGCTCGTCTCCGACGTGACGAACCCGTTCTACTTCGGCATCATCCGGGGGACGCAGCACCAGCTCAAGGCGGCCGGCTACACGCAGCTGCTCGTGGACACCGAGGAGTCCGACGAGCTCGAGGACGGGATGCTGCACAAGCTCCGCCGCTCGTTCGACGGCGCCATCCTCGCCGCGTCCCGGCTCACGGATCGCCGCCTGACGGCGCTCGCCCAGGAGATGCCGCTGGTCGCCATCAACCGGCAGACCCGGGGCGTCGCCAGCGTCTTCATCGACACGCCGAACGGCGTCGAGCAGGCCGTCGGGCACCTGGTGTCCCTCGGTCACCGTGACATCGCGTACGTCGCGGGACCGGAGACCTCCTGGTCGAACGAGCGGCGCTGGCGCGCCTTCCTCCGCGCCTCCGGGGAGCACGGCGTCTCGGCCCGGCGGATCGGCCCGTTCGCACCGCGCAAGTACGCGGGCGCCGCTGCCGCCGACGCGGTGCTCAACGCAGGAGTGACGGCGTGCGTCGCATTCAACGACCTGCTGGCGATCGGAATGCTCGGGCGATTCCGGGAGCGCGGCGTCCGCGTCCCCGAGGACGTCAGCATCGTCGGCTGCGACGACATCTTCGGCGCCGACTTCTGCAACCCGCCGCTCACGACCCTGACGGCGCCGATCGAGCAGGCGGGACGGACGGCCGTCAGCATCCTGCTCTCCCGGTTGGATGGGGGGCCGGCGCCGCTCGTGCGCAGCGGGACAACGTTGCCGACCCACCTGACGGTCCGCGACTCCACCGGGCCGGCGCCGGTCGGTGGGCGGACCTCCCCGACATCGCCGACTTCCGCGTCCTCCACGACCGACCGAACGGAGCCAGAAGCCCGATGACCGCGCTCGCGCTGCATCCCGACCGCCTCCTCCCCGCCGATCCCGGCGTGCGGGAGATCGCCCGCCGGCTCTACTCGGCGGTCGCGACCGCGCCCATCCTGTCGCCGCACGGTCACGTGGATGTGCGCCTGCTCGCGGACGACGAGCCGTTCCCGGACCCGGCGGCGCTCCTCATCACGCCCGACCACTACGTCACCCGCATGCTGCACGCCGTCGGCGTTCCGCTGGACCAGCTGGGCGTGTCCCGCCCCGGCATCCCCTCCCCCGTCTCCGGGCGGGCCGTCTGGCGCACGCTCTGCGAGCACTGGGACGCGTTCCTCGGCACCCCCGTCCGGTTCTGGTTCGAGTCGGAGTTCAGCGAGGTGTTCGGGCTCACCGAGCAGCCGTCCGCCCGGAATGCGGACGCCCTGTACGACCAGCTCGCCGAGACCCTCGGCCGCCCGGAGTTCCGCCCACGCGCCCTGTTCGACCGGTTCGGCATCGAGGTGCTCGCCACCACCGACGACCCCGCGGACGACCTGGAGGCGCACGTCCGGCTGGCCGCCGATCCGTCCTTCCGCGGACGCGTGCTCCCGACCTTCCGCGCCGATCGCTACATGCACCCCGACGAGCCCGGCTGGGCCGACCGCCTGGAACGGCTGGCGGTCCGGACGGACGTCGACACCCGCTCGCACGCCGGCCTCCTCCAGGCGCTCCGGGCTCGCCGCCGGGCCTTCGCCGAAGCGGGCGGGACCGCGACGGACACCGGAGTGCGGGATGCCGGGAGCGAGCCCCTCGCGCCGGCCGAAGCCGAGCGCATCCACCGGGCCGCTCTCGCCGGTTCGCTGACCGCGGCGGAGGCCGTCGCCTACCGGCGCGACCTGCTCTACCGGCTGGCCGAGATGTCCGCCTCCGACGGCCTCGTGATGCAGCTGCATCCCGGCGTGATCCGCAACCACCACCGGCCGACCTTCGACGCGTACGGGCCCGACACCGGTCACGACCTGCCGGCGGTCGGGGCGTTCACCGAGCCGCTCACGCCCATCCTGCGCGATTTCGGCACGAACTCCACCTTCCGGCTCGTGCTCTTCACGGTCGACGAGACCGTCTTCTCGCGCGAGATCGCGCCGCTCGCCGGCTTCTACCCCTCGGTGTACGCGGGCGCGCCGTGGTGGTTCCTCGACACTCCCTCGGCCATCCGGCGCTACCGCGAAGCCGTCACCGACAGCGCCGGCTTCACCAAGACCAGCGGCTTCATCGACGACACCCGCGCCTTCTGCTCCATCCCCGCCCGCCACGACATGTCCCGCCGGGTCGACGCCGGCTACCTGGCGAGTCTGGTCGCGACGCACCAACTGAGCGAGGAGGATGCGCTCGCCGTGGCGAGGCGCTTCGTGGACGACATCCCGCGGGCGACGTTCCGGCTGGGGTGAGCGGCGCCCTCGCTCCGGCGGCAGGCCAGCGGGTGGTACGCCGGAGGCGCGTTCGTTACGCCCGGGGACGGAGCGGCACCGGTGCCACGGTACGCTGGGAGGACTGCTCGATTCTTGCCACCAGCGGGAGAGCTGACCCCCGGACCCTACCCGTCGCGGCGGACGGCCTCTGCCTGCCGCGGCCCCACGAAGGAGCATGACGTGTCACAGGAAGCAACCGCCAACATCGGAGTCGTCGGCTTGGCGGTGATGGGATCGAACCTGGCCCGCAACCTCGCCTCCCGCGAGGGCAACACCGTCGCCGTGTACAACCGCACCTACACCCGCACCGAGGACCTGCTGAAGGAGCACCCGGAGGCCGGCTTCGTCGGATCCGAGCAGATCGACGACTTCGTCGCCTCGCTGTCCAAGCCCCGCACCGCGATCATCATGGTGCAGGCCGGGAAGGGCACGGACGCCGTCATCGACCAGCTGGTCGAGCGGTTCGAGCCGGGCGACATCATCGTGGACGGCGGCAACGCCAACTTCCACGACACCATCGACCGGGAGAAGCGGATCGCGCCGACCGGCATCCACTTCGTCGGCGCCGGAATCTCCGGCGGCGAGGAGGGCGCCCTCAACGGCCCCTCGATCATGCCCGGCGGATCGGCGGAGTCGTACGAGACGCTCGGCCCGATCCTCTCGTCGATCGCCGCCGTCGCCGAGGGCGAGCCGTGCGTGACCCACGTCGGCACCGACGGCGCCGGCCACTTCGTCAAGATGATCCACAACGGCATCGAGTACGCCGACATGCAGCTGATCGCCGAAGCGTACGACCTATTGCGGACCATCGGCGGCCTGACCCCCGCGCAGATCGCGGACGTCTTCGCCGAGTGGAACAACGGCTACCTCGAGTCGTACCTGATCGAGATCACCGCCGAGGTGCTGCGCCAGGTGGACGCGGAGACCGGCAAGCCGTTCATCGACATCGTCCTCGACCAGGCCGGATCCAAGGGCACCGGCGTCTGGACCGTGCAGAACGCGCTCGATCTCGGCGTCCCGGTCGGAGGTATCGCCGAGGCCGTGTTCGCCCGGGCCGTCTCCTCGAAGCCGGCTCAGCGCGCCGCGGTGCAGGCGACCCTCCAGTCGCGTCCCGAGGTGCAGAAGGCGTCCGATGTGGCCGCTTTCGCCGACGACGTGTCCAAGGCGCTCTACGCCTCCAAGGTCGTCGCCTACGCGCAGGGCTTCGACGCCATCATCGCCGGCGCCGAGAAGTACGGCTGGGACATCCACAAGGACGAGATCGCGAAGATCTGGCGCGGCGGCTGCATCATCCGCGCCCAGTTCCTGAACCGGATCGCCGACGCCTACGACGAGAACCCGAACATCTCGACGCTGCTCGAGGCCCCGTACTTCGCCGACGCCGTGCGCGAGGGCGAGGCGGCCTGGCGCCGCATCGTGGCCACGGCCGCGCTGTCCGGTGTCCCGGTCCCCGGCTTCGGCGCCGCCCTGTCGTACTACGACTCGCTGGCCTCGACCCGCCTGCCGGCCGCGCTCGTGCAGGGCCAGCGCGACTTCTTCGGCGCGCACACCTACAAGCGCGTCGACAAGGACGGCGTCTTCCACACCCTGTGGTCGGGCGACCGCACCGAGATCGCGACCGAGGGCTCCTCGCACTAGCCCTCCCTCCCGGGGCCCGCCCCACCCCCGAGCCCCACCATCGAGTACACGAAGACTGCACGCGAATCCGCTGATTCGCGTGCAGTTTTTGTGTACTCGACGGCGGGGGCGCGAGAGGATGGGGTGGTGACGTACGAGGACCATCCGGAACTCGCCGAGTACGAGCCGCTCCGAGAGCGACCGCTGCGCGGGCGGACGATGACGGTCGCCAGTCGGGTCTTCGTCGTCGTCGCACTGAGCGCCCTGCTGCTGCCCGGCATCCTGCTCACCATCAGCATCCAGACCCAGACGGCCGACTACACCTGCGCCGTCTACACCCGGCAGTACCAGCCGGACGCCCTCGGCTCCTCGGCGCGGTTCGAGCTGGCGGGTCCGGTCGGCCCGGGCTGGCAGTGCTACGCGCTGAACACGGAGGGGGACGCGACCTGGGTCGCTCCGCTCGGCCTCATCCCCTCGACGCCGCACCACCTCCCGTAGCCGCCCGCTCGCGCCGCCTCCCGCCGCCCTCCCACCGGCCGCCACCCGCCGACCCGCCGCCTCCGTCTCGCGGCGCCACCCCCTCCGTCTCGCGGCGCCACCGCCGACCCACCCCAGCCTCCTGCCGCCGCCGCCGGCCCACCGCCGCCGCCACTGCCTCCGTCTCGCGGCGCCACCGCCTCCGTCTCGCGGCGCCACCGCCTCCGTCTCGCGGCACCGCCGCCGCCGAGGTGCTCGACGTTGCAGGTCGGCACGGCGTGTCGGGTGCAACGTCGAGCACCTCGGCGAAATGGGTCGGCACTCCGGGATCCGCGCAGGCAACGAAGGACCTTTCCCGCCTCGGCCAACAGACGCAGAAAAGGCAGGACGTCCGGCCAGGTTGCGACAGGGATGTCCTCCCTTTCGTGCGAATCGCCGGGCAGACCGGAGGAATCTCCTCCCTTTTCCACGCACGGGGAGCCGGGGAAAGGGAGGCGGAGACGGCGAAATGCGGGGAAAGGGAGGCGGAGGCAGCCGGCGGGACCTGGGAAAGGGAGGCGGAGACGGCCGGCGAGATGTGGGAAAGGGAGGTGGATGCGGCCGCCGCGGCGGCGAGACGCGCAAAAGGGAGGACATCGGGCCAGGATGCAGCCGGATGTCCTCCCTTTCGGACGGAGAGGGCGCCTACGCGGCGCCGTCGAACATGGAGGTCACCGAGCCGTCGGTGAAGACCTCGCGGATCGCGTTCGCCAGGAGCGGCGCGATCGGCAGCACGGTGAGCTTGTCCCAGCGCTTGTGCTCGGGAAGCGGGAGGGTGTCCGTCACGACCACGGAGTCGATGACGTCGCTCTGCAGCAACTCCACCGCCGGGTCGCTGAACACGGCGTGGGTCGCGGCGACGACGACGCCCGTGGCGCCGGCCGCCTTGAGCGCCTCCGCGGCCTTCACGATGGTCCGTCCGGTGTCGATCAGGTCGTCGACCAGGAGGCAGACGCGGCCGTTCACCTCTCCGACGATCTCGTGCACCGAGACCTGATTCGGGACCAGCGGGTCGCGGCGCTTGTGGATGATCGCGAGCGGAGCCCCGAGCTTGTCGCTCCAGATGTCGGCGACGCGGACGCGGCCCATGTCGGGCGAGACGACGGTCAGCGTCGCAGGGTCGAGCTCGCGGCGCATGTGCTCGAGGAGCACCGGCATGGCGAACAGGTGGTCGACCGGCCCATCGAAGAAGCCCTGGATCTGCGCGGCGTGCAGGTCGACGGACATGATCCGGTCGGCCCCTGCCGCCTTGAACAGGTCGGCGACGAGGCGGGCCGAGATCGGCTCGCGGCCGCGGCCCTTCTTGTCCTGCCGGGCGTACGGGTAGAACGGGGCCACGACGGTGATGCGCTTCGCCGAGGCGCGCTTGAGCGCATCCACCATGATGAGCTGCTCCATGAGCCACTCGTTGATGGGCGACGTGTGCGACTGGATGACGAACGCATCCGACCCGCGGACGCTCTCGTCGAAACGCGCGTAGATCTCGCCGTTGGCGAAGGTGCGTGCGTCGGTGGGGATCAGCTCGCTTCCGAGGCTTTCTGCGATCTCATGCGCGAGCTGGGGATGCGCGCGGCCGGAGATGAGGACGAGTCGCTTCTGGCCGGTCGTGGTGATCCCTGACACTTACTCTCCACTCTTCTCGGCCGCACTGCCGTCCGGAGCGCTGCTCTCTCGTGCAGCCCTGTCGGCGTCCGTGCCCGGTCGCTTCTGGGCGACCCAGCCTTCGATGTTGCGCTGCGGGGCGACCGTGATGGCGAGGGCACCGGCCGGGACGTCCTTTCGGACGACCGTGCCTGCTCCCGTGTACGCTCCGTCCCCCATCCTAACGGGCGCGACCAGCACGGTGTTCGTGCTGATGCGGACGTTGGAGCCGATCACCGTGCGGTGCTTGTTCACCCCGTCGTAGTTGGCCGTGATGACGCCCGCGCCGAGGTTGCCCTTCTCGCCCACCTCGGCGTCGCCGACGTAGTTGAAGTGCGCGAGCTTGGTGCCCTCGCCGATGACGGCGTTCTTGGTCTCGACGAAGGTGCCGATCTTCCCGTTGGCGCCGAGGACGGTGCCGGGACGGAGGTACGCGAACGGTCCGACCGTCGCACCCGCGCCGATGACGGCGAGGGTCGCATCCGCCCGGGTCACCTTCGCGCCCTCTCCGACCTCGGTGTCCGTCAGTGTGGTGTCCGGCCCGACGGTGGCGCCCGTCTCCACGACGGTCGCCCCGCGGAGCTGCGTGCCGGGGAGGATGGTGACGTCGGGGGCGAGCTTGGCCTTCACGTCGATCCAGGTCGTCGCCGGGTCCTGCACGGTCACGCCGGCGAGCTGCCAGGTGCGGACCAGGAGCGCGTTGAGCTTCGCCGCGGCGTCGCTCAGCTGCGCCCGGTCGTTGATGCCCTCGACCAGCCACGACTCGGCGACGGGGAGCGCATCCACGTCGAAGCCGGCCTCGCGGAGCAGCCCGATGACGTCGGTCAGGTACTTCTCGCCCTGCGCGTTGTCGGTGGAGACCAGCGCCAGCTTGTCGCGGAGCGCGGCCAGTCCGAAGAGGTAGATGCCGGCGTTGATCTCGCCGATCCCGCGCTCGGCGTCGGTCGCATCCTTGTGCTCCACGATCCGGTCGAGGTGGCCCTCCGGCGTGC
>Ga0209677_100599_pt1 | contig 19507 bp, 17 predicted proteins | sample AraplaCvi_mCL_r2_2_FD_184285 | JGI IMG/M metagenome (GOLD analysis project Ga0209677, IMG submission 184285) | Arabidopsis root microbial communities from North Carolina, USA - plate scrape CL_Cvi_mCL_r2 (SPAdes) (version 2) | ecosystem: Host-associated > Plants > Roots > Endosphere | place: USA... | reverse complement strand
ACGCCGCAGCGGTGCTTGAGGCACTCTGATGGACGCCTTCGCTGCACAACAAAGGCCGGTGGTTATGGGTCCCGGCGTTCGCCGGGACGACGAGCTGAGTGAGACGAACGAATACGACACACAGGGAGCATCCAATGGATCTCGCATTCACCAAGGAAGAGCAGGCATTCCGCGACGAGGTGCGGGCGTTCTTCAAGGACAACGTGCCGCCAGAGACACGGCGCAAGCTGGTCGAGGGCCGTCATCTCACCAAGGACGAGATGGTGACCTGGTGGCGCATCCTCAACAAGAAGGGCTGGGGCGTCTCGCATTGGCCGAAGGAATATGGCGGCACCGGCTGGACCTCGGTGCAGCACTACATCTTCAACGAGGAGCTGCAGTCCTATCCGGCGCCGCAGCCGCTCGCCTTCGGCGTCAGCATGGTCGGTCCGGTTATCTACACCTTCGGCAGCGAGGAGCAGAAGAAGCGCTATCTGCCGCGCATCGCCAGTGTCGAGGACTGGTGGTGCCAGGGCTTTTCCGAGCCGGGCTCGGGCTCCGACCTCGCCTCGCTGAAGACCAAGGCCGAGCGTCGCGGCGACAAGTGGATCATCAACGGCCAGAAGACCTGGACCACGCTCGCCCAACACGCCGACATGATCTTCTGTCTCTGCCGCACAGACGCTTCCGCGAAGAAGCAGATGGGCATCTCCTTCATAGTGTTCGATATGAAGTCGAAGGGCGTCACTGTTCGTCCGATCCAGACCATCGATGGCGGCCACGAGGTCAACGAGGTGTTCTTCGACGATGTCGAGGTTCCTGTCGAGAACCTGATCGGCGAGGAGAACAAGGGCTGGGACTACGCCAAATTCCTGCTCGGCAATGAGCGCACCGGCATCGCCCGCGTCGGCGTCTCCAAGGAGCGGCTGCGCCGCATCCGCGACCTCGCCTCCAAGGTCGAATCCGGCGGCCGTCCCGTGCTGGAAGATCCCGCGTTCCGCGACAAGCTCGCGGCGTGCGAGATCGAGCTGAAGGCGCTGGAGCTCACGCAGCTGCGCGTCGTCGCCGACGAGGGCAAGCACGGCAAGGGCAAGCCCAATCCGGCGTCGTCCGTGCTGAAGATCAAGGGCTCGGAAATCCAACAGACCACCACCGAGCTTCTGATGGAGGTGATCGGCCCGTTCGCCGCGCCCTACGACGTCCATGGCGATGAGGACACCAACGAGACCATGGATTGGACCGCGCAGATCGCGCCGAGCTACTTCAACAACCGCAAGGTTTCGATCTACGGCGGCTCTAACGAGATCCAGCGCAACATCATCTCGAAGGCGGTGCTGGGGCTGTGACGCACCAGTACAGCGATAGCTGTCGTCGTCCCCCGCGAAGGCGGGGGACCCAGTACGCCGCGGCGGTAGTGGTTCACGACTGATCCCAGTGATTACGGGATCCCCGCCTTCGCGGGGATGACGACGGAGTAAGCGGCGAGAATAGTGGCAACGCACAAGCCAGCGTTTCAAGAAAGCAAAGCAAATGGATTTTGATCTGTCCGAGGAGCAGCGGCTCCTGAAAGAAAGCGTCGATGGCCTGCTCGCCGATTCCTATGATTTCGAGGCGCGCAAGAAATACATGGCGGAGCAGGGTGGCTGGAGCAAGGCGATGTGGGGGAGGCTCGCCGAGCAGGGCCTGCTCGGCCTGCCGTTTTCCGAGGAGGACGGCGGCTTCGGCGCCGGCGGCGTCGAGACCATGATCGTGATGGAGGCGATGGGCCGCGCGCTGGTGCTGGAGCCTTATCTCGCCACCGTCGTGATCGCCGGCGGCTTCCTGCGCCATGGCGGCTCGGACACGCAGAAAGCGGCGCACATTCCCGGCATCATCGACGGCAGCAAGACCTCCGCATTCGCGCAGCTCGAGAAGCAGTCGCGCTACGACCTGTTTGACGTCGCGACATCGGCGAAGAAGAAGGGCGACAGCTGGATCATCGACGGCGAGAAATTCGTCATGCTCAACGGCGACAGCGCCGACACGCTGATCGTTACGGCGCGCACCAAGGGCGCGCAGCGCGATAAGAGCGGCATCGGCGTGTTCATCGTGCCGGCCGATGCCAAGGGCGTCACTCGCAAGGGCTACCCGACCCAGGACGGCCTGCATGCGGCCGACATCACCTTCACCGGCGTCGAGGTCGGCGCCGACTGCGTGATCGGCGATCCGGCAGACGGCTTGCCGCTGATCGAGCGCGTGGTCGACGAGGCCCGCGTCGCACTGTGCGCGGAAGCGGTCGGCCTGATGGATGAATCGTTAAAGACCACCGTCGAGTACATCAAGACCCGCAGACAGTTCGGCGTGCCGATCGGTTCGTTCCAGGCGCTGCAGCACCGCGCGGCCGACATGTTCGTGGCGCTGGAGCAGGCGCGCTCGATGTCGATGTTCGCGACCATGGCGGACGATTTCGAGGACGCCAAGGAGCGCGCCACCGCGATCGCGGCAGCCAAGGTGCAGATCGGAAAATCGGCCAAGTTCGTCGGCCAACAGTCGATCCAGCTCCATGGCGGCATCGGCATGACCATGGAGGCCAAGATCGGCCACTACTTCAAGCGGCTGTCGATGATCGAGAACAGCTTCGGCGACACCGACTACCACCAGCGCCGCGTCGCCGAGGCCGGCAGCTTGATCTGACCTGGTGCTGTCATTCCGGGGCGATGCGAAAGCATCGAACCCGGAATCTCGAGATTCCGCTCGAGGCCTGCCGGCCTCGCCTCCGGATGACCCTCGACAAAATGCGAACATGTGTTTCAGCGTCATTGCGAGCGAAGCGAAGCAATCCAGAAATCTATCTTCCTTCGCGAATAATCTGGATTGCTTCGTCGCCTTCGGCTCTTCGCAATGACGGAGGAATGAGGAGGACACAACCATGAAAAACATTCCCTTCGATCTCACCGGACAGGTCGCGGTCATCACCGGCTCCAGCCGCGGCATCGGGCGCGCATCGGCCGAGTTGTTGGCGCAGCTCGGCGCCAAGGTGGTGATCTCCAGCCGCAAGGCGGACGCCTGCCAGGAGGTCGCGGACGACATCCGCAAGGCCGGCGGCGATGCGCATGTCATTCCCTGCAATATCTCGCGCCGCGCCGAGGTCGATGCGCTGATCGACGGTGCCGTGAGGCATTATGGCAAGGTCGACATCCTCATCTGCAACGCGGCCGTCAATCCCTATTATGGTCCGCTGCTCGACATATCAGACGAAGCCTTCGACAAGATCATGGGCTCCAACGTGAAGAGCAATCTCTGGCTCTGCGCCAAGGCGATCCCGGCGATGGCCGACCGGGGCAAAGGCTCGGTCGTGATCGTCTCCTCGATCGGCGGCTTGCGCGGCTCAACGGTGATCGGCGCCTACGGCATCTCCAAGGCCGCCGACTTTTCGCTGTGCCGCAGCCTCGCCGGCGAATGGGGGCCGAAGGGCGTGCGCGTCAATTGCGTCGCGCCGGGTCTGGTGAAGACCGACTTCGCCCGCGCGCTGTGGGAGGACGAGGCGCGGCTGAAGCAGCGCTGCGCCACCACGCCGCTGCGGCGGATCGGCGAGCCGCACGAGATCGCCGGCGCCGTGGCCTATCTCGCCTCCGACGCCTCGACCTTCATGACCGGCCAGACCATCGTCGTCGACGGCGGCGTGACCACCGCGGCGGTGTAGCCGAGATGTCGTCTCGGCCTTGCGCCGGGACCCGGACCGCGTTGTGCTCGGGTTGAATCGAGGTCGCAGACAGAAGCGTCAACAACGAAAGCCGGTGGTTATGGATCCCGGCTCGCGCTTCGCTTGGCCGGGACGACAGCTGGGATATTGACGTTCCTCTCTCAATCCGCTTGCTTGTACGTCCCACAACAGCTTCCCGGGATGAAACGTCATGTCCTTCGTGCTGGCCATCGATCAGGGCACCACGTCCTCGCGCGCCATCGTCTTTCGCTCCGACATCTCGATCGCGGCGACCGCGCAGCAGGAATTCCCGCAGCATTTCCCGGCGTCGGGCTGGGTCGAGCACGAGCCGGAGGACATCTGGACCTCGACCATCATCACCTGCCGTGATGCGCTGGACAAAGCGGGGCTGACGGCCAAGGACGTCGCCGCGATCGGCATCACCAACCAGCGCGAGACCACCGTGGTATGGGACCGCGCCACGGGCCAAGCCGTGCATCGCGCCATCGTCTGGCAGGACCGCCGCACCGCCGATATCTGCGCCCGGTTCAAGAATGAGGGACACGAGCCCAAGATCTCCGAGAAGACCGGGCTGATCATCGATCCCTATTTCTCGGGCACCAAGATCGCCTGGATCCTCGATCACGTGCCGGGCGCGCGTGAGCGCGCGGAGGCCGGCGAGCTGATGTTCGGCACGATCGATTGCTATCTTTTGTGGCGCCTCACCGGCGGCAAGGTGCATGCGACGGATGCCACCAATGCCTCGCGCACCCTGTTGTTCAACATCCACACTGGGCAGTGGGATGACGAACTGCTCGCGCTGTTGCGTGTGCCGCGCTCGATGCTCCCGGAGGTGAAGGATTCCTCGGCGCATTTCGGCGAGACCATCCCGGATCTGTTCGGTGGTCCAATTGCAATCTCGGGCATCGCCGGCGACCAGCAGGCCGCGACCATCGGCCAGGCCTGCTTCACGCCGGGTATGATGAAATCGACCTATGGCACCGGGTGCTTTGCGCTGCTCAACACCGGCACGACGCCGGTCGTCTCCAAGAATCGTCTGCTCACCACGATTGCCTATCAGCTCGGCGGCGTACGCACCTATGCGCTCGAGGGTTCGATCTTCGTCGCAGGCTCCGCGGTGCAATGGCTGCGTGACGGGCTCGGCATCATCAAGCATGCGGCCGAGACCGGGCCGCTCGCCGACAAGTCCGACTCGATGCAATCGGTCTATCTGGTGCCGGCCTTCGTCGGCATGGGTGCGCCCTACTGGAATCCGCGCGTGCGCGGTGCGCTGTTTGGCCTGACCCGCAACACCGGACCTGCCGAGCTCGCGCATGCGACATTGGAGAGCGTCTGCTACCAGACCTATGATCTCTGGACCGCGATGCGCAGCGACTGGCCGGATGCGTCTGCGGCCACCATCGTGCTGCGCGTCGATGGCGGCATGACGGCCTCGGACTGGACCATGCAGCGGCTTGCCGATCTGCTCGATGCGCCGGTCGACCGTCCGATGATCCAGGAGACCACCGCGCTCGGCGCCGCCTATCTCGCCGGCCTTCATGCAGGCGTCTATCCGGAGCCGCAAAAGTTTGCCGACAACTGGCGGCTCGAGCACCGCTTCAGACCGGCCATGAGCGCCGCCACCCGCGAGCGCAAATTAAAGGGCTGGGCGCGTGCGGTGAAGGGCGTGCTGGCGAGCGACGAGGCGGAATAGTAGGAAACGGGCGCGCGCAGGAGAGACAAGGTGTCGCGGCGAATCGACAAGTCGTGGACGGTCTTGACGAGCCTCGAGGATCCGCACGGTGAACGTTGTGTCGATCTGTTCCGGCGTCCGGACCAGAGTTTCGGCTTCGAGGAGTTTCGCCGAGACGTGGAGGATGCCGGCGTCTGGACGCCGGTCGCTTATTATTCAAGCGCCCGTTTTGCTTCGCAAGACCTGGCGCTCCGTGCTGCTGGGCGCGCGGTGCCCTGGTTGCGCGGTCATCCGGCGATGAACGAATCTCGGTCCAGCGATCAGAGCGAGTAGAGGTCGCTCCATCACTGCCCCGCGTTCTCCTTCTGGAAATACACGTCCACCTTCATGCCGACCGCGAAAGGCCCAGGCTCGTTGAGATCGACCAGCACCTCGACGACATCGACATCGGTCATGCTGCGCTGACTCACGCTGGAGCTGCGGCTGCTCTCGACCAGGGGAGCGATGAAGGCGACCTTGCCGGCGACGTCGCGACCGCGGAACGCATCCGAGCGCACCACGGCGGGCTGCCCGACCTTGATCTTATCGATGTCGCGCTGGTCGAGCTCGGCGCGGACGCGCAAGGACGACATGTCGCCCATCAGGACCAGCGGCTGCACGGACTGGGGCGAGGCCAGCTCGCCGCGCCTGGCGTTCACCTGCAGGATGGTGCCGTCCACCGGCGCGCGGATCGTCAGCTTCTCCAATGTCGCTCGCGCCGCCCGCAGATCGGCACGCGCCGCGTTGAGCTGGCCTTCAGCGACCGTTGGCAGCGGCGCATCGGCCGTGATCCGGTGCAGCTCGTTCGTCTGCTGTGCCAGGCGCTCTTGCGCCCGTGCCAGCACCGCGCGCGCCGCATCCACATCCGCATCGGTGTGGCCGGCGCGCTTGTCGGCGCTGGCCTTGTCGAACAGGCCGCGCAGCTCGAAGACGGAGTCCTCGGAATCGGCGACGGCATCCTCGGCGCGTCGCCTGGGGCCTGCGCCTGACGGCGTCGACTCCTTGTCGCGCACGCGCTGGCGCATCGCGGCCTGCGCCTCGGCGGAAGCGAGCTGCGCGCGCGCTTCCGCATCGACGAGGCGAACCAGCGGCTCGCTGGCCAACACGGTGTCGTTGGCCTTGACCAGCACCTTGTCGATCACGCCCATGACCGGCGCGGCCAGCTTGATCTGGCCCGACACCGGCTCGACGCGGCCGGGCGCCACCGCCAGCCAGCGCTTGTCGTCGGCGGTCTGGTTGCCGGCGGCCTGCGCCGCCGCGGACGCCATGACGGCCATTTGCAGCGCGGCGAGAAGGACGATCCCGGCCGTCGGATTGGCCTTTGTCGCGATCATGAGTTCGATGCTTTCCTTGCTGGATTCGGGCTCTCTTCGCCGACGATACGTCCGTCCTCGATCTGGATGATGCGATCGGCAAACGGCAGGGTGCGCGGGTCATGCGTGACCACCAGCACCGCGCGCGTCGGGTCCTTGGCGATCTCCGCGAGCAGGGTCATGATGGCCTGTCCGTTTTCGGTATCGAGCGCGCCGGTCGGCTCGTCGGCGAGAATGGCTTTGGCATTGCCGACGATGGCGCGGGCCACGGCGACGCGCTGCTGCTCGCCGCCGGAGAGCTCGAGCGGCCGCGACTTTCGCTTGTGGCCGAGGCCGACGCGGGCGAGCACGTTGCGCGCCGCCTCCACCGCGCGGCGCGAGGAATCACCGCGCACGTCCAGCGCTAAGCGTATGTTCTCCTCGGCGGTCAGTGTCGGAAACAGATGATAGGATTGGAAGATGAAGCCGATGTGGTCGCGCCGGAGCTTGGCCAGCGTTTCCGGATCGGCGCCTTCGGTCGATCGGCCGGCAATGCGGACCGTGCCGCTGGCCGGCGTCATCAGGCAGCCGAGGATCGAGAGCAGCGTGGTCTTGCCGCTGCCTGACGGGCCCATCAGGAGCGCGAGCTCGCCGCCTCTGAGCGAGAGGCTGACGCCCTTCAGCGCCTGCACGCGGCCGGCGCCCTGGCCGAGAAATTGCACGATGTCATCAGCTTCGAGCACTGCCTCGGTCATCGCGTGAACACCAGCGTCGGGTCGATGCGCATGATCTTGACGATCGCGGCCATGGCTGAGCCGACGCACATCACGAGCGTCAGGAGGAAAAGCCCCACGGTCAGCGCAGGGGTCACCGTCACCGGCAGCGCGGAGTCGGCGGTCATGCCGACCACTGCGCTGCTGACTGCGGCCGCGCCGGCAAAGCCGATGATTGCGTTGAGCACCGCCTGCCAGATGATCACCGTGTAGATGTAGTTGCCGGGCGATCCGATGGCGCGCAAGGTCGCAAATTCGTTCAGATGATCCTTGGTGCTCGAATACAATGTCTGCGCCACGATCACGGTGCCGACGATGAAGCCGAGCAGGGCGCCGCCGAACAATGCGGCGCCGGCGCCGGTGCCGAACAGCCAGAACGACTGGCTGCGGCTACGGAATTCGCCGGTTGTCAGCACCTCGACATCTGTGAGGCTGGCGCGCAGGTCCCGCCTGATGTCGTCGACATCGGCATCGGGCGCGACGCGCACCAAGAGGTAGGACGCCTTGTTGGCCGGGATGCCGGTATAGGCGTGGCCGCGGTCGAAATCGGTGAAGACGTAAGGCGTCGTCGTGAAGGAGCGGATGCCCTTGGTCACCGCCGCCACCTGCACCTTCTGGTCGCGAATCTCGGCAGTGTCGCCGGGCGCGCCGACGCCGAGCCTCTCGAAATAGGATTGCTCGATCGCCACGGCGCCGGGAATGGCGAGGTCGTCGAGCCGGCCGGCGACCACGTTCCAGGGATGCAGGCTGGCGGCGTCGAGCTCGGCGCCGACCATGAAGACCGGCGTCGTGGTGCCGGTGGGCAGGCGCCACTGCGCATAGCCGATGACGAGCGGGGTTACGCCGGTGACCCCCTTGACGGCCAAGGCCCGAAACCGCTGACGCTCGTCCAGCAGCGACGGATCCTCGAAGCATTTGGTGCCGGTCGGCATGATCCAGAGATCGGCCTGGGCGTGATCGATCATGGTCGTGACCATGCGCCGGAAGCCGACATAGAGCCCGAGCTGGACCGTCACCAGCACGATGGAAAAGACGATACCGACGATGGTCGCAACGAAACGAAGCCGGTCATGGAACAGGTTTCGGGAAGCGAGCCTGAACTTCAGCGACATGAGCTGTGAACCATCCGGATTTGGCCTCATTTCATCTGCTTCGCGAGCACATGTCCACGCCGGTCCTGCCGCTTGCAGCGGCACCGGTGCGTGCGCTCGTCAGTCCGGGCTTTGCCCCCAACATGCTCCTTCAACGCCGGAGATCGGCCATTTCCGTGGCGCGGCTCGCGGTATTCGAGCTGTCGTGTTCGGTCTGCGGCGAGGCGTCGCGCCTCCGGTCGAAATGTGAAGCCTGCGTGCAATCCGGCATCATGCGAGGCCTGACTCCGACCGGGTCTATGCCGAAGCGGGTATTCTCGCTTGTCTTGTTTTGACCGGAGGCGCCGACTGACGGAATTGATGTATCAAGACGTGCCGGGCGTCTCGGCCGGCCGCGACGGTTCAAGAGCTATCAGACAGGAGAATGCGAACGGATGACTCTCCCCGACGGCTATTCCGACGTCCCCGCCGGCAAGATCGCGGCCGTCGTCACGCATCTGGAGATGCGCGCGCCGCCTACGCTTTCCCCCGATCCGCCCGACGCCTGGACGGTCCGCCGCGTCGCAGAGCCACGCCTTGACTGGTACCGCGACCTGCACGGGCGCGTCGGCGCGGAGTGGCTGTGGACCTCGCGCCTGCGCATGAGCGATGCCGAGCTTGCGGCGATCATCCGCGCCGATGGAGTCGAGGTGCATGCGCTGCAACATCGCGGCCGTGACGAAGGCTTGCTGGAGCTGGATTTCCGTAAAGACGGAGAATGCGAGATCGTGTTCTTCGGTCTCACCGCGACACTGATCGGCAGCGGCGCCGGCCGCGTCCTGATGAATCACGCGTTGCGGCTCGCCTGGGGCAAGCCTGTCAGCCGGGTCTGGCTGCACACCTGCAGCTTCGACCACCCGCGCGCGCTCGCCTTCTACCAGCGCTTCGGCTTCTGTCCGTTCCGCCAGCAGGTCGAGGTGATCGACGATCCCAGGCTCGACGGTACGGTGCCGCGCCACGCGGCCGGCCATGTGCCGCTGATCGTTTGAGGGCTGAGAGCGAGAGGCGGTTGCAACGCGCCAATGACGATTTGGTCATGTCGGAGGCACCGTGGTTGCATAGTACAGGTCTCGCAGAAAAGACGAGCTGCCCGTACCCTGTGCAGTCACCCCGGCAGTCGCGCCGTCATTTTCGCCGCATCGCCTCCGGCGCATCCGGCTGCGCCAGCGGGTGCGCCTGCGCGAAGGCCGGCAGCGCCATCGCCGTCTCGAAGATGCGCTTGGTCGTCGGGTAGGGCGCCAGATCGATGCCCTGCATGAGCGCGATTGAAACATGGCCGACCATGCAGATATCGGCCATCGTCGGCGCATCGCCATGGCAGAAGCGCCCGGTATCCCCATGGTTCGCAAGCTGCGCTTCCAGCGCCTTCAGGGTCTCGACGATCCAGTGCTTCCGCCATGCCGCCTGCGCGTCCTGGTCGAGCTTCAGGACGTCGTTGAGATAATGCCGCACGCGCGGCACCAGCAGTGGATGACCCTCGCAAGCAACCATCAGCGCCAGGGCGCGTGCCCGGGCCCGGCCCTTGATGTCGGCAGGCAGCAGCGGCGGCTCGGGAAATGTCTCGTCGAGATAGTCGAGGATGGCGAGTGATTGAAACAGCACGGTGCCGTCGTCCAGCACCAGCGCCGGCAGCGCCATCTGCGGATTGACGCCAGCATAGTCCACGCCGCGCTGCTCGTTGCGATCGATGTCGACCAGCACGACCTCATGCGCGGCATTCTTCAGGTGGAGCGCGATCCGCACCCGGAAGCTCGCCAGCGATCGCCAGAAGGAATAGAATTTCATCTTGACTCCCTGCTCGTTCGAACTCGACGTTGCCGACACGAGACTATGCGAACTCGCTGCGGCGCGCGATGACAAGTCGCGATCAAATGAGAGCCGGACTCTATTTTGTGAGAAATGATAACCACAGCCGGTGCGCTCAGGCGCGCACCGGCATCTCTTTTCAGCGAGAGGTGAGACCGAGCAGGCGTCTGCTGCGGGTCTGCATCACAGCCATCAGCCGCGCCCGACCAGATCCCCGATCCGGACCGGGAAGCGCCTTACACGAACGCCGGTCGCGTGCCACACCGCGTTGGCGACCGCGCCCGCCGAGCCGGTGATGCCGATCTCGCCGACGCCCTTGATGCCGAGCGGATTGACGTGAGGATCGATCTCCTGGACCGTGAAGGCCTCGATCGCGGGCACATCGGCATTCACCGGCACATGATACTCGCCGAGATTGGCGTTCATGATCCGGCCGGTGCGGTGATCGGTGATCGCCTCCTCATGCAGCGCCAGCGAGATGCCCCAGATCATGCCGCCGATGAGCTGGCTCCGCACCATCTTCGGGTTGATGATCCGACCCGCGGCGAAGGCGCCGATCATCCTGGAGACGCGGACCTGCCCGAGATCAGGATCGACCTTCACTTCCGCAAACACCGCGCCATGCGAATGCATCGCATAGTGCTCGTTCGCGGCCTGATCGGGAACGCCGCTGCCGGAGGCTTCGATCTCGGCGAGGCCGGCACGGCCGAGGATCTCGCCATAGCTTTCGCCGCGGCTCTCGTCGTCGCGCCTGAGCAGCCGCCCGGCCCGTGCCACCACGCCCGCATTGCCGGCACCGAAGAGCGGCGAGCTTCGGTCCGAGGTCGCGAGCTCGGCGAGCTTGCCGATGACGGCCGCGCCTGCATTGTGGATCGCGGTGCCGACAGTTGCCGTATGCGCCGAGCCGCCGGCGATGCCGGCGTCGGGCAGATCGGAGCTGCCGGCCTTGAACGTGACCTGGTCGAGATCGAGCGCAAGCGAATCCGCGGCGATCTGCGCGAATGCCGTCCAGGCGCCCTGGCCCATGTCATGTGCGCCGCTCTCCACCACGCCCGAGCCGTCGCGGCGGATCACCGCGCGCGCTTGTCCTGCGAACATCAGCGCATGGAAGGTCGCTGTCCCCATGCCCCAGCCGACCAGGAAGCCGTCCTTGTCGCGCATCATGCGCGGCTTCAGCGGACGATCCCACCAGCCGAACCGCTCGGCGCCCTGCGTGTAGCACTCGCGCAAAGCCTTCGAGGAGAACGGCTTGCCAGTCGTCGGTTCGACCTCGGCGTAGTTCTGCACGCGGAAGGCGAGCGGATCGATGCCGCAGGCCTCCGCCATCTCGTCGATCGCGCTTTCCAGTGCGATCGAGCCCGGAGCGATCCCCGGCGCGCGCACGAACAGCGGCGTGCCGGTGTCGACGCGCACGGCGTCATAGGTGGTCGCGATCGCCGGCGCGGCGTAGAGCGTGTGCGTGACGTGCGCGGCCGCCTCGTAGAAGTCTTCGAAGCTCGAGGTCGCGACCCTCGCGTGATGGTGGATCGCCGAGAGCTGGCCCACGGCGCTCGCACCGAGCCGGAGCGTCTGGCGAGTCGGTGAGCGATGGCCGAACGGGCCATAGAGCTGCTCGCGACGCGCCACAAGCTTCACCGGCCGTCCCACCAGTTTCGCAGAGAGAATGCCGAGGACCTGCGGTCCTGCCATCAGGCCCTTGCCGCCGAAGCCGCCGCCGAGATACGGGCTGCGGATCAGGATGTTCTCAGGCGGGATGCCGAGCAGGCCGGCAAGACGCGCCTGCATCATGACGAGGCCTTGCGTCGGCGTATCGATGACCAGCTTGTCGCCCTGCCACTCCGCGACAATCGCGTGCGGCTCCATCGCATTGTGATAATGCGGCGGTGTCTCGTAGATGGCCTCGATTGTCTTGGCGCTACCAGCCAGTGCCGCATCGACATCGCCATGGCGGCTTTCCGCAGGGAAGCCCATGCCGACAACAGGCGGAATGTACGCTTCATTGCCGTCGAGACCAATGCGCGCAGGCTCGGCCTCGTAACGCGCGTTCAGCAGGGACGCACCTTCGGTCGCCGCCTCCAGCGTCTGGCCGATCACGACTGCGATCGGCTGGCCCGCGTAGCGCACGCGGTCGTTCTGCAGCGCCTCGAACCTGAAGGCAAACGGATTGGGCTTGCCGTCGGGATCGTCGGCGAGCGGCGGCCGGTTGGCATGGGTCATCACCTCGACCACGCCGGGGTGAGCCTTGGCGGCCTCGACATCGAGCGAGGCAACGCGGCCGCGCGCGATGCTGGCAACAGCGAGCACCGCGAACAGCATGCTCGGCGGATGATTGTCGGCGGCGTAGCGCGCGCGACCGGTGACTTTCAGCACGCCGTCGCGGCGCGCCAGCGGTTGGCCGATGTTCGAGCCGTGCCGCAGATGGGCAGGATCGCGGGTGAGATCGAGTTCAAGCGTCATGAAGGGCTCCTGTCGGAGAGGAGAAGGGCGAGGCGGGCAGCGCCGGCATGCGCACAGGCGTGCCCAGTGCCGCGAGATGAAGCGCGCGCACGATGATGTTTCTGGCGAGCGGGATCTTATAGGCGTTGTCGCCGGAGGGCTTTGCATCGGCGAGGGCCACGTCAGCCGCACGCTGGTAGCTGCCGGCGTCAGCTGCTTGGCCGACGAGCAACGCTTCCGCCGCGCGCGGGCGCCACGGCTTGGCAGCGACGCCGCCGAGCGCGAGCCGGGCCTCCTTGATCCTTCCGTTCTCGATCATGAGGCCAGCTGCGGCGGAGACCACGGCGAAGGCGTAGGACGTGCGCTCGCGCACCTTCAAATACCGCGCATGGCGGGCGAAGCTGCGCGCGGCCGCCGACAGCCGCACCGCGACGATCATCTCGCCGGGCTCCAGCACGCTCTCGCGCTCCGGTGCCGTGCCGGGCAACAGGTGGAGCGCTTCGAGGGCGACCTCGCGCCGGCCACGACTGCCCTCGATCTCGACCACCGCGTCGAACGCCGCGAGCGGCACGCAGAAATCCGACGGGTGGGTAGCGATGCAGGCATCGCTCCAGCCGAGCACGGCATGCTGGCTGTTCTCGCCGTCCCGGGCATCGCAGCCTGACCTCGGAGCGCGCTTGTTGCAGGCGGACGCCGTGTCATAGAAATAGGCGCAGCGCGTCCGCTGCAAGAGATTGCCGCCGACGGTCGCCGCGTTGCGAAGCTGCGCTGAGGCACCGGAGAGCAGCGCTTCCGCCACCGCCGGAAAATCCTTGGCGAAGTCTGCGTCGTAGGCGAGGTCGGAATTGCTCACCAGCGCGCCGATCCGAACGTCGCCATTGGCGAGCCGCTCGATCCGATTGAGTTCGGGCAGACGCGAGATGTCGACCAGCCGCTCTGGCCGCACCACATTGCCCTTCATCAGGTCGAGCAGGTTGGTGCCCGAGGCGAGATAGGCCGCGCCCGGCTGGCTCGCCGCCGCGATTGCCTCGGTGACGCTGGCGGGCTTCACATAGTCGAACCGGTTCATGCCGCGCGCTCCGTCTTGCTGCCTGCAAGCGTCGCCTGCGCGTCCTGCACGGCTTCGACGATGCCGACATAGGCGCTGCAGCGGCAGAGATTGCCGGACAGGCCCTCCCGGATTCGCTCCGGATCGGCGCCGGCCTGGCCTTCATTGATCAGACCGATCGTGCTCATGATCTGGCCGGGCGTGCAGAAGCCGCATTGCAGCGCGTCATGTTCGATAAAGGCGGCCTGCACCGGATGCAGCGTGTCGCCATCGGCAACGCCTTCAATGGTTTGAACGGAGGCGCCATCGAGGCTTGCAGCCAGCTGGAGGCAGGCATTGATGCGTCGGCCATCGACCAGCACCGTGCAGGCGCCGCACTGGCCGCGGTCGCAGCCCTTCTTGGTGCCGGTGAGTTGCAGCCGTTCGCGCAGCAGGTCGAGCAGGGTGACGCGGGGGTCGTCGAGCGCAAGCGTGCGCGGCTCACCGTTAACGGTGAGGCTCACAGTCAGATTCATGCGTTGTTCCGATCGAAGCTATGGCCTAATCGGATCAGGGTGGGAGGGCCTTACGGGCCGTGGTCCGTCCAGATCCGGCGGCCGCGAGCAGGTAAGGGGACAGTGATTGGCCCGCGGCGGCGCTTGTCTTTATACGGAGGATGCCTCCGTTTATCAAGCCGTGGATGCGGGGATTCGATCAAGAGCTGGTGAGATGTCGACCAAAACGCAAGAGAGCCCCCGTAAGCCGCGCGCCGATGCGCTCCGGAATCGCGAGCGGGTGATGGCAGCGGCCAAGATCGTGTTCAGCGCCGGCGGGCCGGAGGCCAGCCTGGAAGCGGTGGCACGGCAGGCCGGTGTGGGCATTGGCACGCTGTACCGGCATTTCCCGACCCGGGAGGATCTGTTCGAGGCGGTCTATCGCCACGAGGTCGAGCAGCTCTCCGAACTCGCCGAAGCGCTCAAGGATGACGCGTCACCAACCGAAGCGCTGCGGCACTGGTTGCGCTCGACCGTGCAATTCGTCGCGACCAAGAAGGGCATGATGGCCGCGCTCGCCATCGTCATGAATGCCAACTCCGAGCTCGCCGCCTATTCGCACGCGCATCTCACCGCATCGATCGGCGCGCTGCTCACCCGCGCCGTCGACGCCGGCGAGGTCCGCGCCGACGTCACCGCCGACGATCTGCTCCGCGCCCTCATCGGCATGTGCTACATGCACGACCAGACCGGCTGGCAACAGAGCGTGCTGCGGCTGCTCGACGTGTTCGTCGATGGGTTGCGGGTGAAGGGGTGAAGCTGCGTAGAATGGGTAGAGCGCCGCGAAACCCATCAACCAAGCACGCCCAAAGGTGATGGGTATCGCTGCGCTCAACCCATCCTACAAACGAGTGGCTCCAGTGAGAGAGCCGACGCTCGCCCGACAAATACAGCTGTCATCACCCGCGAAAGCGGGTGATCCAGTATTCAAGAGGCAGTGGTGCGTTACTGAGAAGCCGCGGCCTACTGGATCGCCCGGTCAAGCCAGGTCAAGGCGGGCGATGACGCTGAATTTATTGAGCCAGATCGTAGGGTGGGTAGAGCGAAGCGAAACCCATCAAAGCTGAGAAACGGCGGATAGCTTTCGCTGCACTCAACTCATCCGACCCTCCAATTTGTCAGACGAGTTCGTCCTGCAATGCCGCGCGATCGATCCCTTGCGCGTGTATCCGCGTAGATGTCGCCAGTCGCGCCAGCTCCTCGCTCGCGCGGGCAAGCGCGCCGGCCCAAGCCTGCGGCCTGTCCTGGCGGAAAAGCCGCATGGTCGGATACCACGGCGTATCTTCGCGATCACGCAGCCAACGCCAATCGAGCGCGTAAGGCAGCAGGACCCAGGTTGGACGTCGCAGCGCGCCGGCAAGATGCGCAACCGACGTGTCGACCGAAATGATGAGATCGAGCGCAGCCACCGCGGCGGCCGTCTCCGCGAAGTCATGCAGTCGCGGCGCCAGATCAATGACATTGTCCCCCAACGCCTGCAGGACCGGCCTATCGGCTGCCCGCGGCTCCTTCTGCAAGCTGTAGAGCTGAACACCTGATATAGCGAGCCGCGGCAGAACGGCGGCGGCCGCGATGGATCGCTGCCGATCGCCCTTGTGCTTGGGATTGCCGGCCCAGACCACGCCAACCTTCAAGGCAGACACGCTTCCGAACAAGTTGCGCCATTCTTCGCGCTTTACCGGATCGAAGCGAAGGTAGGGGACCTCAGCCGGGACCGACGCGAGCGTGGTCCGGAAAACATCGGGAAGCCACATCAACGGCAGCTGCAGATCGAACGGCGGCAGTGGCTCGCCCCGGGGAATGACCGTGACACCCCGGATATCTCTGAGCAGCGGCACCAGCGCCGGCTGAACCTGCAGCAGGATCGATCCGCCGCGCTCCGCAACCATCGGCAGATAGCGCACGAACTGCAGCGTGTCGCCGAGGCCGGCTTCGGCAAACAACAACAGCGTACGCCCGTCAAACCGCTCGCCGCGCCACTCCGGCTGCTCAAAGGACGGATAGCCGTCTGCCCAAAGCCTGCATTGCTTCCCCCATCGCAGTTCGCTGAAGCCTGCCTCCCAGTGACCGTTCATCAGAAGCGCATGCGCATGGTTGAAACGGACTTCGGGCGACGACGGCTCGAGCTCAACGGCGCGGCGTGACGCGGCAAGCGCGTCGTCGAGCGCCCCGATTGAGCGGAGCGCGACGGCCAGGTTGGCATGAGCCTTGCCGAACTCCGGATCGATTTCGATCGCACGACGATGCGCCGCGACGGCTTCCTCAGCTTTGCCTTGGGCATCGAGCGCCACGCCAAGGTTTGTGTACGCCTGGGCGCATCCAGGCTCGATCTCGATCGCGCGCATGCCCGCTCGAACGGCTTCATCGACGTTGCCGATCGCGCGCAGCGCGACCGCAAGATTCGCATAAGCTTTGGCCGCAATCGGATCGATCTCGATCGCACGACGATAGGCCGCGACCGCCTCATCGAACCTGCCCTGCGCATCGAGGGCCGCGCCGAGATTGATGGTGGCAGGTGCGTAGGTCGGCTCGATGTCGATCGCACGCCGGCAAGCCAGGATCGCCTCCTCGCTCCGATCAAGGTCGCAGAGGCAGCCCGCCAGATTGGCCAGCGCCATGGGGACGGACGCATCGATACCTGGCAGGCAATGCAACACCTGCTGATAGGCGTGAACGGCGTCGTCGTGCTTGTCGAGATCGACCAGCACATTGCCCAGGTTGAGCCACGCGCCCCGATGCGTCGGGTCGTGCTGGACCACGCATCGATAGACGGCCTCCGCCTCCGGCAGACGCCTTTGCTTCATCAAGAGCACGCCCAGATTGAAGCGAGCCTGCAGCATGGCCGGATCGAGCGCGAGCGCCCGAAGATAGCTGCGTTCCGCCTCGGCGAACCGATCCAGTGCGGCCAAGGCGTCGGCGAGCTTGAGCTGAACGGTTGCATCGTATGGGCGCAGGCCCGCTGCATGCTGAAAGACCGCGGCAGCGCCTTCGCGCTCTCCTTTCACGGCGAGAGCGTCGCCCATCGTCACCAGCGCAGGGACGTAGCCCGGATCGCGCTTGAACAGGCGATCGAGAAGCTCCGTGCCCTCCGACATCCTGTTCGTCGCGAAGGCGATGACCGAAGCGAGATGGAGCGCCGGAATGAAGTCCGGACGCGTGGCCAGGATCCGACAGCAAACGGCTTCCGCCGCCTCTCTTCGCCCGGAATTGAAGTGTCCGGCCGCTTCCCGGATCAGGTCATCGGCCACATCAGCGTTCATGAAGCCTCGCCAAGAAGCGAATACATAGAGCTTCAACGACGCGAGGCGCCGATTCCGGCGTCCCTTCTTCAGGATTTGGAGGATGGATGAAGCGAGGCCCGTCGCCATTGCCTGGCCAACGAGCCATGATGGATATGGCGTCCACTCTCGTTCTTGGCTTCGGAGGACGCTACGCTGACGCGGGCGTCCCACAAGCCGCGCAGAACTTCGCGCGCGGTGTCCGCAACAGCTTGCCGCAGGATAAACAAGGTGGCCCGTACAGACTTAGTCTGTGGTGCCAGAGCGCGTTGATGTTGGTTTCCCGAACGCCCGTCAGTTCAAAATAGCGTTGGAGTGCGCCGTCTCCGTAGATCCGCATCTTCGCGTCCAGGACGCCCACGCCATTGGCTTGACGATACTCTCGCATCTCGCGAATCCCGCGCGCGAGACGCGGCAGTACCGTGTCCCATTCACTCTCGTCGAGCATGGGCAGATCGACCCGGCATCTCCAGCAATAGACGATCTTCGACATCTCGCTCTCAGCCTGTAGCCCGGATGAGCGAAGCGATATCCGGGGCAGGATCCTTGGAATATTCCCCGGATGTCGCTATCGCTCATCCGTGCTACGGCTCATCAACTAGCTGTCCAACCACTCCACCAGCGCCTCTATCGTCGCCTCCGGCCGTTCGAGCTGGGGCAGGTGGCCGCAATTGTCCAGCACCACCAGCCAGCTCCCGGCGATCGCATCAGTCATCTCGGGCGACAGCTTGCTGGGGACGGTGTTGTCGCTGTCGCAGGTCAGCACCAATGTCGGGCAGCGGATCGCTGTCAAAACGGGGCGCGAATCCGGCCGCGCCATGATGGCGCTCTGCTGCCGCGCGAAGGCCTCGACGCCGACATCGTCCGCCATGGCGTGCACGATCTGCTGCAGGGTCGCATCGCCGCTGCGCGAAGGATGCACGAAGTTCGCCCAGAGCTCGTCGACCACGGCGCGATAACCACCGCTTTGCGCGCGAGCGACCATGCCGCGGCGGTGCGCGGTCGCCTCCGGCGTGTCGGGACGGGCCTGGGTATTGAGCAGCGCCAGCTTTGCCACCCGCTCCGGCGCCTGGCGCATGATCTCGAAGGCGATGTAGCCGCCCATCGAATGGCCGGCGAGCGCGAAGCGCGGCGGCGCTTCTTTCAGGATGCGGCGGGCAATCCCGGCCATGCTGTCGTCGCGGATGTGATTGGCGACCGTGACCGGCCCATGTCGCCACAGCGCCGGTACCAGCGGCGTCCAGATCCGCGGCGAGCAGATGAGACCGGGCACAAGCACGAGCGGCAGCGTCTCGGCCATGGTCATTTCCCCCTGTGTGCGATGCGAGCACGCGCGGCTCGCTCGCGCCATTTACATGCGAAGCCGCGCCGGTGTCCAACGAAGTCAGCCACCCGGCGCGACCGCGCGCATGAAGACTTCGACCAGAACCGTGATCAGGCGGCGCATCGCCGCGCTGTCGGCTGCGGTCGCCCGCAGCCCGCGCAGCCGAAGACCAGCGTGCGGGCGAGCTCCGCGGGACGCGCTTCGAGGCCAAATCTCCGGATCTTCGCCCGGTTCGGCGCCGACGGCGGGCTGGTCCAGGCGATCGGGTTCTTCGAAGTCCCGTCGCGTGGAACCCCGCCTGATCCGGTGCCATCGTGCGAATCTGGAAACGATGAATTTCGGTCGTTTCTGTTCACGGCTGTGTCTGGACCACCCATGTTCGGGGTATCCTTTTCGTGGGCACGGACGGAGGCAGATGATGCGCCGGGTAGCCAGGATCTTGATCGCCGCGACAGTGGCGGTGCTGCTGTCGACCACAGTCGGACATGCAAAGC